>Ga0058696_1001251_pt1 | contig 9923 bp, 9 predicted proteins | sample AgamicMgSfrz_FD_55077 | JGI IMG/M metagenome (GOLD analysis project Ga0058696, IMG submission 55077) | Agave microbial communities from Guanajuato, Mexico - Mg.Sf.rz | ecosystem: Host-associated > Plants > Phyllosphere > Phylloplane/Leaf | place: Guanajuato, Mexico | collected 2012-05-30 | reverse complement strand
CACGGCCTGCTGTAGGCGGCCGTCCCGTCCCCGTTTCCCTGGCTATTGGTGGTTCCATCATGATCAAGCAAGCGCTCATTTCCGTTTCCGACAAGACCGGCATCGTCGACTTCGCGAAGTCGCTGTCCGACCTCGGCGTCAAGCTGCTGTCGACGGGCGGCACCGCGAAACTCCTCGCCGACGCCGGCCTGCCCGTGACCGAAGTGGCCGATTACACGGGCTTCCCGGAAATGCTCGATGGGCGCGTGAANACGCTCCACCCGAAGGTGCACGGCGGCATCCTCGCCCGCCGCGACCTGCCCGAGCACATGCAGGCGCTNGANCAGCACGGCATCCCGACGATCGACCTGCTCGTCGTGAACCTGTATCCGTTCGTCGCGACGATCGCGAANGACGACTGCACGCTCGCCGANGCGATCGAGAACATCGACATCGGCGGCCCGACGATGCTGCGCTCGGCCGCGAAGAACCACCGCGACGTGACGGTCGTCGTCGATCCGGCCGACTACGCGGTCGTGCTCGACGAAATGAAAGCGAACGGCAACACGGTCGGCTACCCGACCAACTTCCGCCTCGCGACGAAGGTGTTCGCGCACACCGCGCAATACGACGGCGCGATCACGAACTACCTGACGAGCCTGACCGACGAGCTGAAGCACGCATCGCGCAGCACGTACCCGGCCACGCTGAACCTGGCATTCGACAAGGTGCAGGACCTGCGCTACGGCGAGAACCCGCACCAGAGCGCGGCGTTCTACCGCGACCTCGCGACGCCGGCCGGCGCGCTNGCGAACTACCGCCAGCTGCAGGGCAAGGAACTNTCGTACAACAACATCGCGGATTCGGACGCGGCGTGGGAGTGCGTGAAGACGTTCGACGCGCCGGCCTGCGTGATCATCAAGCATGCGAACCCGTGCGGCGTCGCGGTCGGCAACGACTCGGCCGACGCATACGCGAAGGCGTTCCAGACCGATCCGACCTCGGCATTCGGCGGCATCATCGCGTTCAACCGCGAAGTCGACGAAGCGGCCGCGCAGGCGGTGGCGAAGCAGTTCGTCGAAGTGCTGATCGCCCCGTCGTTCTCCGACGCCGCGAAGCAGGTGTTCGCCGCGAAGCAGAACGTGCGCCTGCTCGAGATTGCACTGGGTGACGGCCACAACGCATTCGACCTGAAGCGCGTCGGCGGCGGCCTGCTCGTACAATCGCTCGATTCGCGCAACGTGCAGCCGAGCGAACTGCGCGTCGTCACGAAGCGCCAGCCGACCGCGAAGGAAATGGACGACCTGCTGTTCGCGTGGCGCGTCGCGAAATACGTGAAGTCGAACGCGATCGTGTTCTGCGGCAACGGCATGACGCTCGGCGTCGGCGCCGGCCAGATGAGCCGCGTCGATTCCGCGCGCATCGCGAGCATCAAGGCNCAGAACGCGGGCCTGACGCTGGCCGGCTCNGCCGTCGCGTCGGATGCGTTCTTCCCGTTCCGCGACGGCCTCGACGTCGTCGTGGCGGCCGGCGCGACCTGCGTGATCCAGCCGGGCGGCTCGATGCGCGACGACGAAGTNATCGCGGCGGCCGACGAGCACGGTATCGCGATGGTCCTGACGGGCGTGCGTCACTTCCGTCACTGATCGCNGCATGCGGCCCNCGCGGCCGCTGCACGGNAACCCGGCGGCATCACCCCCGCCGGGTTTTTTATTGCGCGGCGCCTTCGCGCACGACCGGGCGACCGGCTTGCCGCACCATTCGTTGTAGTATCGCTGCATCACGCCACTCTCCTCACTCATGCGAATTCTCGGCATCGACCCCGGCCTGCGCGTCACCGGCTTCGGCGTCATCGACGTCAGCGGCCACCGGCTCGCCTATGTCACGAGCGGCGTGATCCGCACGCCGACGGCCGACCTGGCCACCCGGCTCGGCACGATCTTCCAGGGCGTCTCGACGATCGTGCGCGAACACGCGCCCGACCAGGCCGCGATCGAAAAGGTGTTCGTCAACGTGAACCCGCAGTCGACGCTGCTGCTCGGCCAGGCGCGCGGCGCGGCGATCTGCGGCCTCGTCGCGGGCGGGCTGCCGGTCGCCGAATACACGGCGCTGCAGCTCAAGCAGGCCGTGGTCGGCTACGGCCGTGCGACCAAGACGCAGATGCAGGAAATGGTCACGCGGCTGCTCAACCTGTCCGGCCAGCCGGGCTCCGACGCAGCCGACGCGCTCGGCATGGCGATCTGCCACGCGCACGGCGGCAACACGCTCAGCACGCTGGGCGGCCTGGCGCCGGCGCTCGCGCAGAAAGGGCTGCGCGTGCGGCGCGGCAGGTTGGTCGGCTGACGCTGCCGCGCATCGCGGCCCGTGGCCCGACGCGTCGGGCCACTGCGTGGGCCGCCTGGACCCGGTTGGCCGCTTGCCCGCTTTACCCCCACCCGACATACCCGCGACACGCACCGCTTCGTCCTGACGGCCGCGCCCATCGGCATTGCGCCGCGCGTGCGCTACACTCGCGCTTTCTTCCTCGCATCCCGTCCTCCATGATCGGTCGCATCGCCGGCATCCTGCTCGAAAAGAACCCGCCTCATCTGCTCGTCGACTGCAACGGCGTCGGCTACGAAATCGACGTGCCGATGAGCACCTTCTACAACCTGCCGCAAACGGGCGAGCGTGTCGTGCTGCTCACGCAGCAGATCGTCCGCGAGGACGCGCACCTGCTGTACGGCTTCCTGACGCCGCAGGAGCGCACGACCTTCCGCGAGCTGCTGAAGATCACCGGCATCGGCGCGCGCATGGCGCTCGCCGTGCTGTCCGGCATGAGCGTGCAGGAGCTCGCGCAGGCCGTGACGATGCAGGATGCCGCCCGCCTCACGCGCCTGCCCGGCATCGGCAAGAAGACCGCCGAGCGCCTGCTGCTCGAACTGAAGGGCAAGCTCGGCGCCGACCTCGGCGCGCTCGCCGGCGCCGCGTCGCCGTCCGACCACGCGACCGACATCCTCAACGCACTGCTGGCGCTCGGCTACTCCGAGAAGGAAGGCCTTGCCGCGATCAAGAACGTGCCGTCCGGCACCGGCGTGTCCGAAGGCATCAAGCTCGCGCTGAAGGCATTGTCGAAGGCGTAACGCGCGTTCGATCCGGCCGTCGAAGCCAGTGTCGCGCCGCCGCGCGGCGCTCGCCAGTCGGCCGTTCGGCCAGGTGGTCCCGCCTGCGCCGCGCGGTACAATGGCCGCATGATTGAAACTGACAAACTCGCCACCGAACAGCGGATCATCGCCGCCACGCCCGCCTCGTCGCACGAGGAGGTGTTCGAACGTGCGTTGCGGCCGCGCCAGCTCGACGACTACGTCGGCCAGGAAAAGGTGCGCGGCCAGCTCGAGATCTTCATCGAAGCCGCGAAACGCCGCTCCGAGCCGCTCGATCACGTGCTGCTGTTCGGGCCGCCGGGGCTCGGCAAGACGACGCTCGCACACATCATCGCGCGCGAGATGGGCGTGAACCTGCGTCAGACATCGGGCCCCGTGCTCGAGCGCGCGGGCGATCTCGCCGCGCTGCTGACGAACCTCGAAGCGAACGACGTGCTGTTCATCGACGAGATCCACCGGCTGTCGCCGGTCGTCGAGGAAATCCTGTATCCGGCGCTCGAGGATTACCAGATCGACATCATGATCGGCGAAGGCCCGGCCGCGCGCAGCGTGAAGCTCGACCTGCAGCCGTTCACGCTGGTCGGCGCGACCACCCGCGCGGGGATGCTGACCAACCCGCTGCGCGATCGTTTCGGGATCGTCGCGCGCCTCGAGTTCTACGACGCCGAACAACTGTCGCGCATCGTGCGCCGCTCGGCGTCGCTGCTGAATGCGCAGATCGATCCGAACGGCGCGCTGGAAATCGCGAAGCGCGCGCGCGGCACGCCGCGGATCGCGAACCGGCTGCTGCGCCGCGTGCGCGACTTCGCGGAAGTGAAGGCCGACGGCCAGATCACCGCGGCCGTTGCCGACGCCGCGCTCGCGATGCTCGACGTCGATCCGGTCGGCTTCGACCTGATGGACCGCAAGCTGCTCGAAGCGATCCTGTACAAGTTCGACGGCGGCCCGGTCGGCATCGACAACCTCGCGGCGGCGATCGGCGAGGAGCGCGACACGATCGAGGACGTGCTCGAACCGTACCTGATCCAGCAGGGCTTCCTGCAGCGCACGCCGCGCGGGCGCGTCGCGACGCTGCTCACGTATCGCCACTTCGGGCTGTCGGTGCCCGATGCGCGCCGCACCGAACGCGACGAGTGGGATACCCCCGACGGCAAGTAATCCGCCACCCGAGCCGCACCCGCCATGACGACGCCGCCCAGCCGCCACCCCACCGCACCCGCGCCGGGCCCGCGCTGGGCCGAGCCGATCCGCAAGCGGCTCGTGGCCGGCATCACGCACCTGACGGCCGGCGGCGGCGGCCCGTCGATCGATCTCTCTTCACCGCCTGGCGACCCAGGGCTGTTCGGCCCCGACGCCGTCTGCTGGCGCGTGCATGCCGATTTCACGTCGATGATGACGGGCGGCATCGCCGCGCTGCTGCTGCAGGCGCTCCACCCGCTCGCGCTCGCGGGCGTGTGGGATCATTCGTCGTTCCGCACCGACATCTTCGGCCGCTTGCGGCGCACCGCCACGTTCATCACGGGGACGACGTTCGGCAGCCGCGCGGACGCGCTCGCGCTGATCGAGCGCGTGAAAGCGATCCATGCGCACATCTCGGGCAGCGCGCCGGACGGGCGGCCGTACCGCGCCGACGATCCCGCGTTGCTCACTTGGGTGCATGTCGCGGAAGTGTCGAGCTTCCTCGCCGCGCATCTGCGTTACGTGAATCCGGCGCTGTCCGGCGAGTTGCAGGACCGCTATTACACGGAAACGGCGCTGATCGCCGAACTGCTTGGCGCCCACGAGGTGCCGCGTTCGCGCGCCGAGGTAGCGGCCTATCTCGCGCGCATGCTGCCCGAGCTCGAAGCCGGGCCGCGTACCTTCGACGTGATGTCCATCCTGCTGAACGTGCCGGTCGCGAGGCCCGCGCTGCGGCCTGCCGCGTCGCTGGTGATGCATGCCGGCATCGACTTGCTGCCGCCGTGGGCGCAGCGCATGCTCGGCGTGTCGACGTTCGCGCCGTTGCGGCGCGCGGTGGTCCGGCCGGGCATCCGCGCCGTCGCCCCCGTGCTGCGCTGGGCACTCGTCAACGGCGCGTCGAAGCGTGCGCGCCGCCGCGCGACGGCTGCCCCGTCCGACGGCACTCCGCCTGCCTGACGATCCGCTTCTTCGGATCATTTCAATTTCCTGTCAAATACCTGTGACAAGCTGACGGGCTTACCCCCGCGCACGGTCGCACGTCCTGCCCGTCACGCTCGCCCGTGGCCCGCGCGGAGTCCCGCCTACCCGCTACCGACACCCGAAGCCCGCGATGCCACGCCTGCCGATCCGTTTCGCCCTTGCCGCCAGCCTGTCCACCCTCTTCGCTCTCGCCGCGTGCGGAGGCGACGATGTCACCGCCGTTGCGCGCACGGACGCGCAACCGCCGTCCGGCGGCACGACGACGACGCCGGCCCCGACGCCGCCCGCCACGACCACGCCGCAACCAGGCAAGTGGAAGGCGGCCCGCCCCGGCGACCTGATCGACGTGACGCTCGGCGATCTCCATCCGACGCAGGGTGCGATCGGCTACGACCAGATCTACTACAAGCTCGGCCGCTACGAACTGCAGCCCGACAAGAAGTTCGACGACTTCTGCGCGGACGAAGGCCTCGGCGGCGTCGCATCGAGCGGCTACACGGCCCGATCGTCGCTGCGCGAACCGGCCAGCTACACGTGCGCGACGACCGACGCGAACGCCCGCGACCGCTCGGTGCTGAACCCCGTCGTGATCGGCCCGAACGGCGATGCGCTGTACCTGACCGACGGCCACCACGGCCTGTCGACCTATTACGAGACGCCCGACGGCGGCCCGGCGCTGCATGTGCANGTCGTCGTCAAGGACAACCTCAGCGACTACTCGGGCGACGCGTTCTGGCAGCAGATGCAAAGCCGCGGCTATCTCCGCCTGAAGAACGGCGAAGGCCAGCCGATCACGACCGCGCAACTGCCGAGCGGCCTCGGCCTGAAACTCGGGATGACGAACGACCGCTACCGCTCGCTCGTCTATTTCACGCGCGACATCGGCTACAGCAAGCCCGCACAAGCGACCGACTACCTCGAGTTCTACTGGGCCGACTGGCTGCGCGCGCAGCCCGGCACGTTCGCGCTGGCGAACTACGACCTCACGCGCGGCGGCACGACCGATCCCGATCCGGCGAAGGCCGACACGGGCTACCTGAATGCGGTCTGGAATGCGTCCACGCGGATGGTCGCGGCCACCGACCCCGTGATCGACGGCAAGACGGGCGCCGATCTCGGGCGCGCCGATGCGATCAATGGCGGGAAGAAATACAACAAGGGGGAATTCGACAAGCTGCGCCAGCCGATCACGGCCGACAAGCCCGGCAAGATCGCGTACGCGCTCGACTACAAGACGCGCCACGCGCTGCCGCAGTAAGCGTAAGCGTCACGCAGTAAGAAGGCGAACCCCGGGGCCGGCCATGCCGCACGGGGCTGGCGTGTTCAGAGCACCTTGCGGTACCCGTCGTCATCGTCGCTCGCGGCTTCGAGATGCGACACGTCGGCCCACCGCACGACTTGCGCGCGGCCATCGACGTAATCGACGACATTGATGCTGGTGTTGAGCAGCTGATAGGTACGCGGCGCCGACAGCTCGATCCCGTTCGCGAAGCGATACACGCAATCGAGCACGCCGCCGTGCGCGACGCACGCGATCCGGCCGCCCGGATGCGCGGCGACGATCGGTTCGAGCGCATGCAGCACGCGGTGATAGAACTCACGCTGCGACTCGCCACCCTCCGGCGCGAAGCCCGGGTCGCGTGTCTGCCACGCCGCATACGCGTCCGGAAACAGCGCCTCGATCTCGGTGCTGTCGTGCCCCTGGAACGCGCCGTACGAACGTTCGCGCAACCCTTCGCGCAGCAGCAGCGGCAACCCGAGCGCATCGGCGAACGGTTGGGCGGTCTGTTGNGCGCGCATCAGGTCGCTCGAATACACCGCGTCGATCCGCGNGCCGTCNCGCGCCTCGCGCCCGAGCCGCGCCGCCAGCCGCTGCGCCTGCGCGAGCCCNGTNTCGGCCAGCGGGATGTCGATATGCCCCTGGATGCGCTTGATGCGGTTCCAGGCCGTCTCGCCATGGCGGATGAAAAGAATCTGCGTGGTGGCCATCGCGGCGCGCCTCCGGGAAAGAATCAGGGCCGCACTTGCAGCCAGAACGTCACGGGGCCGTCGTTGACGAGCGACACCTGCATGTCGGCGCCAAACTCGCCCGTCTCGACGATCGGGTGCCGCGCCCGCGCGGCCGCGACAAAATAGTCGAACAACCGCGCGCCTTCGTCGGGCGGTGCGGCCGGCGTGAAGCTCGGACGCAGCCCGCTGTTGGTATCGGCCGCCAGCGTGAACTGCGACACGAGCAGCAGGCCGCCCGCGCGGCCTTCGCCGTCGATGTTCGACACCGGCAGGTTCATCTTGCCGGCTGCGTCGCTGAACACGCGGTAGCCGAGCAGCTTCGCGAGCAGCTTGTCGGCCGCGGCCTCCGTATCGCCGCGCTCCGCGCAGACCAGCGCGAGCAGGCCCGCGCCGATCTCGCCCGTCGTGCGGCCGCCGACGCGCACGTCGGCACGCGTCACGCGCTGGATCAGCGCGATCATGCGGTCAGCGTGACGCGCGCGAAGCGGCGCTTGCCGACCTGGACCACGAACTCGCCGGCCTCGACCTTCAGGCCCTTGTCCGACACGGTCGCGCCGTCGATCTTCACGCCGCCCTGATCGATGTTGCGCAGCGCTTCGCTGGTCGACGGCACGAGGCCGGCCTGCTTCAGCAACTGACCGATCGCGAGCGGCGCACCGGCCAGCGTGACCGACGGAATGTCGTCCGGCACGCCGCCCTTCGCACGGTGGTTGAAGTCCTCAAGCGCACGCTCGGCGTCGGCCTGCGAGTGGAATCGTGCGACGATTTCCTGCGCGAGCAGCACCTTGAAATCGCGCGGGTTGCGGCCGCCTTCGGCCTCGCGTTTGAAGCCGGCGATCTCGTCGAGGCTGCGGAACGACAGCAGCTCGAAGTAACGCCACATCAGCGTGTCCGAGATGCTCATCAGCTTGCCGAACATGTCGGTCGGCTTCTCGCTGATGCCGACGTAGTTGCCCTTCGACTTCGACATCTTCTCGACGCCGTCGAGGCCTTCGAGCAGCGGCATCGTCAGGATGCACTGCTGTTCCTGGCCGTACTGCTTCTGCAGTTCGCGNCCGACCAGCAGNTTGAACTTCTGGTCGGTGCCNCCGAGTTCGAGATCNGCGTTCAGCGCGACCGAATCGTAGCCCTGCATCAGCGGGTACAGGAATTCGTGGATCGAGATCGGCACGCCGCCCTGGAAGCGCTTCGTGAAATCCTCGCGCTCGAGAATCCGCGCGACCGTGTAGCGCGACGCGAGCTTGATCATCCCGTCCGCGCCGAGCGGCATCGACCATTCGCTGTTGTAGCGGATCTCGGTCTTGTCGCGATCGAGCACGAGCGCGGCCTGCTCGAAGTAGGTCTTCGCGTTCGATTCGATCTGCTCGCGCGTGAGCGGGGGGCGCGTCGCGTTGCGGCCCGACGGATCGCCGATCAGCGACGTGAAATCGCCGATCAGGAAGATCACCGTATGGCCGAGATCCTGCAACTGGCGCATCTTGTTCAGCACGACCGTATGGCCGATGTGGATGTCCGGTGCGGTCGGATCGAGGCCGAGCTTGATGCGCAGCGGCGTGCCGGTGGCTGCGCTGCGCGCGAGCTTCTGCGCGAACTCTTCCTCGATCAGCAGCTCGTCGACGCCGCGCTTCGTGACGGCGAGCGCATGCCGGACTTCGTCGGTGATCGGGAAAACGGGCTTGGAACTGGGTTCGGTGCTCATCGGTGCCAGGAAGAATGTCGCAAAAACAGGGATTTTCCCATAACTTGCGCGCGCATCGCTTAACGACGCGTCACGTTGCGCGGATAATCGGGCGCAAGGCGCGCGGCACCGGCCCGCGCCGCACGATCCAGGAGAACCCAACGTGCCGCAACGACAGCCGCAGCCTGCCCANCCGGCAGACGGCATCTANTTCGGGCTGATGTCGGGAACCAGCATGGACGGCGTCGACGGCGTCGCCGTGCGTTTCGAGGCCGGCCGCGCGCCGGTCGTGCTCGCGGAAGCGTTCGTCGGCTTCGCGCAATCGCTGCGCGACGCGTTGTTCGCGCTGCAGCAGCCCGGCGACAACGAGATCGACCGCGAATCGCTCGCCGCGAATGCGCTCGTCGCGCGCTATGCGGTGTGCTGCCATGAATTGCAGCGCACGGCCGGGCTGTCGCGCGACGAGATCCGCGCGATCGGCGTGCACGGCCAGACGGTGCGCCATCGCCCCGAGCGTGGCTATACGCGCCAGCTCAACAATCCGGCGCTGCTCGCGGAGCTGACGCAGGTCGACGTGATCGCCGATTTCCGCAGCCGCGACGTGGCCGCCGGCGGTCACGGCGCGCCGCTCGCGCCCGCGTTCCATGCGACGGTGTTCGGCGCGCCGGGCGAAACGCGGGTCGTCTGCAATCTCGGCGGAATCAGCAATATCACGATCCTGCCCGGCGCGGACGGCGACGTGCGCGGCTTCGACTGCGGCCCCGCGAACGCGCTGATCGATGCCTGGGCGACCCGCCATCTCGGCAAGCCGTACGACGACGGCGGGAAGTTCGCCGCACGCGGCACCGTACAGGCATCGCTGCTCGACGCCCTGCTCGACGAACCGTATTTCACCGCGCCGCCGCCAAAGAGCACCGGACGCGATCTGTTCAATCCCGCATGGCTCGACGCCA
>Ga0058696_1001249_pt1 | contig 9931 bp, 10 predicted proteins | sample AgamicMgSfrz_FD_55077 | JGI IMG/M metagenome (GOLD analysis project Ga0058696, IMG submission 55077) | Agave microbial communities from Guanajuato, Mexico - Mg.Sf.rz | ecosystem: Host-associated > Plants > Phyllosphere > Phylloplane/Leaf | place: Guanajuato, Mexico | collected 2012-05-30 | reverse complement strand
AGCCTGGTAATTCCATGTTGGTACTGCTTCTTTTTCATACCATGAACAGGATATGTAGGCATGCGGCCCTTGAAAGATGACGAGCATCTTCTCGCTCTCTTCAAACGTTTTCCACTGAGGATTCCCAATCGCCATATGCCCTGAGATCACATACGAATCGTCAACTTGATGAAAACTCACCGGAATATGTGTCGCAAAGGGCTTTCCATTCGATGTCGTCACAACTGTTGCAAATGAATGAGATTGAATAAATGATTTGATTTTCTCCATATCTTTCACTCGAAAAAATGATGGAACATGCATGTACCCTTCCCCCTTTTTGATCAGCTCAATGTTTTGGTCATAATGAAATCCATTTGCTCTTCGTCCCCCATGAGAAAGGCGTGCACCCCTGTTTGAACAAACCCAAGCTTATGAGAAATGCGATGGTAGCGTAGCTATATTGTAATCCCATATACCAAAACAAACATCACGTTTAAGGGGTTTCTCTCAAAGGCCTGATTCATTAAATACCGGGGAATTTCAGCGCATTTCCCTTGTCCGTCTGAACCCACTATAAAGAAACTGTTCTCACCTAACTCTGCCTCTTCAGCTATCATGTTCTTAAATAACATTCCGTACATGGTTCTTAATCAATTCAAATCTTACTCCTTGATAATTATCCAGAATATAATTTAGTGCCTCTCGAATGCCAAATCCACTTTCTCTTCGATAAGCATCTTTTTTCCTCATCCAACATTCGACCAAGCATTGTATCAATTGATAGTCCATAATAGTCATCTAACTTCACCAAAAACTCGCTATCTATTCTCTGATCTCCGCTTTTCATTTAAAGAGAGGTAAAGGGGATGTTTAAATCGTCAGCTATTTCCCTTAGATTCCTTGACTCCCTATACAACGACTAACTGATCCAACCTCAATTTTTTTATTATAATCTCAATACCCATGAATTTTTCAATTTTAGAAACGAATTTTATACTGAGGATAATTTTAGATTAAAAAAGAGGAAATCTTGAATATACTAACAGGTTCTATTTTAAGCTACACAACCACAAATAAACATCAAATGGTAGTCTAGTTTCAAAAGTATGAGGTATAATTTTTTATAAAAAACACCAATTAAAAAGGAGAAACATTAATAATGAAAAAGTTCGATTTGAACATCGAAAAAGTATTAGAGCACTGGACCATTCCTCATGCCTTAAGAGAAATCATAGCAAATGCACTAGATGAATCAAATTTAACGAATACGAAAGAGCCCCTTATTTTTAAAGATGAAGATAATAAATGGCATATCAAAGATTTTGGAAGAGGTCTAAAGTATGAACACCTAACGCAAAACGAGAATATAGAAAAGACAGAGAACCCGGATAAAGTCATTGGCAAATTTGGGGTAGGTTTAAAAGATGCATTAGCGACATTCGATCGAAGGAACGTAGAAATCCTCATCCAATCAAAATATAGTGATATTACAATAAAGAAGTTATCTAAGGGAGACTTTGACGATTTAGTAACTTTGCACGCCATCGTCAATAGTCCGACTAATCCTAATTTGGTAGGCACAGATTTTATACTTACTGGTCTAAAAGATGATGATATCGAAAAAGCCAAGGATTTCTTCTTACTTTATTCTGGAGAAAAGACGATTGAAAAAACGAAGTATGGGGAACTCATTGAAAACAAAAAAAATCGTTCAAGAATTTACGTTAACGGAATTTGTGTAGCTGAGGAAGACAATTTACTCTTTTCTTACAATATCACTTCCACCACTAAGAAACTTCGTCAATCTTTAAATCGGGAGCGCACAAATGTTGGAAGAAGTGCTTACACAGACAGGGTAAAGTCTATTCTCTTAGAATGTAAGAGCCCAACATTTGCTAGAAAGCTGGTGGATGATTTACAAAAGATTCAGACAGGAATTTATCACGATGAATTACAATGGGTTGATGTTCAACTACACGCCTGTAAAATATTAAGTAGCAAAGACAAAAAAGTAATGTTTTTAAGTGCTTATGATTTAATGGATGGCGGTAAATACCTAAGATACGCAAAGGAGGAAGGTATACGTATCATTACTGTTCCTGATTCACTAGCGAATAAACTTGAAACTAGTAAAGATCTGGATGGTAATAACTTCAGAAACTTGGAAACTTATGCATTAGAATGGAACGAACACTTCGAATTTGATATCGTAAAAGTTAACCAATTAACAGCTAAAGAAAAAGAAATTTTCAATTACAAAGATACCATTGTAAGTTGGTTCCCAAAAAAGAGTAATCTCATAAATGATATTGTGATATCCAATTCAATGCGGCCAGACAATTATACGGGTAATGATGCACTTGGGTTATGGGAGCCGTCCACTAAACGAATTATCATTAAACGTAGCCAACTGAAAAATATACAATCATTCGCAGGTACACTTGTGCACGAGTTGGTTCACGCTCATACAAATACTGATGATAACACCATAGAATTCGAAAATGAATTAACTGAAATGCTTGGGAAGTTATCTACTCTTATCCTTGAAAGTTCAAATCCTGTAAAACCCAAAAGTATGCTAAAAAGGTTATTAAACAAATAGAATGTATGATTTATACAAAGATTTATCAATCACATATTAACAATAAGGAGCCGCTCCTAGTGTTGAAGAACGACTTCTTTTTTAATATTTTTTGCCCTAAAACCGAAACAAAGAAGCACAACATCAAGTAATCGAACGACTTATTACAATAAGAGACATCATTATTGCCAAAAATGAGCGATAGCACGGTTACTCAATTGTCTATAAAAACGTTTAAAATCGAATGACCAGCTTGCTTAGAATAGTCGGCTTAAACGTTGAATTTACACTTCGGCATACACATACCTCTCTTCTTGCTGAAGCTGGTGTCTCACTTGAACAAATCATAGACCGACTTGGAGATAGCGATGATTGAATCACGAAAAACGTCTATCTCCAAGTTAAACAATAAATGAAAAAAGAAGCTTCCCACAAGTTTGTTCAACTTAAGAGAAGCCTCCGTTAAAAACTTCGTGTTAACAAAATGTTAATAACCAACTCTAAACTTACATAAAATACCTATAAACGGAATAATTGGAGGTTATATTACATCATTCTGCTCATGCATTGTCTAGTTATATGTGTTTTTATGACCTTATATAAAATGAAGTGAGAAATTCATAAAGGTGATTTAATATGATCACTTGTACTTCTCTAGATTCAATTATACAGCTTTCGGCATCAAAAAATCCTCCTTCTGGGCTGCCATGGTGTGAGCTAACCAATGTAATGTATTAATTTTCAAATCAAAAAAACTCATCTACATTAATAATATAGAGAGTCTTTTATTCTTGCGAAGGATGATTAGATAAGAATTTTTTATAATCATCTACATCTAACATTAATGACTTTATTTTATAATCAATTATATCTAAAATGCTATCTCCCTTCATAATTTGTTCAAAGTCTTCAATATTAAAATCTATAATATATATTTTATCTTCTATTCTTTCTTTAGACATATAAATTTTTTTTGTTAAACCTATTCCGTCTGCCCAATTCTTTCCGCTTAGACCATGATACGAAAAGATAATTCCTAATTTTGCAGGCGAAGAATTTAACAAAGACCAGAATTTCCCTACCCAAGTAACCCCAATAGTTTTTTTATAATTTTTACATTCAGCTAAAAAAATATTAAATTTATCATCTAAAAATCCCTCTACTGATAAGCGATTTCCTCTAGAATTCAAGGTCATTATTACATCTATTTCATTAGTTGATGTATGAATATTCTCAAGAACCTTAAAAATAGAAGTAGAGTTAAATAGGAAAGTCACAAGTTCTTCCAATGCTTTTCCTTTTTCTTGTGTATCAGCATTGATTGTGGGTTGATGTAGACTTTTAAAATGACTAAGCTTCTGCTGATAAGTAAGTTTTTCTTCTTCCTTAAAACCTGTGATCGTTTTAAATAAATTTTCCTGCTCATCTAACATACTTAAAAGAAAGTCTTTTAATGAATAACCTTTTTCATACATTAATCGAACACCACTTTATAAACAACTAATGAATTATCCAAAAAATTTAATGTCGTCTCACATTCATCGCATTCTAGTTCTTCCGGAATATCTTTTAAGGTACTGAATAACTCCCCAGTATACCAAGAACAAGATGGACAATATATTTCATAACTTCGTTCTAGAACGCCACTTAAGGATATGTCTTCAAGAATTTTATAAACAAGACTCATCTGTATATATGTTTTTCTAATAAATGCTCCTGGATAAATTAATTGTCCTTTTTTATATTTTGAGAAAAGATCAAGAAAATCTGCAACTTGTTTATCCGTTAGGTTGAAGTTGTTGGTCAACTTGTGTTTTACTTTCGATAATATATCTGGTGACATCATTCATTCTCCCCATTTCTGTGTTGCTGCTATAATAATACTGGAGAAGACTGTATTCCCGATTCATATAATTAAAACTAAATTTAACTTTAGTGGCTTTTGATTTTGTCTCATTTATCCATGTGAGTGAAATCCATGGTAAATCAGACGTTTCCTCGGTTTCTAAAATAAAAGTATCAAGCATCTCTTTTATTTCTGGACTTTTGTCAAATAACTCAGCGTTTGTTTTAATTAATTCCTTCAACTCTCCTAGTAAAGGTAGATAATCATCATTGTTACCTACTTCTAATTGAGCTTTTGCTCCATTTCTAAGGTTCATTAACTGACCACTCACAATTACATCTGTTTCCTCTAACTTTGAAATATGATCAATAGCAGTTGTTAAATCAATAGGATTTAGTTGACAAGCAAAATTAGTTTGCAACCACTCAACTACAAAATCAAATTGTCTAACATAAAAGTATTCATCTCTTCTTAAAAAACTTTTAATTTTCCCTATTCTTATCTCCACAATATTTAAATCATTAAAAAACACAGCAAGGATTGGATATTTTATTTCCCTTTTATTATCACCATCAATCGGTAAAAATCCTGTTAAAAGTCTATTGAACTTATATATCGTAACTTTATCATCAACTTTATATCTTGTTGGCACTATTGTATTTGAAGCATCATTAAATAATAAATCGAATGTAAATGAATCTGATTGAAAGTCTTGTAACTCACCTTTTTTAATCATACTTTCGATTAAATCTTCTTTAGACCCGTCAATTTCAAAAAGGACTGAATATTTATAAGCGGATAAAAACTCATTCTCCTCTATTTCTCTTACAACTTTATCACTTTTATCAATTGCCTCACAAAGTTGAACAATATCTGATTCTGTCTTAAAGGCAGTAAGATCAACTGATTCATCTTGTTCTGCTAATAAATTATCGACATAATGAATAAAACCAGATTGTTCCAATGATTTCAACATGCTACTACAAAATGTCTTTGTTGATGCTTCTTTTATTGTATCCTGCAAGCAAGCCTTGTATTCACTTTTATCCATAATAGTCCGATCTCCTCTAAAAAGATATAATCCTATTATAGATAAACAAATATGTTAAATAAAGCAATTTTTTCTTTTAAGCTTATATTCTTCTTGCAGTAAAATACCCTATTATTATAAGTGGCAAACGAAAGACATAGAAACTTCATATTTTTTGAAGTTGGTTCTCATTAGTCATAAGGGCGGTATTTCTTCCGCCCTTCTTCCAAGTCTCTTTTCAGTTGCTCAACTTCATTTTTCAGAAACAGCGTGACTCGTCCTGTCTTCTTCATTGGTTGGATTCGACCATCCTCAAACAGCTTGCTCATACGCTGCCTGTTTACGTTTAAAATCTCTTGTGCTTCTGTCGAGGTGAAGACCTCGTTTTGAATGAAGTCCTCAACCTGCTTCCGGTTCTTCAAATGATATTCCATGTTATCTGCTCCTTACTACTCTTTGATGATTACAAAAAGCGTTGCCAGTGTTAAAGCGGTCATGGTTACCGTTGTGAAAGTTTTTGTCCATATTGAATGCGTTAAAATTGAAGTTGCGCTCAAGAGGATCATAAAGAAGATCAAATGTTTTTGGTTCATATTATATGCTAGACTAGTTATAATTGTATTGAGAAGCGAGTGATTAACTCGCTTCCCCAGTGTTTATATTTATTATACTATAGTCTAACGTCTATAGATTAGATAAAAAAAGACCTCCCTTTTAGAGAGGTCTTTTCGCTTTTATTTCAATGCTTTTGCAATAGCTTGCTTTGTTATCGGTTCCTTTGTATGTCGTACAGGAAAGATTCGCCAACTCATTTTTAGTGTTAATGTTTTTCTTTAAATATGTATAGTATCTTTTTTCTACGCCATATTATTATTAAATTATTTGAAAGGAGATTTTTTTCATGGATTTCGAAACTATACGCGTTAATATAAGGGAGAATAGTGCTCGGGTTTCTGAGCTTAAATGTATAGTCGAAACTAATTCACCTCATCAACCAATAATAACCTTAGCAGAAAACAGCTTACCCTCTGTTCAAGATGTCTACGCTAAAGCAGAAACAGTTGATGGGACAGTAGGTGTTGTTATTAAAGTTCGATTTACAGAAGAAATAAGAGGTTCGGGTTTATTAGCATTAAGTTTGGCTCAACCATGTATGAACGGCGATTGCGGCTACAAAGTAACCCCTTTGTATTAACAACACTTAATTTTATAAATACTTCGATTTAAAATAAAAGTGCAAGGTTAACATCTTCTGTTAACCTTGCACTTTTTTAAAATCTTTAATATTAAAAGCTAACCCTTTCTCACTCTCTCTAAAGTAAAGACAGGATTTAATATCTTTTAATTTTCAATAATGTTTCAGTCTTCGTTTTTGTGTTAGGCCCGTATTCCATCTGCAGCTAATTCGTTCATGAGCTGAAATCGTTTGAGCGCATCCGCTGTTTTCGGTCCATAATAGCTGTCAATCCCATCGTTTTTTGCGCCTTTGTCTGGGTAGTAGTTGTGGACAGAAAATCAAACAACAACCAAAATATACCTTCACATAACAAAAGACCGAAAAAAAGAAGCTTCTCAAAAGTTCGGGGAACTAATGAAAAGCCTCTAATTTTTCTATATGGCATCAAAATGGCATCAAAATGGCATCAAAATGAGTGTGACTTACGGATAAACCCTTGATTAATAAGGGTCTAAATCCGTTTTTACATCATTCCGCCCATACCACCCATGCCGCCCATATCCGGCATTCCGCCGCCTGAGCCGCCTTCTTCTGGTTTGTCAGCAACGACTGCTTCAGTTGTTAGAAGCATTGCTGCTACAGAAGCTGCGTTTTGAAGTGCAGAGCGAGTTACTTTTGTTGGGTCAACGATTCCTTTTTCGATCATGTTTACCCATTCGTTTGTTGCTGCGTTGAAGCCTACGCCAATTTCTTCGTTTTTCAAGCGCTCAACGATGACTGATCCTTCAAGACCTGCGTTGTGAGCGATTTGACGAATTGGTTCTTCAAGAGAACGTAGAACGATGTTTACACCTGTTTGAACGTCACCATCAGCTTCAATTGAAGCGACTTTGTTGTATACATTCACAAGTGCTGTACCACCACCGGATACGATACCTTCTTCAACTGCTGCGCGAGTTGAGTTCAGTGCATCCTCGATGCGTAGTTTACGTTCTTTTAGTTCTGTTTCAGTTGCAGCACCCACTTTGATGACAGCGACGCCGCCAGCTAGTTTTGCAAGACGTTCTTGTAATTTTTCTTTATCGAATTCAGAAGTTGTTTCTTCTACTTGTGCACGGATTTGGTTCACACGTGCTGAGATTTGAGCAGAATCTCCTGAGCCCTCTACGATTGTTGTGTTTTCTTTTGTCACAACGACTTTAGAAGCGCGGCCAAGCTGACCGATTTCAGTTGATTTCAGGTCAAGTCCTAGGTCTTCTGTGATTAATTCTCCGCCAGTTAGAACAGAGATGTCTTCAAGCATTGCTTTACGACGATCACCGAATCCAGGTGCTTTTACTGCTACTGCGTTGAATGTACCACGAAGTTTGTTCACTACAAGAGTTGCAAGTGCTTCACCTTCTACATCTTCAGCAATAAGCAATAATGGTTTTCCTTGTTGTACAACTTGCTCAAGTACAGGAAGGATTTCTTGAATGTTTGTGATTTTTTTATCAGTAATTAAGATGTAAGGATTTTCAAGAACTGCTTCCATCTTATCAGAATCCGTCACCATGTATGGTGAAGCATATCCGCGGTCAAACTGCATACCTTCAACCACTTCAAGCTCAGTTGTGAATCCTTTAGATTCTTCAATTGTGATAACTCCGTCGTTACCTACGCGTTCCATCGCTTCTGCGATTAGGCTTCCGACTTCTTCGTCTGCTGCAGAAATAGCCGCAACTTGAGCAATTGATTCTTTGCCTTCGATTGGTTTAGAAATCTCGTGCAAGCCTTCAAGTGCTACTTTCACTGCTTCTTCGATCCCTTTACGAACGCCAACAGGGTTTGCACCAGCTGTTACGTTTTTCAGACCTTCACGGATCATCGCTTGAGCTAGAACCGTTGCAGTTGTTGTACCATCACCAGCAACATCGTTTGTTTTACTTGCAACTTCAGCCACAAGTTTTGCACCCATGTTTTCAAATGCATCTTCTAATTCGATTTCTTTTGCGATCGTTACACCATCATTTGTGATAAGTGGAGAACCGAATTTTTTCTCAAGAACCACGTTACGTCCTTTAGGTCCTAAAGTTACTTTTACAGCATCTGCAAGTGCATCTACACCGCGTAACATCGCGCGACGTGCTTCTTCACTGAACTTAATATCTTTTGCCATAATAACGAAACCTCCTCAGTCTTTTTAAAAATGTATCTCAATGTTTTTTATGTGATTAACCAATAACAGCTAAAATGTCGCTCTCACGAAGGATTAAATATTCTTTGCCTTCATATTTCACTTCAGTGCCTGCATATTTTGAGAAGATAATGCGGTCGCCTGTGCTTACTTCTAACGCAACGCGCTCACCACTTTCAAGTACACGCCCTGAACCTGCTGCAACAATTTTACCTTCTTGCGGTTTTTCTTTTGCAGAATCCGGTAAAACAATACCGCTAGCGGTTTTTTCCTCAGATTCAACGAGTTCAATGATTACGCGATCGCCTAATGGCTTTAACATAAGAAACAACCTCCTCAATTTTTATATGTAGTCTTTTTTAGCACTCATCACCAGNGAGTGCTAACACATTTATTATAATAAAGAATGTCTTCTGCAATTTCAAGTAAAAACCTTTAAAAATTTTTACGCTTTCACGATCTTTTTTGATCTCACATTCTTTCCTTTTCATCGAAAAAGAAGACTTGTGTTACAATAAATTTAGTTCTTTTAGTAAAGGGGTTTTCGTTACTTGAAAAAACAATATTGGTACATCATCTTAACGTATATATTGGTGCAGGTTTCTGCGTTTCCGTATGTGTTCATCATGAAGTGGTTAGGTTACATTCAGACACCGATGACACAAGCAGAGCTCTCTAAATTGTCAGGAACTTGGACAATCATTAGTTTCTGTGTCGGATTAATTATTATTCTGCTCATTCTTCGGACTGTACCAAGAGCTTCTCTTCGAAATGAAGCACCGGTTTCAGTCGGCGCAGCAATCGTTTGGATCATTGTCGGTTTCTTTCTTTCCCTCTTTGCACAATCAATTGCGGGGGCGATTGAACAATATGCATTCGGCATTGGCCGTGAGTCAGAAAATACGCAAGCCATTTTATCTATTATGGATGCCGTTCCTTGGCTTGTCATTGTTATCGCCCTGATTGGACCAATACTTGAAGAAATCATTTTCCGAAAAATCATTTTTGGAGTCATTTATGAAAAAACGAATTTCTTCATTGGGGCACTTGTCAGCTCAGTGGTTTTCGCCGCTGTCCACACTGATTTTGCTCATATCTTGCTCTATACTGCAATGGGCTTTACCTTTGCCTTTTTATAT
>Ga0058696_1001247_pt1 | contig 9951 bp, 9 predicted proteins | sample AgamicMgSfrz_FD_55077 | JGI IMG/M metagenome (GOLD analysis project Ga0058696, IMG submission 55077) | Agave microbial communities from Guanajuato, Mexico - Mg.Sf.rz | ecosystem: Host-associated > Plants > Phyllosphere > Phylloplane/Leaf | place: Guanajuato, Mexico | collected 2012-05-30 | reverse complement strand
TGGCGAGCCTCGCTTCTTTTAATCTGTTTCCTAATTCACTCACAAATAACACCTTCCAACTTGCTAAAAATCAAATCCTTGAAACTCATTTTCTAAAAGTANTGCATTCTTTTTTCTGACATCGAGTATAATTTCTTCATTNGGCTCATGTCGAAGCTCAATAATATAATCGAAATCATCAAGCGTATATTCTGTATTATGTACAAACACATCTGGATGCTCGACCACTTTAACAGCAGGAAGTCGCATCACTTCCCTAATAAGCTGCCAATGCTTCTCATTAATCTGCTTGCTTGAAACAACTCCATCTATAATAAAAAGATTGTTTTCACTATACTCATCTTGTATTAACGTACTCCTGACAGTCTGCTTCAGTAACGTAGAGCTGATTGGCAGCCATCGCTTGTTGGAGCTGACGCTCGCTGCGACAATTGACTCTGTTTTACCAACCCTTGGCATGCCTCTTATACCTATTAGCCGATGCCCTTCCAACTTAAACAATTCTGCCATAAAATCGACCAATAGCCCCAGTTCGGTTCGAACAAACCGAAAAGTCTTCTTGTCATCTGCATCCCTTTGTATGTATCTGCCATGGCGAACGGCCATCTTGTCCCGAAGTGTCGGTACACGAAGCTTAAACACCTTAATCGTATCCATCGTATACAGGATGGATTCCAGCCTTTTCACCTGTTCATCATCTGTTGTAGTCATAAGCAGGCCGCGTCTGCCATCATCAACTCCATTAATCGTAATGATATTAATGGAAAGCATACCTAGTAACGATGCGATTTCCCCTAAAAGTCCAGGTCGATTTTTTTGAATTTCATACTCTAGATACCATTCCTTCTCGCTCAAAAAATCCTCCCCAAATCATGTTCTGTTCGTTTTTTTAACTCTATATAATAATAAAGGAAAGTCCATAAAGATGAAAGAAAAAACCAAGCACTTTCCGATAAAATTAAAAACCATTGTCCTTATGTATAAATTCCTTATTATATTTAACAAGAATTGTCATTTTCATAAAAAAAAGGACAGCTCATCAACAAGGTGAGCATAAAAATAAAAAAAGGAATAGCTGAAAATGCCTTCTTGCTTTTTACGTTCTCCCTATTTGATAAGCCGCCCCTAAAAGCTAATTAACGGTCAGATCCGTTGTTTTGAACAAGCTTGACCATCATGTTCGCAATTGCATGCTGCTCTTCTTCAGATGCAACAGACCAAAGATCAGCAAGGATTTTTTCCTGATCATTTTTTGGTTCTACTTGATTTGACAAGTAATCACCAATTTGGAATGCAAGATCGCCAATAACGCCTTTATTCATTCCGTCATTTTGAGCATGATGAAGGCGGTCACCTAAAAAGTCTTTCCATTGATCCCAGTTTTGCAATATAGACATAGTGGTACTCCTTTCAATTCCATAAGTTGTATTACATAGTTATTTTGGATTGTTCGTCTCCATAATATGCATCAACTTACAGGAAAAAAAATCATTTACATATGCCAGCCGCCATTAAGGGATAAAACTTGTCCTGTCATATAGGAAGAACTGTCTGAAAGGAGAAATAACACACTTTCTGCTACTTCCGCTGCACTTCCTAGCCTGCCCATGGGGATTTCCTCTGTCATCCATTCCTTTTCTTCTGCAGTAAACATACTAAGCATTTTTGTGTCAATTGCTCCTGGTGCAACTGCATTTACGCGGATACCATTTCTCGCCATCTCCTTGCTTAATGCTTTAATAAAGGCTATTTGGGCACCTTTTACTGTAGAATAAGCAACCTCCATGGAAGCACCAACCTGTCCCCATATGGAGGAAACGGCAATAATACTGCCAGCTTGCTTTTGCGTCAGTTTGGGCAGCAGCTCCCTTGTTATCGATATAAGTGAGGCAACATGGAGGTTCCAGAGCTGATCAAGCGTCTCATCCTGTAAATCAGCTAGCATTCCATACACACTGACACCACTCGCATACACAATTCCATCAAGTGCAAAAATAGAGCTTGTTACATGTCTATAGGCATCACGTTTGCTTAAATCAGCCTTGATTGGAATATATTCCTGTCCATATTGTGATATGTCGTTTAATAATGTGCGGAGACTCTCCTCATTTTTGTGATAATGCAAGTATAAAGAATAGCCTTTACTTGCCAAAAGCTTTGCGACACTTGCACCGATTTCTCCAGTTGCACCTGTTATTAAAATATGTTTCCCCATTGTTTTCCTCCGAAATTCGATTTATGTACAGCAAAAAAGGAAGTGGGCGAACCCAATTCCTTTACAACTTTACAATCGGTTATGCCTTTGGCACAACCTGACATACAGTCATTCTGTTCTCGTCAATAAAACGCTGTGCAGCAGCTTGTATGTCTTCTACGGTAATTTGCTCCATTGTTCCAACAACATCAAATAAGTTCATGCCATTAAAGGAATACCTTGTAAACTGGTTTGCAATATACTCAGGCGAGTTTACTGCTCTTAAAAATGCACCAATTCGTTTCTTTTTTGTTCTTTCCAGTGTATCCTCTTGGATGGTCGTTGACTTTGCTTCAAGTAAAATCTTTTGAATACGATCCGCAAGCTCATCAGGCTTGCCTGTATCTCCGCCTATCATGGCAAAGCCGAAGCCCTTTTCCTGTGTGTAATCATAGGAAAACGTATCATCGATTAAACCCTCTGAAAACAAATCCTGGTAATTTTCCGAGCTATTTGAGAAAAGCATATCAAGCAATGTATTAATACTAAGCTCATTTTTAAGCATTTCAGCACCTTGCTGCTCTACATCCAATGCTTTAATGCCAACAAGACATTTTGATGTTTGCACATTCATTTGAAGCACTTGCTTTTTCTTATCAACCGCTTCTGGCTCTTCCTCGAACCTTCTTTTAATTTCAGACTTTTTCGTGTAATCCTTTTTTTGTTGGTTATTTCTAATATTCTTCATATATTCTTCTGGATCAACAGGACCTACAACGAACAAGAGCATATTGCTTGGGTGATAAAACGTGTCATAGCACTCATATAGCAAATCCTTCGTGATAGGAGTAATAGACTCAATCGTTCCAGCAATATCAATTTTAACTGGATGGTTGGCATACATATTTTCAATCAAACCGAAATATAGGCGCCAGTCTGGATTATCATCATACATCGTAATTTCTTGGCCAATAATTCCCTTTTCCTTTTCCACTGTTTTTTCAGAAAAATAAGGATCTTGCACAAAATCAATTAACGTCTCTAAATTATTTTCAACATTTTGCGTACTTGAAAACAAATATGCCGTTCTTGTAAAAGAAGTGAACGCATTAGCTGACGCACCATTTTTGCTGAATTCCTGAAAAACATCACGATCCTTTTTTTCAAATAGCTTATGCTCTAAGAAGTGTGCGATGCCATCAGGAACCTTTTTATATTCTGTGCCATTTAAAGGAACAAACATATTATCTACAGAACCATAATTTGTTGTAAACGTACAAAAGGTTTTATTAAAGCCTTTTTTCGGAAGAATATATACTTTTAATCCGTTGTCTAGCTCTTCAAAATATAGCTCTTCCTGCAGCTGCTCAAAAGAGATTTTTTCCATTAGTTATTCCCCTCCGATCCTGATAGGAAATAGATTGTATCTAATTCGATTTTTTTGGCCACATTTTGTATTTCTTCTTTTGTTACCTTGCTAATTGATTGAAGCCAATGGGACATATCTACGTCTACTCCACTAACAGCATTATGATAGAAAACCTCAATCATGCCTCTTGATGTATCGAGAGTTTCCAGCATTTGATTATGTGTAACCGCCTTTGTTTGCATGATTTCATCCTCTGTAAAATCACCTTGCTTCATAAGCTCAAGCTGCTCCTTAATAATGGAAACTGCCTTTTCATAATTTTGCTGGTCAATACCGGACAATACCATTAATAATCCTTTATGGCTTTCAATACGGCTTGCCGCATAATAGGCAAGACTTTCTTTTTCCCTAACATTCAAAAACAGCTTCGAATGAGAAAAACCGCCATAAATGCCATTGAAAACCTGCAAAGCAAAATAATCCTCATCCCCGTATAATACATTTGTTCTGTATCCAATATGAAGCTTACCTTGTTTAACATCTTGGACTTCCTTTACTTCCTTTTCCTTTACTTGATTATGTACCGCTCTCTCTCCTGCGGTAACTGTTCGTTGTTCAAACGGCAGCTTTTCATTAATGTAGGAAGCAATTTCATCCTCCTCTATATCTCCAACAATAAAAATGTCAATCTGATCCTCTTTGCGAGCTGTTTCGTAATATTCATACAGCTTTTCTGAGGTAATTGTCTCGACTTGCTCCGCCTCGCCGTTTACTCCTAAAGCATAAGGCTCTCCTTTGAACATTTCCTCAATAAGGCGAAAATTTGCATATCTCATTTTATCATCATATATGGATTGTATTCTTTGCTTTAATGCCCTTTTCTCATCATCCACTGGTTTTTGTGCAAATGTTTTACCATCAGCATTTGGGTGAAAAAGAATTTCCGCCAAAAAGTCGACCCCTTTTTTCAGGAGTGGTTCTGGATCACTTAAAAATTTTTCATTAGCAATTTCCAAGGAGAAAGATATGACTTGATAATCCCCTTTTTTCGATAAATCAATAAAAAATGTCGCTCCATATAATTCTTCTAAATACGAACGAAGTGCTGCCGTAGTTGGGTACTTATTTGAACTGTTTTGAAGAACATACGGCAAAAGTGCCCTTAATGTAGCTGTTTCCTCTATGATAGGCGCCTTCCACTTTACTACTATAGTATTCGTTTTAAATTTATCTGTCTTGACAGTATGCAGATTATATCCGTCATACTTCGTGACTTTTTCTTCCGCAACACTCATTGGCTACCTCCTAGGTTCACTGCAAACATGCAAATTTTTTATAGCTTTAGTATTGACTCAATTTGTAAGGATATTCTTACTATAACTTTGTTGAACTCTGTTTTTCAAGTTTTTGGGTATATGAATATATTTATCGAATAGATAACAAAAAAAACTCCTTTTGCAATGTTTGCAAACAGGAGTTTTTATTTTTATCTGCTTCCTTTAATATAAGGCACACCAGAAGCTTTCGGAGCGTCTGCTCTGCCAATAAAGCCTGTAAGTGCAATGATTGTCAACACATATGGTGCAATCAGCAAGTACACATTCGGGATATTCTCAAGGAATGGAAGACTGCTTCCAACAATGCTCAATGATTGGGCAAATCCGAAGAACAGTGCCGCACCCATTGCACCTAATGGATTCCACTTTCCGAAAATCAATGCTGCAAGCGCCATGAAGCCTTGTCCGCTGATTGTTGAATGAGTGAAATCATTTGTAATAGACTGGGCGAAAACACCACCGCCGATACCACCTAAGGCACCTGACAGAATAACACCGATATAACGCATTCTTGTAACATTAATACCCATTGTATCTGCAGCCATAGGATGCTCACCAACAGCACGGAGACGCAGACCAAATGGTGTTTTAAACATTACAAACCAAGAAATAATTGCGACAATAATCGCAAGATAAGATGTCCAGTACGTATTTTGGAAGAACAGTTCCCCAATGACTGGAATGTCTTTTAGCACAGGTATATCAACTTTTTTGAAGCTATATTGAATCGTTGCAGTTTGTCCTTTTCCATCATATATCAGCTTCACAAGGAACATCGCAAGACCTGCTGCTAGCAAGTTAATCGCAACACCAGAAACAGTCTGATCAGCACGGAATGTGATGGATGCAACTGCATGAAGTAAGGAAAAGAGTCCGCCGACAACCATCGCACATAATAGTGCAACCCATGGTGTCCAAGCTCCTAAACTATCCGCGAATGTTAAATTAAATACGATGGAAGAGAATGCCCCCATCAACATAAGACCTTCTAGCCCGATATTAACAACACCGGAACGCTCTGAGAAGTTACCGCCAAGGGCAGTAAAAATCAGCGGAGCAGCCCATAATAGCGAAGAAGGAATGACAATTAATAATACATCCATTAATCCCACTTACTTCTCCCCCTTTTTACTTTTATTTTTGCTCAATTTCTCTAAGAAGATACGAATCATATAGTTAGCTGCNACAAAGAATACGATTAATGCGATGATAATATCAACCATCTCATTTGGCACACCAGCTTCTAAAGGCATATTTAACGCGCCGACTTTCAAAAAGCCGAATAAAGCGGCTGCAAATACAATCCCAAGAGGTCCATTTGCACCAAGAAGAGCTACGGCGATTCCATCAAAACCTACCCCTGTAAATCCAGCTTTATTACTCACATATTCAAATGTTCCTAAGCCTTCCATTGTACCTGCAAGACCTGCAAACGCACCAGAAATCACCATGGAAAGAACAATATTTCTATTAACATTCATCCCTGCATATTGTGATGCGTTTTGGTTAAAGCCGACTGCTTTCAGTTCATAACCTTTAACTGTTTTCTCAAGAATGAGCCACATGATAAGTACACACGCAAGGGCAATCAATATTCCCCAATGCAAACGGGAATAGTCTGTAATGCTGCTCAAGAAATCTGAGCGAAGGGACGCAGATGCTGGAATATTTTCCGTGCGGTCTGCTTTATCTGTTAATACATTACGAATTAGGTAGTTAGATACATGTAATGCGATATAGTTCATCATAATACTGACGATTACTTCATGNACACGGAAGCGAGCTTTTAAAAAGCCTGGCACAAATGCCCATAATGCACCTGCTGCTGCTCCTGCAAGTACTGCTAANGGCAAATGAATGATCTTCGGCAAATCAAATGCGACACCTACCCANACTGCTGCAAGCCATCCGACAATTAATTGACCCTCTACCCCGATATTAAACAAGCCAGTGCGGAAAGCAAATGCTACCGCAAGTCCTGCAAGGATTAAAGGAGTAATCTGACGCACTACTTCACCGACAAAGTATACTTCACCAAATGCTCCGTTCCATAACGCTGTATATGCTGCAGCAGGATTATAGCCGGTAACGAGCATGATGATTGTTCCAACTATGACGCCAAGCAATACCGATATAACAGGTATACTAATTTTTCTGATTGTATTAGACATTCTTCTCCACACCCACTTTTTTATCTTTCGATCCTGCCATTAATAGACCTAATTCTTGTTCTGTTGTATTTTTCGGGTCAACCTCTGCAATGATATTTCCTTCAAAAATAACAGCAATTCGGTCACTCACGTTTAAGATTTCCTCTAATTCAAAGGAAATAAGCAATACTGCTTTCCCTTTATCTCTTTGCTCAATAAGACGTCTGTGAATAAATTCAATCGCCCCAACATCGAGTCCGCGAGTTGGTTGTGCTGCGATTAAAAGATCCGGGTTTCTGTCCACTTCTCTTCCGATAATCGCTTTTTGCTGATTTCCTCCTGATAAAGCTCTCGCCGGAGTATGTGCACCAGGTGTTCTGACGTCATACTCTTCAATCAGTGTTTTCGCCTTCAAGTCAATTTCTCGTTTGTTAAGGAAGCCTGCTTTAGAGAATGGCTGCTTATAATACGTTTGCAGCACCATGTTTTGCCCAATTGGGAAATCAAGCACTAAACCGTGCTTATGTCGGTCTTGCGGAATGTGGCCAATGCCGCTTTCTGTGATTTTCCTTGGTGTCAGCACACTGAGTTCCTTCCCATTTAGCTTAATGCTGCCATTATCTTTTTTAAGCAATCCTGTGATTGCTTCAATCAGCTCAGACTGACCATTTCCATCAACTCCGGCAATTCCCACAACTTCACCGGCACGAACGTTCAAGCTAAGTGAGTTTACTACAGGTACTCCTCTATTGTCCTTAACAGTTAAATCGGAAATTTCCAGAACAGTTTCTTTTGGCTGTGACGCTATTTTATCTGTTTTAAACGTAACTTCACGGCCGACCATTAAGTTTGCCAGTTCTGTAGGATTTGTTCCGCTTACGTCGTATGTACCAATTCCTTCACCCTTACGGATAACTGTTACACGGTCACAAACTTCCATGATTTCTTTTAGCTTGTGTGTAATTAGAATGATGGATTTGCCTTCCTTAATTAAGGTTTTAAAGATGGCAATCAGCTCCGTAATTTCCTGTGGAGTAAGCACGGCAGTTGGTTCATCGAAAATAAGAATTTCTGCACCGCGGTACAAAGTTTTCAGGATTTCTACCCGTTGCTGCATCCCGACAGAAATATCAGAAATTTTTGCTTTTGGATCAACAGCAAGGCCGTATCTCTCACTAATTTCTCTAACTTCCTTTTCTGCCTTCTTTAAGTCTATTTTCCCTTTACTTACCGTTTCTTTTCCTAAAATAATGTTTTCTGTAACAGTAAATGTGTCAATCAACATGAAATGCTGATGGACCATCCCGATGCCCAATTCATTTGCGACGTTCGGGTTGGAAATGTTAACGACTTTCCCTCTTGCTTTGATTTCTCCTCTTTCCGGCTGGTAAAGACCGAATAAGACGTTCATCAATGTTGATTTGCCTGCACCGTTTTCCCCTAACAATGCATGAATTTCACCCTTTTTCAGTTGAAGGTTTATATTGTTATTGGCAACAATTCCTGGGAATTCTTTTCGGATATTCAGCATCTCAATAACGTATTCCATCTAACTCACTCCTTCTTATCCACAAACGATTATCAAAAAAATTAAAATTAGAGCTGGTAAAAAAATACTTAAACGGAAGCAGTGTGGAAGAGTTTCTGCCACCTCTATTCATTCATTATCTTGCTATAGTTTCACCATCGTAAAATTTTTAATAAAAAACAGAAATTTTCTGCCTTTTAGTTAAAATTCTAGGTTATGGTCGTAAAAAAGGAATAAGTGTTTGCCATGCAAACCACTTATTCCTGTAAAAAACTTTTTAATGAAGAAAATTATTGTACAGTATCAGGAACAGTGTACTCACCGTTTTTAATTTTGTCTGTCCATTCTTTAACAGCAGCTTCAATATCTGCTTTGTTTTCCACTTCATCATTGATAGCTGCCAAGCCTACACCATCTTCAGCAAGACCGTATACAGAAGTTTCTCCACCTGGGAAGTTTCCTTCTTGAGCTTTAGTAGAGATATCTTGTACAGCAGCAGATACTCCTTTAAGTGCAGAAGTCAATACAACATTGTGGTCTCCGACAACACCTTCAGATACTTGGTCAGAGTCAACACCGATTGCCCAGATTGCTCTTGAAGGATCTTTTTCTTTCAATTCACGTGCTTCTGTGAAAAGACCAGCACCAGTTCCGCCTGAAGCGTGGAAAATTACGTCCACATCAGAAGAGTACATTTTACTTGCAATTGTTTTTCCAACTTCTGGCTTATCAAACGCACCAGCATATTGGGAATCAATTGAAGCGTCAGGGTTAGATTCTTTCACACCAGCTTCAAAACCAGCTTCAAAGCGTGTGATTACTTCACTTTCCACCCCGCCGATGAATCCGATTTTATTAGTTTTTGTTGCTTTACCAGCAGCAACTCCAGCAAGGAAGCCTGCTTCTTGTTCTTTAAATGTAATGCTTGCTACGTTTGGTTGATCAACTACAGCATCAACAATTGCAAAATGAGCATCTGTTTGTTGTTTTGCAATTTCCTCCACTGCACCTTCCATCATGAAACCAATACCATACACTAAGTTATACTTTTGACGAACTAAGCTATTCAAGTTCGTTGAATAATCAGAATCTGATTGCGATTGTAAATAGTCGATACCGTTACCTTTATCAAGTCCATTTGCCTTACCGAAAGCTTGTAGGCCTTCCCATGCTGACTGGTTGAATGATTTGTCATCAACACCGCCAACATCTGTTACCATTGCTACGCTGAAAGAATCGCTCTTGTCTTCGCCAGAAGATCCTTTGTTGTCATCGCTTTTACCACAAGCCCCTAAAACAGTCCCAGCAGCAAGTACTAAGGACAGCGCTAAACCAAATTTACGCTTTTTCAAGGTTTGTACCCCCTAATTTTT
>Ga0058696_1001244_pt1 | contig 9960 bp, 9 predicted proteins | sample AgamicMgSfrz_FD_55077 | JGI IMG/M metagenome (GOLD analysis project Ga0058696, IMG submission 55077) | Agave microbial communities from Guanajuato, Mexico - Mg.Sf.rz | ecosystem: Host-associated > Plants > Phyllosphere > Phylloplane/Leaf | place: Guanajuato, Mexico | collected 2012-05-30 | reverse complement strand
CCGTTAGGCCCATTATTCGCTCTTTAACAATACATGATGAAGACTTATATGTTGGTACACAAATACATAAACAAAATGGCGGGTTGTGGAAATACACATTATCTTCCCAGCAGCTGGTCCCAGTTCTTCATGATGAAGAAACAATGGTTTCCTCTATTCATGTTGATAATTCCTTTCTATGGCTGACAACAGGTGCATGCCAGACAAAAAAAGGCACTTTCGCCTTCCGAAATCATCGAGACAACAAATGGCATTCCCTTACTTGTGAAATAGAAGAACGTGCTTTTTTAGGCATGGTACATTTTGGCGAGCATATTTACGTTTGTTCCAGCAAGGACGAATATGGATATTCACGTATTTATCATGGTGACTTATCACAAATGACACTAGAGCCAGTTGAAACAATTAAAGGCCATTGCTTTTGTGTAGCTGCCAGTGCGGAAGACCTGTTTTTGGCTGGTGGAGAAGAATGCAAATGGATGAAAGCGAGCTTAAAAGAAACAAAGATTCTTCATTAAAAGGAACAAGGAGCATCGCTAAGAAGACGCTCCTTCTCTTTTAAGCTGTAACTCTTAGCCCTCTACAATAGCTAGATAATGAAATAGTCCTGAGTCATTTTCAACAATTAGAATATCTTTACGTTCTTTAGCAGAAAAAATCTTTGACCCTACCTTCAGCTTATTTGCCATTTCATCGTTAAAATCTGTATTTGCATCATTTATTTTTTTTATTTCACCGACTTGAACATCCTTCGTTAAAGCTAATTTATCTACCCAATCAATGTTTGTTTGATATATTACTCCTTCAAACTGAAAAATATCGGCGTCTGGGTCCAAACCTAGCACTTCCTCAGCATCAATTTCACCACTAACCTCTGTTCTTCATCCCCTTTTGCAGAGCATCCAGTGATAATAAGCAAGGCTAAAGCAGTCAAAACAATATACAGCTTTTTCTTAACCAAACCAATAACCCCCTTTTTATCCTTTAGACGCTTGTTTAGGACTTAAGGTTACTGGATTATTGGTTATTTTTGTAAAAAAAACAATTCTTCCTAAAAAAAGAATCGCTGAGAAATAAAGCTATTTATTTTTCAAACTAATGCTTTCCGTCTGATTATTCCACTCAACGGTTACATTTACTTTAGACTTATCCGTCACTTTTGCATTTGAGGCATTATTCTCATTTGTCTCTGTATAAATACCTTTCTCATCAAGGGTAGCACCGTTGCCACTATAGCCGCTTGCTTTAGTTGCTACAGTATAGATAATTTCACCAACGGAGTTCACGTTCTGCCCCTTATATTGCAATGTTAAATCTTGTTTTTCATAATCATCCTCTCCCTGCGTAACCTTTAATTCAACCGACCAATTGTCTGATTCACCTGTAAAGGTAAACGGCTTGGAATAATTATTACTGGTGCATCCTGATAAGACAAGGATGATTACTAACGATAAAGCAGTTAATATACGCTTCATCTCTTTCCCCCCGAATAAATATATAAATAAATTATTTTACAAACCATTATACGTTCAGGCAGGATTAAAGTTTCGGTTCTAAATAACATTTTTGTATCTCTTTTCACCATCATTTTTGAGTTTTTTCTTGTTGTTTTAAATGGAGTAAATCTCAATGATAATTAGTCGAATGTTGAAACATCAAAAAAATCAAACAGCTTAATCTTCTTATGAAGATATAATCCGTTTGATTTCTCCCTTAATTGATCTCTTAAGAATGAGCATTTTTGGATACAGAATAATTTATACTAGCTAACATAGTTGGAAAATTTTTATTATCCATCATTAATTAAGTAAGTTCTTCTCTTCTAAAAACGTTTTAGCAACATCGCTTGCTTTTTTCTTCTCAACTGCAACTTCATAGTTCATTTCTCTCATTTCGTCATCTGTTANTTGATCTGCTAGTTTATTTAATATGTCTTCTAACTCTGGGTATTTCTCTAACGTCTCTTTTTTTAGGATTGGTGCTCCTTGATATGGTGGAAACAGGTTTTTGTCGTCTTCTAAAACAGTTAAATTATTTCGTTGGATTTCACTATCTGTTGAATAGGCATCTACAATATTTATATCGCCTCTTTTAACAGCAGCGTACCTCAATTCAGGCTGCATGATGTTTACCTTGGAGAACTGGATACCATAGAGATTTTGGATTCCTACATATCCATCTTGACGTTCTGGAAACTCTGGTGTAAAGCCTGCTTTCATACTTCCTTCAATTGCTTTTAAGTCGGAAATGGTCTTTAAATTATACTGTTTTGCGAGTGCTGCAGGAACAGCTAATGCATAGGTATTATTGTATTTCATTGGCTTAAGCAAAACTAAATTCAATTTAGTTAAAGCCCCTTCTTTCGCTTGATTATAAACCTCTTGGCTATCCGTACTTTTCGGCTGGTCTTTTAAAAGATCAACGATAACGGTCCCAGTAAATTCCGGATAAATGTCTATATTGCCTGATGTTAAAGCGTTATAGACAAAAGTAGTTCCTCCCAAATTTGGTTTGATGTCCACTGTTAGGGAAGATTCCTGTTCAATTAGCAGCTTATACATATTCATTAATATTTCCGGCTCTGGTCCCATTTTGCCGCCTATTGTAATATCTGCATCTTTAGGCTGATTTAAGGCGGATACTGTGATAATTAAAAATGCAATTACGATTACAGATACGATTGAAACAAATGCTTTCTTAAAAGAAAGCTTTTCAAATTGTCTTAATAAGAAGTCAAAAAACAGGGCTAAAAGAGCCGCTGGAATGGCACCTAATAGGATAAGAGTAGTGTCATTTCTGCTAATCCCCACTGTAATTAAGTCTCCCAAACCTCCTGCACCAATAAGTGCAGCAATTGTAGCTGTACCAATGATAAGAACCATCGCTGTTCTTATACCAGCCATAATAACTGGCATGGCAAGAGGTAGCTCTACCTTAAAAAGCAGCCTTCGGTTATTCATTCCTAACCCTTTTGCGGCCTCAATTAAATTTGGATCAACCTCTTTTATTCCTGTATAAATATTTCTTAGAATTGGAAGTAATGCGTAAATAACTAATGCAATAATCGCTGGTATTGTTCCGATTCCAACAATCGGAATAAGTAAACCTAATAAAGCTAAAGACGGTATTGTTTGGAATACAGATGTAATGCCGATAATGATTTCGGCAGCCTTTTTCTTTCTTGTTAAATAAATCCCGAGCGGAACTGCGATAATTAATGCAAAAAAGAGCGCAATAAATGATATTTCGATATGCTGAATTAAATCCTTTAGTAACTCCCCTTTTCTTTCTAAGAAGGCTTGATATAGATTACTCACTCATTTCCACCTTCCTTCATGCCATTTAATTGATATTGGATAAGCGATTGCCTATCTATCAAGCCAATGATTGCTCCATCCTTTTCAATTCCTATTTGATCGTTTTCAGACAGTGCTTCTAAGGTTTCTTGGAAAGAGCTTGTTACTGGAATAATCGGTCCGGCGAAATGACTGATGGTTAATGGAGACAGAATATGTTCAAGCTTAAAGGAAATATTTTCATGACTTACCCTTCCAATAAAATCTTTTACAAAATCATTCACAGGATTATTTATTAATTCCTCTGGAGTTCCAATTTGGACAATCTCCCCATCTTTCATTATGCAAATTCTATCACCTAATTTTAATGCCTCCTGCATGTCATGTGTGACGAAAACAATTGTCTTTTTTATCGCTTTTTGCAGGCTTACAATATCATCTTGAAGCTTTTCTCTGCTTATTGGATCAAGAGCACTAAAGGGCTCATCCATTAGGATTATTTCTGGGTCTGCGGCTAATGCTCTGATTACCCCTATTCTTTGCTGTTGTCCGCCAGACAGCTCATTCGGTTTTCTGTTTTTATATGTTTGCGGCTCTAATCCGACCATTTCAAGCAATTCATCAACTCTTGCAGCTATCGTCTCTTTCGTCCACTTTTTCATTTCAGGTACAACTGCTATATTTTCTGCAATGGACAAATGAGGAAATAAAGCAATTTGTTGCAATACATAGCCAATATTCCAGCGCAGTTCACTAATTTCGTATTCACTTATTTTTTTCCCATCAACGAGAATGGTTCCATTTGTTATATCTATTAACCGATTTATCATTTTTAATGTGGTCGTTTTACCACTCCCGCTTGGCCCAATCAGAACAAATAGTTCTCCTTTATTGATTGTTAGATTTATTGAATTAACAGCTGTCGTACCATCTTGGAATAGCTTCGAGACATTTTCAAATTGAATCATATGTAATCTCCCTTACATTTATTATGTATTTACTATTACAATCTTGCCATTTGCAGTATTGCTCTCCATCATCAAGTGGGCTTGGCTAATCTCCTCTAAAGTAAATACCCTTGCTATCGGTACTTCTATCGCAAATTGTTCCATATGTTGAAATAATTTAGTCAGCAATTGGGGTTTGAAGTTAACTCCACTGTCAAATTGGGTAAAATACGTTCCAGAAGGGATATCTACCATTGGCTCAAAGCTTTCCATCTCCCATTCACCGCCCAATATGCCAGACATACAAAGGATTCCTTTTTCATCAAGCATCCTCAGCGAATTCTTTAATGTGACAGTGCCAATTAGTTCTAATATCTTATTAACGCCATCTGGGAAAATACTATAAAGCTGTGGCTGTATATCCCCTTCATCTAATAAAACGTAATCAGCACCAAGCTTGTTCAATTGTTCTACCTTTTGTTTATTTCGTGTTGTTGACACAACTGTTACGCCAATACTTTTAGCTAACTGGAGTGCAGCTATTCCTACCGAACTTGTGCCGCCACGGATTAGAAGGGTATCCCCTGTTGTCAGCATTAAACTATCAAATAATGAAGCATAAGCTGTATAATACATTTCGGGAATTGCCGCAAGCTTTACCCAATCCAGTTCATTGTTTATGGCATATACTTGGCTGGAAGGTATTAGTGCATATTCTGCATAACTTCCATTAAATTCACGACCTAGCCCTCCCATCAAGGAAACGACCCTTTGCCCTTTTTTCATCGTACTATCTGATGGATCTGCAATCTCTCCAACACATTCGATCCCAATAATTCGTGGCAGCTTCACGGATGGTGAATGCCCTTGTCTTGTATAAATTTCCGAACGATTGATTCCGAAGGCTTTTATTTTAACTAGTACCCATCCTGGCTTCACTTTAGGCATTGGTACTTCCTTTAAATATAAATCCTGTGGTGCACATGCTTTTTCTAAAACAACTGCTTTCATTCAAGCGCACTCCTTTGCTTTATCAATTCATGAACGTATCTGACTTTTAATAGATTTTACTTTTAGAGCATTCTTAACCAGCACGAAGTAGGTCAGCACAGCAACAAGACCACTGCAGAAAATAATGAACCCAAATGGTATGGCAGAATTTTCACCGACTATTCCTACAAGGGGGCCAAAAATGGCACCTAATAAAGTCGGACTAACACCAAGTAAGGCAGATGCACTTCCTGCAATATGGCCTTGCCTTTCCATCGCTAACGTAAAAGATGCGGAGCTAATGATACCAGTTGACCCAACAAACAAGAAAAGAGCGATAACTAGAGCATATAAAGGACTTTGAATAAGTACTATCAACATTACTGCTCCGCAAGAGATAAATGCGACAGCTAACCCTATTAAAACAATTTGTTGTTCTGCGATTTTCCCAGCCATTTTTTTAACAAATTGAGAGCCAAGGATTAAGCTGATACCATTTAAAGAAAATAAAAGTGAATAAAGCTGTGGAGAAATACCATAAATCTTCTGATAAACAAATGGTGATCCAGAAATATATGCAAATACCCCCACAAATATAAATCCTTGAATTAAGGTATATCCCAAAAACGTTCGATCTTTCATCAAAATGGTAAAATTCCCAAAAAACTCTCTTAAATTATTAGGGACACGCTTTTCGACAGGAAGTGTTTCTGTTAATCCCCAAGCTGTTAAACTTGTTAATAATATGGCAAGAACTCCTAAGAAGAGAAAAACACCAGTCCATACAGTAAACGCAAGAACCGCACTGCCTGCAAGTGGTGCAAGCAATGGAGCCAAATTGGTAAACATCATAAGCAAAGAAAAAAATTTAGTTAACTCTACTCCGCTATACATATCACTGACTATTGCACGCGAAATAACAATGCCCGCAGAAGCTGAAAATCCTTGAATAAAGCGTAAGGCAATAAACACCTCTATATTTGGTGCGAATACACAGCTATAAAGAAGAAACCAAATAAATAATCATCGAAATTAATAACGGCTTACGTCTGCCATGAACATCACTTATAGATCCCATTACAAGCATCCCAATACTCATTCCAATCATACAAGCCGTCAAGCTCATCTGTATCATAGAGGCAGTTGTTCCAAAGTACTTCATCATTTGCGGAAATGCGGGAAGATAAGTATCAATAGTAAACGGCCCTAAGCTAGAAAACACAGCTAACAATATGGCAAGCCTGACTGAATTTTTGTTACTTTTATTTAGATTAGGATATTTATCGCCAGTATTATTCATTTTGGGTTCATTCCCCTTTCGTTTTAAATGCTTAGAAAGATTTTAAATTTTAAAGAAACATACTGTATTTACATCTAAATTGACAATGAAATGGTTAAATCATAAAATCATGATAAATGTCATTGTTACTTTTGAAAAGTAGGCACCTTTAGGTTGTATAGTAACCTTTTAGTAACTATTGGAGGTCTTATGATGGAAACAAAAAAAGAACTGCCAGCTTGTCCTGTTGCAACAACAGTAGGACTGATAGGCAACAAGTGGAAGCTATTAATCCTAAGGGAATTATTAACTGGCACAAAAAGATTCGGTGAACTCAGAAGTGGCATTGAGGGCATTAGCCAAAAAGTCTTAACTCAAAATTTACGCTCTATGGAGGAAGATGGCATTATTAAACGCCAAGTTTTTGCAGAGGTTCCACCACGGGTCGAATATTCACTTAATGACTTGGGAAATAGTCTTAGACCCATAATTAGTGTTATGGAAGAATGGGGATTAGGTTATAAAGCATTGATAAACGGGGAAACAAATCAATTGATAGGCAATAAATAAAACTAGATTTAGAGCTGAGTCTTTGCCAGATTGTTGGATGACAGCTAATACATAATAAAAAATGTCTAATCCTTTATATAAAAGATTAGACATTTTTTACCATGGTTTTAATCTTTCTCTCATTGTCCATTACGAACTAACTTTTACGTCTGTGTTAATTTATATTTGTCCATAGCGCCACCGTTATTGTTGCAATCACTAATTCACTGTTTGTATTCTCCTATTCTATCTTACCAGTACATCCTCCAGCTCATAGCTGTACGGATTAGAGCTTCAAAATAATAATAATCTCCCCAAATACAACATTCATCAACCCCATTATCATCAGGCTTTGAGTAAACAGCATGTTGCAGAATACCATTGGAAGGAACCTCTTTCGTTGTATAGTTTGCGGCAAGTGATTTAATCATTTTTATGGCTGCATTTTCATAGAGTTCTCTGTATGGATTGGAAATCGGCAGGTGCTTGCTTAATTCTAACAGTCCACATGCCATGATGGCAGCTGCTGAGCTGTCGCGCTCCTCCGTACCATCTGTAAAAACTAAGTCCCAATAACAGATTGCATCTTCAGGAAGGCGATTAAGAAAATAGTTTGCTAGTCTTTCTGATAAATCAAGGAATTCTCGATTCCCTGTATGCACATAACTTAATACAAATCCGTACACTCCCCATGCCTGACCACGAGCCCAGCATGATTGATCCGTATAGCCTTGCGCCGTCTTTCCATATAAGGGATTTCCGGTTTCCGTATCCATGTAAAAGGTATGGTATGTGGAAGAATCTGCTCTAACAATATATTTTGCTGCTTGTTCAGCATGATTTGCGGCAATATCATAATACTTTTTATCACCTGTTACCTTTGAAGCAAAATACAATAACGGCAAGTTCATGTTGCAATCTATAATCATTCTTCCATGCTGCTCAGGGTCCGATAAATCACCCCATGCTTGCAGAATTTTTGCTTTTTTATGATAGCGAGTCATTAACTTATCAGCAGCTTTTATGGCAGTTTCCTTTGCTGTTTTGTCATTCAGCACTTCATATCCCGCTACACAAGATAAAGAGTATAAAAAGCCAATATCATGTGTTTCTAACTGGATATTTTTTGTTAATCGGTCTTTAAAGCTTTCAAGCTGTATTTTTATTACATGAAGATACTTATCATCATTTGTATATTCATACGCTAGATAAAGCATGCCTATCCAAAAGCTCGCCGTCCAATCCGTGTTTTCTTCTGGGATATATACTAAGTTTTTTGACACGGCAGGCGGTACTTTCGTTTTAAATATATCGAGATTTTCATCTATTTTTCGCAAAACGAACTGAATTTCCTTATCAAGCCACTCTTTATTTAATTCCGTTCTGATTTTAAAATTATTATGTTTTATCCCTTCATCAATGCTTTTCATATTCTGGCTCCTTCCATGATTTCAATTTATTAAGTCATAATGTCTGTTGAAAAAAATCTTCTACAAACACTGGTCAATTGGAAATGCCTTTCCTGACCAAGCTCTTTTCGATGTCCATTCCATCGATGGGTGACTCCAGAATGGATCTGATTCTGNCAGTCCTAGTGGCAGGAACATCGCGGCACATAAATAAACACTGCCTGTCGAGATATATCCTTCACCAATCTCTGGTTGATGGCCACAAAACCCTATAGTAAGCCAGCCTATATCGGTAAACGTACCCGGAGCTTCCATTGACCGTTTCAATACTTGAGTTAGCGCACTTCTGATTTGTTCAGGAGCTAATTCTCTCGGTAAATCCTGACGAAGTGCATGATGAGCTAATGTTTGAAAAACACCGAAGCGATAAGCAATCGATCTTCCAACTGGCGGAAAAGTCCCTTCTGGTGAAATTAAACGCTCTTGTATAACCGCATACCTTTTCGATCTTTCTATAAAAGTTCCCTTTCTTTCAAGCCAGTCCTTGTACTCATGTCCAACCGTTTCTAATAAATCTACTAGCATAGGATGGATAACAAAGCTATTATAATAATCATAATGAAACTCAGGACCATCGCTGTAAATTCCATCACCCAAATACCATTGATCAAATTGTTTAACAGCATAATCAATCCGCATCGGGTCCCAGTCCTTCTCACCAGCTTTATATAAAAAGGCCTCAATAACTGCAGAAAATAAAAGCCAATTAGAATAAATCGGTTTCCTTGTCCTGCTAGCTTTCATCGCTTTTATCACATTTTTCTTAACCCTTTCATGAAGTGGCTCCCATAACTCATTTGGAGCTCTAAGAAAGGCATGGGCGAGAAAAGCTGTATCCACAATTGGCTGTAAATCCTCAGAAAAATTCATGTAGTCTGGAGAATGTGGATCAGTACCTGCATCAACCGCTAAGCGTGCTAGCTCACAATACTGGATACGAAGTGCATTTTCCTCACTATTTTCGCTTTTCATTTCTAACCACGGAGCCATTCCAACAAGCAGTCGAGATAACGCTTCCAAATGAGTGAATTGATCACGGTTCGTGTCTTTTTTCATCTCAATCGGCATTACTTTCTTTAGTNTTCCAGCCTTTAAATTTTCAAGTACCGGGTTTGCAATTTTAAGCATGGCTTGAAGCCAATATTTGCGAATTTGCTCGTTCTCCTCGGCCACTTTTTCACCCTCCTATTTCTACCAATTACTTTACTAAATTATAACTTACGTATTATTCTTAAAGTGTTTGTTAAATAACCAAAAATGTTGTTCTATTGCTCTATATCGGGAAAGNTAAATAGTTAAAAAGAATAATCTAGAGATCTCAAATAGTAAGCTTTCAATGATTGATTAATAGGTGGAGGAATTTCGGTGAATAATTTATTTGAACAAATTGATCTTAAACCATTTAACTGGGTTTATCGCAGGGTTTCAGA
>Ga0058696_1001241_pt1 | contig 9975 bp, 9 predicted proteins | sample AgamicMgSfrz_FD_55077 | JGI IMG/M metagenome (GOLD analysis project Ga0058696, IMG submission 55077) | Agave microbial communities from Guanajuato, Mexico - Mg.Sf.rz | ecosystem: Host-associated > Plants > Phyllosphere > Phylloplane/Leaf | place: Guanajuato, Mexico | collected 2012-05-30 | reverse complement strand
ATTGTCATTATTGTCGTTATTGCCATTATTGCCGTTATTGCCATTATTGTCGTTATTTTCGTTATTGCCGTTTTCGCCATTGTTATTTTTGTCTTCGTCTTGTTTATCTTCTTCGCCTTCAGCAGGAGTTTCTTGTTCCGTATCCTCACCTTCGGCCGGATCTTCAATTTCCTCGTCCTCAGTATCCTCAGGGACTTCCGCTTCAGCAGGTATTTTGACAGATGTACTCGCAGGATCACTTTGTTGGTTATCCACTAGAGCTACCACTGAGAAAGTATATTTACTTCCAGGGGTTGGATTAGGAATCGTTAAACTAGTATCCTTCGATTTTTTCAATACGCTCTGTGCGCCGCCGTCAACGGACATCTTAACCTCGAATTGGGTATTCCCATTACCTTTAGGATATGACCATGATAAATTGATTTCATTGCTTTCCTGGTTGTAAGAAGCGTTAATGCCAGGAGAGTCGATTTTTTCATATTCTGTCGTCACTTGTGTAGGCTCGTGACCTTTAACATAATATTCATAAGTGATTTTACTGCTTGGTGTATATTCATTGGCTTTAACAGCTGGATTCGAACCTTTGATGACTCCAACCTTCACAACACTGTCAGGTTGATCAAAGTCTTTCGTTTCTTTTGATTGGGCCATATGTTCCATTAAATTCTTAAAGATGTATTTAGGGATTCTTTGAGATGATTCACCCAAATATTCCATTTGCTCACCAGATGCATTATCATAACCAGCCCAAACCGCGACTGTATAATTCGTTGTATAACCCGCCATCCAGCTGTCTTTTACACCGGAAGATGGGATGTTATTCGCTGCACGCTGTTCAGGCGTGAAGTTGGTTGAACCTGTTTTACCGGCTACCGGGAGACTAGGTATATTGGCTAACCTTCCTGTTCCATAAGGTTCTTTCATGACGCTTTTCAACATGTCCGTCACGATGAAAGCTGTTGAATCTTTCATGACAGGCTTTGATTCCGTCTTATTTTTGATGGTTGTTTTATCACGTAAAACAATCTTTTTCACACTATGCGGTTCATTATAGATACCGTTGTTTCCGAATGAACTGTATGCACCGGCAAGTTCAAGTGTAGAAACATCCTTACCGCCTCCCAATGCTGCCGATTCGGTAATTTCCTTGTCAAAAGGAATCCCAAGATCAGTGGCAAAATCACGTGCCCGGTCCAAGCCGACTGCTTGAAGCGTTTTTAAGGCAGGAATATTTAATGACCGTGCCAATGCTTCCCGAGTCGTTACAGTGCCATAATGTCGTCCGGAAGCATTTTTAAGCGGTGTTCCATTACTGTAAGTGTATTCCTCATCCTTGATTTGGTGGTAGGTGGACCAATTTAAATATTCCACGGCAGGACCGTAATCCAGAATCGGCTTAATGGTCGANCCAGGTGATCGCTTGGCATCCGTTGCATAATTCCAGCCGCGTTTNACCGTCGTNTTCCTGCCGCCGCCCACTGCTTTAATTTCACCAGTTTCTGTATCGAGTAATGTGACNCCGGCTTGGAGATCTTTACTTGGATAATTGATGATTTCATCACTGTTCAACATGTTATANACATATTCTTGGGCATCTTTATCAATGGTCGTCTGGATTTCCAANCCNTCGGTAAANACGTTATAGTCACCCATATCCCCGACTTCCTCAATTACCAAATCGATGAATGCATCGTATGCGGTCGTATCGATTTGGCTCTTATCGATTTCTTGAAGTCCTTCNGTTATATCGATGCTTTGTGCATNTTTCATTTCCGTTTCNGTGATATATCCATGTTTNTTCATTAAGTGCAGNACAATATCACGGCGTTCTTTCGCACGTTCAGGGTGTTTATACGGGTCATACCTGCTTGGGCTTTGCGGTAATCCTACAAGCATGGCCGCTTCGTTCAATTTCAATTCGNTAAGATCTTTTCCATAATAAGTTTGCGATGCAGTTAAGATCCCGTTGGCGCGGTTTGCAAAGAAAATCTTATTCACATACATTTCGAAAATTTCTTCTTTTGTATATTTTCTTTCAAGCTGTATGGATAGCCACATTTCCTGGACTTTCCTTTTAATGGTCTTATCAGGCGTTAAATAAGAACGCTTGATGACCTGCTGGGTCAATGTACTTGCACCCTCTGAGCCGAACCCGTTTTTGAAGTTGGCTATGACGGCACTGCCCAGACGTAAGAAATCGACCCCGTGATGCTCATAAAAGCGGGAATCTTCCGTTGCCAGGAAAGCTTCTTCGACAAGATCGGGTATGTCTTCATAATTTACATAATCCCGGTTTTCCTTACCGATTTCAGCAAGTAATTTACCATTTTCATCGAGAATCTTGGATGTGACCGGATCTTTCAAAAGCTTTTCATCAAGTTTTGGAGCATCGCTTATAAAGTAAGCCATTGCAGCTCCACCGGCAACAAGGCCTATTATTCCGATTGTAACAAGTATAAGGAAAATCCGCTTAAGCATATTGGTTGGCTTTTTAGGACCTTTATTCTGTCCGTTTTTTTGAGTCTGCCCCTGCTTTCGGCGTTCTTCTCTAGTATTATATTTTTCAGCCATTACAGCTAACCTGCCTTTCTAAAAAACTAAAAATTTTCTGCGATGAGCGAATCTACTACTTTAATATAGTCAATTCTCGGTTGAAAGCCAAGAGTAATCTTTCGTGAACTGCTTTCAACCTCTTGAAGAGTTATAGATTTGCGTCCGCCTTCTTTCATTCTTTTCCAATAAAAACTCAGTTGTTCGGAACTCATTAAATATATATCTTCCATTGCGGAAAACCGGATGATGACAAACGCAATTCCGTCATGCTGAACGATATGTTTCATATGTTCAATTTGATGGTCATGAAAATTCTTCAACGGGAACGAACTGCTGTTTTTCGTTTCCTTTGCTTCAAAATCAATGTACTTTCCTTTATAAACACCATTGTAATCGGTGGTCGATGCTTGTTTGAAATAAGCCTCTTTAATGACTGCAGCACTTCTTTTCGGATAGTGGACATCGACAATTTGAATGGGTGTCGGTTTTTTATGGATGACGGCAATGCCGTGTGCTAAATAATACTGATTGGTTTCGTTCAAATCGTCTTCCAATGTTTTTCCCCGGTTGCTGTAACTGATTTTTTTTAGTGGACTTTTCTTTTCTTCCATAGCCTGCGGTACAAATCTTCGTCCGTTGGGATAATGAAATGCCACTTTTACCCCTCCTTTTTTTCACTTATCTATATTAGCAAAAAAAGAATCCAAAATGTGAATAAAAAGAATTGTTTCTTAGAACGATAGGATTTATGTACAACTATATGTCACAATTCATCGCTATAGAAAGGCTAGATGCGAATGTTAAAGACGGAAAAGCAGTTGCTCCAATCCATAAAAGCCCAAACTGCAAAAGGGAATAGGGATAATATATCAAGAACGAAAGCATATGAACAATTTTTTAGAATCCATCCAGAAATACAATGGTCTTTTTTAGCCGGGATGGTTTCCAGGAATGCAGGCTGGAATATGTGTGATCTTGAAGGGATTTGGTTTTCCAATTTACTTGGCCTTAAATACAGGCATCAATTATTTCTAACGTATGAAGAAGCCAACTGGAGAATATTCCAAGATGCATATCCGCAATTACTTCTCTATCATTATTCGACGAAATATGGACGTCCATTGTTTCACTTATGTCAGTATTTTTTTATTACCAAATTCATGAAGAACGAATGGTATTCCTTTTGGAAACGTGGAAATCGTGAAAAATTAGTCACTGCACTTATCATAAATGAACAAAACATCATTGAAGAACCGGTTATTAAAAAGCAATCCTTTGTTTTTCATTCTTTGTTATTTTTCTTGCAGGACTGGATGCATTTTAGCACCGTTTTATTTCCTACTTGCAATGGAGAACTGTATGGCTCGTCCATTTCGCATTTTAGAAATATCGATAAAAGGATTGAATTGGGGAAAAGGTTGGCTGGGCTTTTATTTTCTGAAGATTTATTTCCGCTATTNTATGAATTTTCCTGCAGGACTGAACCAACGGGTGCCAGATATGATTATGAACAATATCGAAAAAAGCCTAGGTACCATGAAACCCCGATGCTGAGAGGAGTATATCCATTGATTCATCATCAAGCAGGGGAGACAGAGCAATGGGATATGAAAAAAAAGGTTAAAAAAAAATGGTTCATTGAACCNAAATGGGAAGAAGACCCGCATTTGNCGGAATGGTATGATCATAAACAAAAACAGCTGCACANGGCAGCAATAATCAAAAATTGGATTTTATAATAGGAAACNGGGAAGGCGTCGATGAAGCCTTCCCNGTTTATCGTTCAGTATTNATTACTTACGTAGAGGGNCGGTTTTCTCCACTAAGTTTCGGGTTTCCCNTTCCTGCCTTTTTAGTGGGCGGCTTTTGTCGTTTTTCGTTTTTCTGCTGTCTGCTTTCATTCGACTGCATAAAATCACCTCCTGTCTGTATTCTTGTTTAAAACTNCATTCTTCATTCTGCCATTGTTGTCGAAGGGCATAATAAATTAAGTGAATTGCACTTTCTTTGCCGATTCGCTTCTAGTTTTGTCAGTCATGAAGGGCTTTCANATAAAAAAAAGAATAGTACAGGTAAAGAATGGGAGGGATCAGCATGGTCAATAAAAGTGTCGCAACAGAAGAGATATTAAGGATGATAGCTGAGATCAGTACCAGCCTGGATCGTTTGGAAATTTCATATGGGGAAACTGTAAATACAGTGCGGTGTAAACTATGGGCGGAACAATATACATTAGTTAATGAAGCCCAGGAAGCCATTGAGAAAGCCGAGGATTATTGGGTGAATGCTGAAGGTTTGAACCACTCCTTTTCCATTGTTCCGGAAAAAACAATTATAAAACACAAGGTTTTCACTGAATTGCACGTATAATCCGCAGGAATTTCATTTTATGAAGAACTGGATTATACTAAGGGAAACAAATGTACGGAGGAATATATTGTGCAAAAAGAAAAACTGCAGCTATTAACAGAACAATTGATTAAATATACGGACCAGGCAGATGATATTTATGAGGGTGTACGCCTGGAAGGAAAGGAAAAGGATTTCTTTTCGGAAGTAAAGCCGTTTGCAGATCAGGTCAGGACCGTATGCATCGAATGGGAAACCGGAATGAAGGAGTGGATGAAAGAAACCGAATTTAGACATCTTTTCCCCGAGCAAATCGAACAAACCGCCCATAACCTTTCTGATGTGGCCGTTCAGGCATTTTTTCCTAAAACAAGTTATAAGCGATTTAAAAGCCATGTCCAGTCGATCGAATTCATCCTTAATAATGTAAAAATGGAAATCGATCGGATTTTATCATAAAAACACCTACACTTTATTCCTTCTTTTTTCATATATTATCAGAACCATGTAATGAAAAAAGAGGAGGGCTCATTGACATGATGAGATCCGGTTATAACCAAATCTCCCCAAATCAAGGACAGTTTCCTCAATCAATGCCGGATAATTGGGGAGGATACCAACAGGCAATGCCGTATCCTCCGCCAAATAATCATAATTTTGATCAATCATTTTTGTATCCATATCATCACCAGGATACAGGGGGCTATATGATGCCATATCATGATCCTTATCAGCAGGCGGCGTATCACCCTTTTCAACCAGTCCCGCAGCAGGCGATGCCTGTGGGAGCTTATCCGGGCAACAGTGTTATGCAGCCAATGGCACAAATGCAGCCAATCCAGTCCAATCTTCAGCCGCAAGCTTTTAGTCCTTTCGCCAATCCGTTACAGCCAGCTAAAAGACCTCCGCAAAGTCAGCAGCAGGCTCATAATCCATATCCAAAGCAGCAGTTCATGCAAAAACCCCAGCCATCGGGTTTCAAATCGGTCATGAATCAATTCAAAACCCAAGATGGCTCGATGGATATAACGAAGATGATGAACACAGCTGGACAAATGATGAATACAGTTTCCCAAGTATCTTCAATGGTCAAAGGAGTAGGGGGCTTCTTCAAAGCATAGATGGAGAATAAAAGAAAAAAGCAGACTTACAAGTGACCAGCCACTTTTTTAAGTCTGCTTTTATTCATGCCTAATGGATTTCAATCCGATTCCCCCTGATTTTGGGTAGGTGAAGCGTGAGGATGCCATCGCGATGTCGAGCGGTCACATTTGCTTCATCAATCGGTTTTGGAAAGGAAATGGTTCTTGAAAGAGTGCCGGCTGAAACTTCTTTTTGGAACAATCCTTGATTTTTATCCTTTCTATCTCCATGCTTTGCAGATATGGTTACGGCATGGGCCAGTACATCAATTGATATTTGGCTGCGTGAAATTCCGGGCAAGGTGGCAGTAAGGGTATATTCTGAATGCGATTCGTGAATATCAACCGGAAAGCTGCGTTCTTTCGCCGAACCGAAGAAATCGTCAAGAGATTTCAGCATGCCTTTAGGAGGCCTTTCGGAAAACAGCCGATCCATTTTGTTAATGAAATGGGAAAAGGGTTCTATTCGATTCCGATTATTATTTTTTTCAGAAGAGGTCATCACGGTGCTCCTTTCTAAAAAATTCCTTTGCCTATAAGCTATGTGGGGAATGAAGAAATGTGAATGGACTGTTGGGTTTCAGATTCAGGTCCATAGGGAATAACGTTACTGATTGATCAATAAAGGAAATGAGGGATTAATATGACAGATAGCAAGCTTTCCTACATAGATACCGGGAAAGGAAATGAGACATTGTTGTTTATCCATGGATTTTGCGGAAGCCATGAATATTGGAGTGACATCATTGCTGGATTAAAGGAAGAATACCGGGTTATTGCGGTTGATTTACGGGGACATGGTGCAAGTGAGGAAATAGGGGAGTCTTTCTCGATTGAAGATATGGCTGCTGATATTGCGTCATTTTTGGAAGAACTGGAAATCGGACAGGTATATATGTTTGGTCATTCGCTTGGGGGATATATCACCTTGGCATTCGCAGAAAGGTTTCCTGGGAAATTGTCTGGTTTTTCATTGGTACATTCCACCGCTTTCCCGGATGATGAGACTGGAAAGGCGGGGCGCTTAAAATCAGTCGAGAAAATCGAAAGTGAGGGAATCCCTGCTTTCATTGACGGACTTATCCCAAAGCTTTTCGCTCATTCCGATGATCCCAATATTGACCATGCAAAGGAAATCGGATATAAAACAAGTGAAATTGGTGCGATAGGGTCTTTACATGCCATGAGGAACAGAATGGACAGAAATCATGTTCTCAAAGATACGAAGTTGCCTGTCCTTTTGGTTGCAGGTGAACAGGATAAGGTGATTCCCGTTGAAAAAACCTTTTCTGTAAAAGGGAGCCATATCAATGAAGTAATACTTAAGGGCAGCGGCCATATGGGAATGTTGGAAGCTCCAGGCAGACTAATTGAAGAAATCATTCGCTTTGTCGAGAAGAATTAAATGAAAAAAATGACCGGGCTGGAAACGAGATGTTGACGTTTCCAGCTTTTTTTTTTGAATAGGAAATAGTTTCCCTTTTGCATAGAACGTTCATTCGGTAGAATAGGAGTATGAGGTGGTTAGATGAAACTGCGAAAAAATTTACTAGAAGTCATCAAGGATCTAAAAACAAATGAAGATTTTAAAGATAATATAGTACATTGGCAAGTCATTGAAGCAAAAGAGGCAAAACATGTTCCTTTTCCCGAAGCAATGAATGATAAGATCCAGCATGCTCTTGAAATACGGGGGATAAATGGGTTGTATACCCATCAGGCTACTGCATTTGATACTGCTGTCAGCGGCAATAGCCTTGTAGCGGTCACACCTACTGCTTCTGGTAAAACATTATGCTATAATTTGCCGGTCCTTCAAAAAATACTGGAAGATGAAAAAACCAGGGCGCTTTATATTTTTCCGACAAAAGCACTGAGCTATGATCAAAAAAGCGAATTGAATGAAATGATCCATGAAATGGATGCTGAAATAAATAGTTATACATACGACGGGGACACACCTTCAAATATCAGGCAAAAAATCCGCCAGGCCGGACATATCGTGATCACCAATCCTGATATGCTCCATTCAGGAATCCTGCCCCATCATACGAAATGGGTCTCTTTATTTGAAAACTTGAAGTATGTGGTCATCGATGAACTTCATATTTACCGCGGCGTTTTCGGAAGTCATACAGCCAACGTCATTAGAAGGTTAAAGAGGATTTGCAATTTTTATGGAAGCGACCCTGTATTCATCTGTACTTCCGCTACGATCAATAACCCAAAAGAGTTGGCAGAAGAGCTTACGGAAAAACAAATGGTCCTTATCGATAATAACGGAGCCCCGAGTGGGAAAAAACATTTTGTGTTTTACAATCCCCCAATAGTCAATAAACCGCTGAACATACGCAGGAGTGCGGTTTTGGAAGTCAGGAAGCTTGCAAATGAATTTTTGAAAAATAAAATTCAAACCATCGTTTTTGCGCGAAGCAGGGTTCGTGTGGAAATTCTATTGACATATTTACAGGAACTTGTGTCAAAGCAATTGGGGCCAAAATCAATCAGGGGCTATCGCGGCGGATATCTGCCAACACAGCGTAGGGAGATTGAACAAGGCCTTAGGGATGGTTCCATTTATGGAGTGGTATCCACAAATGCACTTGAGTTGGGTGTCGATATCGGCCAGCTTCAGGTTTGCATAATGACTGGTTACCCGGGATCCATTTCGAGTGCCTGGCAACAGGCGGGACGTGCGGGAAGAAGGCATGGTGAAGCATTGATCATCATGGTTGGCAGTTCCAGTGCCCTTGATCAATATATCGTACAGCATCCCGATTATTTCTTTACCAGAAATCCAGAAACGGCAAGAATCAATCCGGATAATCTTTTGATCCTGGTTGATCATGTAAAATGTGCAGCNTATGAGCTGCCATTTAAAAAAGGCGACACCTTTGGGAAAACAGAGATTATGGACGTTCTTGAATTCCTTACAGAAGAAAGGGTCTTACACTTGAATGGGGACAAATGGCATTGGATGAATGATGCTTTTCCCGCAAGCAATATCAGCCTGCGTTCAGCGGCACAGGAAAATGTCGTGATCATCGACCAAACGAATGCACCGGTTAATCGGGTCATCGGGGAAATGGATACGTTCAGCGCAATGACCCTTCTCCACGATGAAGCCATTTATTTACACCAGGGAATTCAATTTCAGGTGGAAGAACTTGATTGGGATGAAAAGAAAGCTTATGTACGAGAAGTCAATGTGGACTATTATACGGATGCTAACCTTGCTGTCCAGTTGTCTGTATTGGAAGTCGATAAACAGCGAACTTTCGCTTCCACAGCAGCTGCTTTTGGAGATGTCGCAATCCGGGCGATGCCTACGATCTTCAAGAAAATCAAATTCGAAACTCATGAAAATATTGGTTCAGGACCAATCAGTCTTCCTGAGATGGAGCTGCATACGAGTTCGGCCATGCTTTCCATGGATTCTGATATATTCAATTGGGACGAAAATCGAATCGAACAAGGAATGATAGGAGCCTCCCATGCTCTAAATTACATGATTCCGCTATATGTTATGTGCGATCCGCATGATATTCATGTGTATCCGCAGGTTAAGGCAGCGCATAATGAAAAACCGACCATTTTCATTTATGATAGTTATCCGGGCGGCATAGGGTTAAGTGATAAAGTATATGAAAACTCTGAAGTCATCCTGCTGGAAACAATATCAATGATCGAAAATTGCACGTGCGAAAGCGGCTGTCCCTCCTGTATCGGTACGGAATCCGCAACGAAAACAGCCAAGGGCGATGCCAAACAATTATTAAGTCAATTTTGTATGCAAAAACATTAATAGATTGCAGTGATAAGTGAATAGAGGTGTAATTTCATGTCATTAAAAAATAAATTAAACCGTATGAAAACCCATATGAACCTAGGGAACCATCCTTCTCCAGTAGAAATAAATGACCAGATAGAC
>Ga0058696_1001240_pt1 | contig 9975 bp, 9 predicted proteins | sample AgamicMgSfrz_FD_55077 | JGI IMG/M metagenome (GOLD analysis project Ga0058696, IMG submission 55077) | Agave microbial communities from Guanajuato, Mexico - Mg.Sf.rz | ecosystem: Host-associated > Plants > Phyllosphere > Phylloplane/Leaf | place: Guanajuato, Mexico | collected 2012-05-30 | reverse complement strand
TCAAACATCATTTTATTATCAAGTGCTTTTTCTAATTGACTGACTGGGATTTCAACGTTTTTAATTGTCCCTAAAATGTCAGTGAATTGTAAACGAATGTACTTAACATTTTCTTCTTTCGCTAAACGAGTGATGTCTTCACGTGTGAACTTTGCCAATTTCTATTCCCCCTAATAATTCATAAATCATATTTTTTATTGGAAAAAACGGGACATATCCCCTTGTCTAAGAGATGTTCGATGCTTGCTTCCTTGTAAAAGCTCGGCACGCAGAAGCTTGCGAAGATCCTCGTCACTAAGGTCATGCCTTATTTTTTCCGCTTGTTCTAATTCTTGGGTTTTAGGTAAATTCTGTTCCTTTACAGTGAAAATCTTTTTAATGCCGGCCAGATTGACTCCTTGTTCGATTAAATCTTTAATCTCAAGCAGTCGATCGATATCATTTAATGAAAAGACCCGACGATTTCCATCTGTTCTCATAGGAGTAATAAGTTGATGCTCTTCGTAATACCGAATTTGGCGTGCAGACAACTCAGTTAACTGCATGACGATTCCGATGGAAAAAAGAGGCATCGAACGCCGAATGTTGTTGCCGCTCATTCTTAGCATCCTCCTTTTGTTTATCTTAAAATAATCTTATACCATGTTATTAAACTTGTCAATATGATGTTACATTTTATGACGTGATTTTTTCAGAAAAATTAAATGATTTGTTACTACACAAATATTATGACTATTACTCTTACTGGAATCCAATTGTATCTGGATTCCCATAACATACCTTATTTAATTTCAATTACAATTGGATCAGCTTTTTGTCCATTAGCGCATTCACAGCAGTCAATACAGCCATTTTAACATGGGCGTATGTCAATCCGCCTTGAACATAAGCAACATATGGAGCCCTTGTCGGACCATCTGCCGTCAGTTCAATGCTGGCCCCCTGTATAAAGGTGCCTGCAGCCATGATTACATCGTCCTCATATCCCGGCATATAGGCAGGATATGGTGTCACATGTGAATTGATTGGTGATGCATATTGGATGGCCTGACAGAAGGCAACCATCTTATCCCGTTCATCAAATTGAACGGATTGAATCAAGTCAGTTCGTTTCGCATCCCATTTTGGGGAAGTATTCATACCGAGCTTTTCTAAAAAGGCAGCTGTGAACATGGCTCCTTTTACAGCTTGGCCCACGACATGCGGTGCTAGGAAGAATCCTTGGTACATTTCCTGCAGACTATAAAGCGAAGCACCTGCTTCAGCCCCTATTCCTGGTGATGTTAACCGATAAGAGCAAGCTTCAACCAGGTCCTTTTTCCCAACAATGTATCCACCGGTCTTCACTATCCCGCCGCCAGGATTTTTAATGAGTGAACCAGCCATTAAATCCGCCCCGACATGACATGGTTCTTGTGTCTCAACAAACTCTCCATAACAATTATCCACGAACACGACGATTTCCGGGTTAATCTCTTTAACAAAGGAAATCATTTCCTTTATTTCATCGATCGTAAAGGAAGGACGTGTAGCATACCCTTTTGATCTTTGTATACCGATCATCTTCGTATTCGGTTGAATGGCATGTTTGACGGCTTCGAAATCAACGGTTCCAGTTTCCGCCAACGGAACGGCCTTATAGCTGATCTGAAAATCACGTAAAGATCCAATACCCGTCCCCCGGATACCGACGATTTCTTCCAAAGTATCATACGGCTTTCCTGTTATGTATAACAATTCATCCCCTGGGCGCAAAATGCCGAAAAGAGCGGTGGAGATGGCGTGTGTGCCTGATATAATTTGGGGGCGCACCAATCCAGCTTCCGCTCCAAAAACATCTGCGTATATCAATTCCAGCGTATCGCGGCCCATATCATCGTATCCATACCCAGTAGTCGGGATGAAGTGGGAATCACTCACTTTATGTGCTTGATAACTTTGTAATACGCGAAATTGATTTTCTTCGATTCGTTCGTCCACTTGCTTATGTAATGGAGAAATCATTGCTTCCACTTCCTGGGCAATGTTTTTCAACACTTCTCCATTTGTTAACTGCTGATACATCAAAATTCCCCTTTATAATGAATATTTCTCCAGCTGCCCGGTTATTGGATGATCAGCTAGACAAAAACCTTTGCATTCATATCTTTCCGATTCTTCATTAAAGGAGAGAGTGCGCAATATGGTTTCATTTTTCAGCTGTGATAATAGTTTACCCTCACTCGATGGCAGGAAAACATGATACGGGATCATTTCTTCAATCACGTACTTTTCAATTTCTTCCATGATTTCATTCAGATCCGATTGTTCATAGGCACTGATCATTAATGAAGCACGACTGGCTGATCTCACAAAATCAGCGTGAACCTTATCTTTCTTATTATACAACGTTAGNTGTGGAATGGAAGGGACATCTAAGTCATTTAGCAAATCCTGCACCGTTTTCTGATGATTAAAGTAATCNGTACTTGAGGAATCGACCACATGNAACAGCAGATCCGCTTCTTTCACCTCTTCCAAGGTAGANCGGAATGCGGCAATTAGAGATGTCGGCAAATCTTGTATGAATCCAACCGTATCCGTCAGAAGCACGGTAAATCCGCTAGGAAGAATCGCCTTTCGTGTCATGGGATCCAGCGTAGCGAATAATTGGTTCTCTTCATATGAATCCGCCTCCGTCAAACGGTTGAACAGCGTTGATTTACCTGCATTCGTGTATCCCACNAGTGCTATTTGAAAGGTCTTATTACGTTTCCTTCTATCACGATAGCGTTCACGATGCTTCACTATTCCACTTAATTGCTGCTTGATTTCATCTATTTTTCCACGGATGTGGCGGCGGTCGCTTTCCAGCTTCGTCTCCCCTGGTCCCCTTGTGCCNATTCCGCCTCCTAGCCTGGACATTGCCGTCCCNTGTCCAACCAAACGCGGCAATAAATATTGGAGCTGAGCAAGTTCAACCTGCAGCTTCCCTTCCCTGGATCGAGCCCGCTGAGCAAATATATCCAATATTAGCTGTGTCCGGTCTATGACCCTTGCCTCCAATTGTTTCGAAAGGTTCCGAATCTGGCTCGGGGATAATTCATCATTAAAGATAAATAAATCCGGCTCCAGCTCCTCTTCCAGATTCCGGAGTTCTTCCACTTTTCCTTTTCCTATATATGTAGCCGGATCGACGCTTTCCCTTTTCTGGGAGATGGTCATTAAAACCTCAGCATTCGCCGTCTTCGCCAAAGAAGCCAGTTCATCGAGTGAATATTCAAAATGTTCACTGGTCTCAGTTGTTTGACACCCAATCAAGACAGCCGTTTCCTTTATTNCTTCTTCCAAATCACANGCACCACCTTCTGGTAGATTTCANTTAATCATAACAAAAAAATTGAATATATAAAAATTTCCTCAAAACGAAGCTTTTAACCGTTTTAAAAATTGCGATACCATGCTAAAATCAAATTTGGCTTTACCATCAAAATCGAAAAGACATAGAGGGACATTCATATGACATGGGAAGTATTAAGCTTCATAGGTACGATTGCATTCGCTATAAGCGGAACCATCATCGCCATGGAAGAAGAGTATGATATTTTAGGAGTTTATATTTTAGGAATCATAACCGCCTTTGGCGGCGGGGCAATCCGCAATCTGTTGATCGGCGTCCCNGTTTCAGCTTTATGGGATCAAAGTTTCTATTTTGTCATCGCTTTAGTATCCATCACCATCGTTTTTGTTTTTCCTACAAACCTATCAAAGCACTGGGACAGATGGGGAAATCTCAGTGATGCCATNGGCCTCTCNGCCTTTGCCATCCAAGGGGCNATGTATGCCGTGGAACTTAATCATCCAATAAGNGCCATCATAGTATCAGCTGCATTAACCGGATGCGGCGGCGGGATACTCCGTGACGTGCTGGCCGGAAGAAAGCCATTGGTCTTCAGAAAAGAAATCTACGCAGTATGGGCCATCATTGCAGGCTTGGCTTTAGGCAGTGGTGTATTATCCCANTCATGGCAGCTTTATTCGCTCTTTGCCGTCATCACNATATTNCGNGTCCTTTCTTACACCAATAATTGGCATCTTCCTAATAAAAAATGGGTGCCTAAAACATAAATTTGAAAAGCCCGCCATCNTGGTGGGCTTTTCCATGTCATTCTTTCTCTTCATCCTCGAAAATCAAATCTTGGCTGGTAAGCGTCAATAAATCGGNTTTTTCAAATGAATCTTCCAGNAAAAGCCGCATCGCCTGCGCCCTNATTGACTTTTCTATTATATTGCGGATATAACGACCGTTNGAGAATGANATAGGTCCCCGGAATGAACGTAATATGATTAAATGTTCCCTTAATTTCCTTTCGGCATCCCGATTCATNAGATACTCCTTTTCCTGCAGCATCCGATCGGCTATTTCCATTAACTGTTCAATCGTATAATCCGGAAAATCAATAACAAGCGGGAACCTNGAATGAAGGCCAGGNTTAAGACTTAGGAAATATTCCATTTCCCTCGAATATCCAGCAAGGATCAAAATGAATTCATGCTGCCGATCCTCCATATGCTTGACAAGGGTATCTATGGCTTCTTTTCCAAAATCCTTTTCGCCGCCTCTTCCCAAGGAATAGGCTTCATCAATAAATAAGATTCCGCCAATGGCCTTCTTAATTAAATCCCTTGTTTTTTGGGCAGTATGACCAATGTATTCCCCGACTAAATCTGCCCTCTCCGCTTCAATTAAATGCCTTTCGAAAGTACATTCATTTTTTGAAACAACTTCCCGATTAAACGTGCAACCGTTGTTTTCCCTGTTCCCGGATTTCCTTTAAACATCATATGCAGCGCTTGCCGGCCAGTCTTCAGCCCCTTTGCCTCACGTTGTTTATTGATGTAAATCCAAGCATATATCTCTTTTATCATCCGTTTCATTTCTTCCATTCCAACCAGCGATTTCAGTTCATCTTCAATCTCTTTCAATGCCACATGCTGGTGGGGGATTTCCTGCACCAAAATTTCTTTTATCGGCAGATCCTTTTGTAGCGCTTTTCTGTTTTCCGCATTAAACACAATATTGATTTGCCCGTTATTTTTCATACGGATCGGTTGTTCCATTTCATTCACCTCTCCATCTTGGACCCTGACTCTAACACCACAATTTTTTATGATGGCATGGCAAATACTGCATAGCCAAAATTATCCCATCGGAAAATTCGTTTATTCCTTTCGTGATTAAGCCCCATTCCCTTCCTGAAAAGCGACTTACTCTGACAGGATTTTTTCATTGGAGGATTTATTACGACAAATTCCATTCCCATTCACCAATATATTAGGGGTAATGTCATTTCCTGCGGTTTCCCGGAAAATAATCCGTCCCTTGATATATATTCAAATAAGGTACGTAAAATTATCGATTCTTTGAAAAAGGACAGAGAAGTGCATGCAAAAAAAAACAGGTCGCTATAAGCTAAACCTGTTTTTTACATTCATATATATGATTATTCCTTCACTTCGTAATCAATCTGAACATTACGTTGTGGAGCAAATGTAGAAATCGCATGTTTATAGACTAATTGCTGTTTGCCCTCCGATTCAAATAAAACGGTAAAATTATCGAACCCTTTCACTTGTCCTCTAATCTGGAACCCGTTTAATAAAAACACCGTCACATACGTACCATCTTTACGTAATTGATTAAGAAACTGATCTTGAATATTTACTGATTGTTTCATGTATTAGTCCTCCTCTTTTCTCTCTAAATTTATGTATTCGCCTTCACNGAAAAGCTTTCCTGCTATAAATCCAGATATTTCATGTATTTTTTTTGNAAAACCCTCGAGATCGGTCATATCAAACCAAATTACATCCATTTTATTCCGGAACCAGGTCAATTGCCTTTTTGCGTATCGACGGGAGTTTTGCTTTAATGTCTCAACNGCTTCATCCAATGAAGCCCTTCCATCAAAATAATCATAGATTTCTTTATAGCCTATAGCCTGGATCGATTGGCAATCCCTCAAACCTTTTTCATGAAATGACTCCACCTCTTGAATCAGCCCTTCTTCNACCATAACATCAACACGTTGATCGATGCGTTGATATAACTTTTCACGTTCCATTGTCAATCCAATGATGCACGTATCATATTTGAATTCTGTAGGCTGTTCATTCAGCTGCTCACTCATCGTTTTACCAGTACAATGATANATCTCAAGTGCCCTGATCACCCTTCTTACATTATTAGGATGAATCCGATTCGCGCTTTCCGGGTCAATGCTGCGTAATTGTTCAAAAACAGGATCGATTCCTGACTCCCTTACCTGTTTTTCAAGTCCCTCCCTATAAACAGGGTCGGATGGCGCCTCCGAAAATTGATAATCATAGATGACTGATTGTATGTATAATCCTGTTCCACCGACGATAATGGGAAGTTTACCTCTGCTTTGGATATCCTCGATACAAGCATTGGCTCGCTCCTGGAACTCTGCCGCACTAAATGGTTCATCAGGTTCTTTAATATCNAGTAAATAATGAGGGATTCCTTCTGNTTCTTCCCTCTTGATTTTTGCAGTACCNATATCCATCCCCTTATAAACCTGCATGGAGTCTCCGCTAATAATTTCACCATTAAATAACTTTGCCATCTCAATGCTCATCTTTGTCTTCCCAACAGCAGTCGGTCCAATGATAACGAGAAGTTTTCCTTTTTGTTGTTTCACAATCTCACTGCCTTAAATGATTTTTTCCCTATCTTATCATAATCTCGTTGAGAGCAGCTAAACATCTACCCATTATGTCCAATTGAGGCACTTTTATTCAATTTTTCACCTGCAATAATCGTCATCTTTATATAAAAAAGGTATGATCCCTTTCAGGGTCATACCTTCTTATCAAATATGTTTCCTTTGGATCAATTTAGCCCATTTTTCCATTTACGGGAATGATCATCGTAACAGTCGTTTCTTTTTCAGAGGATTGTACATGAATCTCTCCATCATATCTGTTCACTAAGTCTTTGACGATGAACAATCCTTGTCCGCGAACTTTGCCCTTTTGTGCCTTTTTGGTTGAAAAACCGCTGGCGAATATATTCTCCAGATATAATTCCGAAATCATTGGTCCGGTGTTCGTGACCATAAACGTATACTTTTCATCATCAGCTTTGCAGGCAATATCCATTCGGCGTTCTTGCTCTGGCAATTCAATTGTTGCCTCAATAGCATTGTCGATAACATTTGATAATAATTTTATCAAATCGATTGTTTTGATCCGATTGAAGGATTTGGGTGAAACATCAATTTCGATATCGATATTATAATTCTGGGCCGAGAGCCTTTTGGTCTCCAACAGGACAGATAAGCCCGGNTGAATCACATCCAATTTCATCGATTCAATTGNATGCACTTCTTTTGAAAGCCCTGTTAAGTATTCGAGTGCTTTTGCNTTCTCCTCTAATTTAAGCAGTCCATGTATCACCTGAATATGATTGGAAAAATCATGCCTTAATGAGCGGACTGAAGCAAATAGAGATTGAAATTCCGATTGATACGTATCTTCCGTATCCCCCACTTCACGTGTCAGTTCCTTTTGATACCATTTTTGAATGACAAAAAAGGTAACCAGCAGCATGATGACAAATCCACCATTATAAACAAGAATGGCAATGCTGCTTTTCAATACCTTGCCGTTAATGGCATTAATATCTTCNGCGCTCACATCAATGCCCAAAAAACCAATAATGTCGCCATCTTGATTTTTCATTGGCACTCCCACAGTCAAATACTCACCATATTCCGGATCTTCTAGAATCCCGGTAATGAAGCTTTTGCCTTCATACCCCTGTTTGACCTGCTCCGGCGGAACAGTACATGCACCACCGATAGGAAAATCCCCTTTATGATCTTTAGAAAACCCAGTAATCATGCACTTGGATACTGTNGGATTATCAATCATGATGGTATAAACATATAATGCTCCTATTTTTTCACGGGCATCCTCTAAGTAAGCTTTTATATCCAAATATTCCTGGCTCTTTACTTGGTTATTGAGAAATCGCTGATAAGCCTCCATATCCATCGAGTCGGCTATAGATCTAGCAGCTACCAAGTTTTGATTAGCAACGGATTTTTGCACAGAATTTTTAATGCTTAAATATGTTGAAAACATATTTAGAAGAATGAAAACAATCAATAAAAGTATGGTCAAATAAAGAAGTGCCCTTAACTTTTTATTTTTCATAGGATTAAACTTACCTCATCTCTAGCAGCTAAAAGTTAACGAACCTATTCTGAGTTTACTATATTAAGGGATAAAGAAATAGGGAAAAATCTAATGTTCTCTATAATCCCAGGCATATAATACTATAATAAATCAAGTAATTAACAAATCACCCACTATTTTTTTGATCATGTGATTTTTATGTTTTAATCTAAACCCATGTCTATTGTTAATCATTTCCAATAAATCATTTTATTTTCATGAAATGATTATTTTAGAATAATTATGTATGTGAAAATGGTAAAAATAAATGATGTGAGTTCGATATTCTCGCTTCAAATAAATAATTTTACCCTTTATATGAAAATATTACAAGATTGTAAAGGATTAACCTGTAAAATCACACCATATTTCATATATTTGTGCAAAATAGCGGATCACTCCTCTTTCAATAGTGCATATTAACTAATTTATCATGAATGAAAATGCCGTTTCAATGAGAAGACTCCTGAATAAAAAAATGGAATCAGGGACTGAACCCCAGATTCCAATACATATGATAGCTTTTATTTAATAGAATTGATGACTGCCCGCTCATATATTTTTTTAGTTACTTGATAGTATAGCAGTTGAAAAAGAAAATACGTTGCGATGACCATGGACGAGTAGACAAACAAATTCGATTCCAATAAATTGCTTAATGCCACGTAGGCGACTATGGCATGAATCAACCCTATCAGAAACGGAACGAAAAAGAGGATACGTATTTCAGCGCTTAAAATTTGCCGTATTTCTTTTTTTGTCAACCCCAATCGATGAAGGGCATGGATTTGAATTTTTTTATCTTCTAAATTCGTAAAAACTCGCAGATACATCATGCTCCCTTGGACGATAAAGAATAATAAACTGACAAACAAGCCGATAAAAAGAATCAATATGCTTCCCTGTTTCATTTCTTGATAAACCGGAGCTCTTGTTTGCAATTGATTATGGTCAGGATTATTAGACATTTTTTCGATTTTAGCAGCTGTTTCCATTGATTCTTCCCAGTCTTTAACTTCATACCCTCGTACTCTTACCTTCTCTTTTAAGGGCACATCAGCTGTGATTTCATGATACAGCTGATCATCGACCACCATCAGGGTCGTTGCTGACTTTATGGGGGCGACTATCGATTGATTGCGCTGACCAATCATTGTTACCTGTATGGTTTGTTTACCATAGTGAAGTTCCTTTTGTTCTCCCTTTTGGACAAATTGATAATCCAGTCCTCCATAAGGAAAAACGTATAACGCTTCCTTTCCAGATAACATTGCCGGATCAATTTTTCGCAATGCAGCCACATTGTTATAATCACTTTCCGAGATTAATAATGACCTATTTTCATTGGATTCTCCCGTTCTCATATGGGGTAACATGTGGGTAATGGGTACACCTGTAATATTTACTTTGTAAAGGATCTTGAATCCATCTTCCTTTAATGTTTTCTCCACTGCGGATGGTTCAATAATGGAATTTATAGAAGCGTCATTTTCCACCCAGCCAATTGATTGCGGAATGTTATTCATCCCTTGCTTTTTTAAGTCTGCACTGAACATGAAAAGTGTTCCTGCAGCTGTCAAAATCACGGCTGTAATAATCGAGGTCAAAAAGAATAATCTGGAATAGTCTTTAATATTAAATATCAGGTTTGTTTGAGTAATTAAATTCGTTCCGCCATATAAGCTTTTCTTCTTCCGGTAAAGCCTGCTGCATAGAGCGACAATGCTTTGG
>Ga0058696_1001239_pt1 | contig 9998 bp, 10 predicted proteins | sample AgamicMgSfrz_FD_55077 | JGI IMG/M metagenome (GOLD analysis project Ga0058696, IMG submission 55077) | Agave microbial communities from Guanajuato, Mexico - Mg.Sf.rz | ecosystem: Host-associated > Plants > Phyllosphere > Phylloplane/Leaf | place: Guanajuato, Mexico | collected 2012-05-30 | reverse complement strand
TTTTTCAGGTTATCATCTATAGGTGTCTTTATATAGACACTATTTATAAATCCTATTATAACAATGATTTACAGTAATTATACTATTATAAATTAATATAGACACTATATAACGCCACTATTATTAGTGGCGTTATATAGTGTCTATACATAAGATATCTAGTGATAAATTTTGAGCAACTGAAAAAATGAATCCATTAGGCGAAATCTTTCACGTACAGAAATCTTAAAAGATTAGCCTGTAAAAGTCTGCTTTTTTTACGTAAAAGGTAAATTGATTTATCAAACGTCCATGAAAACTTGCGATTAAATGTACGTAAAACTAATGTAGTCCAATAGCTATTTACGTAAAGCTGTTCTTTTACCTTCTATTTACGACGGTATATTTATAGATTTACTACAATGCTATGACGACATGGGTGATAATATTCCACTTCATTAATTACATAAAAATCTAGAGTGAATTTCTTTGCTTATTAATAATTGTAATAACGTAAATTGTACGGTGATTTATAGTAGTCATTACATACCTGTGATAATTCCATTATAAATACTACTTCATTTTACGAATCCTTTTTTCACTGTTTTAGACTTTTTCGCTAACTCTGCTAACTTTTTCAGTTTCTCTTTATCAATTCCTGTATTTTTACCTTTATCAGAAGTCATATGATTTACCTCTCTTTCAAGTTAATATTCGTATGATTATAGTTTGTCCAAAAATCTAAGTTCTATACGTTCTATTTTCATAGACCTCTTCATAATCTAGAAATATAACATTCTGACAATTTGACACTAAGATAATGTGAAAAAGAGACATATGAAAGGAAGAGAGGGAGAAGATGGAACCAATCAATCCAATATTTACGAACAAAACTGCCAGATCTTTATTAGAAGAAAAAAAGGATATTGTTCGGAAAAAACCAATTACAAAGAAAGAAGGAAGAAAAGAGAGAATAGATAAAAAAAAGGATGTGAAAATTCCTTTTAATCAACAGGAACGGAAACTGTTGAAAATAATGGCAAAAAGAAGGGGCTTAGATCCAACTCCTTATTGCTCCTTATTAGTAAAAAAGGGACTAAAGGAATTTCGGGATTTTCCTAAGCGTCCTTATGATCCGAAAGGTCAGCCCTATCCTGCAAAATTAGAAAAGGTATATCATGATCAACTTTTTGAGATGAAAGTAAGTTGGGACTGCAGCTTAAAAGAAGCTGCCTATCGAATTCTTGCTTTTATGCTGGAGGAAGAGGTGAAATTACACCGGTGAAAAAAAGCAGATTTCCTATTTACGATGATGAAATTAGGGAGCTCTCCTATAGTCCATATAACATCTTTGATAAATGGTTTATGAAGGCTACGAGAAAGTTAACAACTCCTACGCTGCTGTCTTACACCTTTTATGTACCTGTTTCCGAATATTTACGAGGTGAGCTATTTTGTGATGATGTTACAGAAGCTGCCAATGAGAAATTTACTCATATTGATTTATTGACCTTACTACTAGATGATTTTTTATTCCAAGCGAAAAAAAGAAGCAACCCAGTAGACCTTTACCACGAACTGACTATACGCTCTCAAAATGCAATAAAGATAAACTCGTATCAAGAGGATGAGAGTGAAATATTAGTTCCAACTAATGGCCCGAAAAAGAAGATGATAAAATGTCTAATTCATCGTAAACAGGCTTTNAGGCTGGAGGTGATGCTTAGTGACATTGCAGAGCTGNATNTGGAGCACACNTTTGAAGTAAAAGATGTACTAAGAATGTTATACAGTGATTTTATCCTGCAGTATAAAAACGGNAATCTGTCCAATGTTGTAGATAATATCATTCAAAGACTGTCGCAATAGCAAAAATAGGAATAAGACTAACCCCATGAAAATGCATATGGCTGCCTATCAAGGCAGCCATATAGCCATATATATTAAGTTATCTGGTTAGCGAGTAATTCCTGTTTGACCAGCCAATTGAGATTGAGCTGTTGCTACAAGACGTTTTGTAATTTCACCACCGACTGAACCGTTGGCACGAGAAACTGTTTCAGCACCAAGCTGAACACCAAACTCTTGTGCAATTTCGTATTTCATTTGTTCTAGTGCAGATTCAGCACCAGGAACTAGCAAATTATTGCTGTTATTGCTGTTACCACTACGATTTGCCATAGTACTTCACCTCCTTGAACTTTATCATTTCCGTTCCTAAGGGAGCTATGTAGTGTAAATAATGGCAAAATTATTACATAAATATCACAGTCCAAAGGATTAGGGCAGTGACCCAATCCTTCGGTTAGTGTGGGGTAAAGTTTTAATCCAGATTAATCTAAAGCTATTCTAGGCCGCTGTATATGAATTTTATAACTGGTAGGNAAAATGGGGTTCAAAGATATTTCAAATGGCTAAAAAGGGCCAGCTTTCAGCCGGGAGGAATACAAATTTCAATTATTATCTTTCATTGGACCATAAAGTCGTAATCCAGGAATGCTCTCTTTTGGTTTTTTTGTTAATTCTTTTAAGTTTCTTATCGCTTCCTCATATTGGGAACGGGTTATTTGCTTTGTGGCTAGAAGTGAGGAGAGCATTGCATAAGCGATTGGTTTTGTATCTACCTCTATATTTACATATACGTCTACATCTGAATTGCCGCTCTGGCCAATTTTTGCGTTATTCGTTTCAAGTTCAGCATTCCCATTATTACGAAACTGATAGATATTGTTTTCCTTATCTATATATCTTCGACTGGGAGACATGAACAACTCTCCTTATAATTAAAATGGCGAGACATGGTTATACCGTGCTCGCCTTAGTTTTATTAATCTTGATTTTGGTCATTATCTTGGTTGTTATCTTGATCTTGTTCTGTATCTGCATTAGCTTTGGATCGAGAGCGTACACGAGCATTAGAATCAGAATCTACATCGATCTTCAAGTCGATCTTAGCATTTCCCGAGTCTTTAACTTTTGCAATATTGGTATTTTTATCTACATTTTTTAAATCATTTTGATTATCAACATTAGTATCATTTCTTAAGTCATTATCAGAATCAAAATCTACATTTGAATCGGAGCGGCTATCACTGTCACCTGAACGAGAATTTGACTTATTTCTTTGATTATTATCACCATTTCTACCACCTGGATACCATACATTACTCATTAAAATTCCTCCTTAACCTTATTTAATTTTATTTTATGCAAACTTTAAAAAGTGTAATAGATTAATATAATAGGGAAAGAATGGATTTTTCGATTCTTGATTGATTATTAATATGTTTGTTTATATTCAAAACTTTTTTGAACAAATAGGAATAACTGAATGCTAGACGAATATACTATAAGTAGACTATGTGTATTAGGTAATGCCAGTTTTGAAAATTAGCAATTTTGTATTATATATATCTTAAAATGGGTGGTAAGCTTTATTTCCTTATTTTAGATAATTATTTAGAATAATATTTAGAACATTAATTAGAACAATAATTTAGAACCTTTAACAAAAATCCTCTTTAAACCTTCTTGTTATCTAATTCCCTAAAACAAAAAAAAGCATTAAATTGCCCATCACAAGTCAGAACTTTAGATAAACAGACAAAAAATACATNTAAACAGAAAAAAATATGTCCTAACAGGAAAAAATATCTTTCCACATAAATATAACAACCAATAACATAGTAAAGAATTTTAATCACATTTTAAAAAATTAAATCACAATATAAAAAAATCTAATAACAAATACAAAACTACAATTAACAGCCTTAAAAAAGGGCAAAAAAAATAGACTTTTTACAGTATATGGATTTTTAAGAGTTCAGAATCATTAATGAAGGGGAAAAAATATCGGAAGAAAATAGATGCTAATAAACTGTTAATTTTTTTTGCAGCACGAGATCCACTCGCCCAATAGCCAGTGTTGATCCATGTTGTTATTGTGTTTTTAAAATTTTTTCGGTATGTATTGCAAAAAAGGAAGCTAAGGAATCTTTAGCAGCTGTTAAGGATTTTATGCGTTCATCCTTTTCAATAGCTTTGTTACCAAATGTTATACATTGGTTTATGAGCTTGTTAATTTGCTCGTAAGATTGCTCCTTTAATGTTTGGATATGGTTTTTCGCTGCTTCTGCATCACTCCAGCCTCGTTTTTGCTTTATTTTCTGCTTTTTGTCTTCATCTTTTGAAGTTAAAAGAGCTTCTGAATCCTCGATAATCGATTTTGTACGGGCAATAACCCAATTCTCAGACCAATTTTTCAAAACAGCGAAGATATGTTTTGCCTTTTCATAGCGCTGCTTAATTGGTTTAATATGATCCTCAATACCAATATGTATAATATCTATGCCTGTTTCTTTTTCTACAATGGTTTTATGTAAATAATGGTTGTCCAAAAGGGATTTAATACTCTCAGCCTGATGACCGTATTTGCCCATCTCGTCCAACAGTACATTGTAAATAATCGTGCTGAAATAAGCTGAAGCCTGTTTTGGATCAGTCAAAAAATGAGTATTTGAAGGAAGCGCTGTCGCCAGCTGCTCAATTGCCGTATCATAGATAAATCGGGCTAATGAAAAAATCTCGTCCTTTGCATCACTAATAACTCCCTGTTTAGCCATTATTTTTTCATTGCTAAAAAGAGAGTTATATAAATATTTGCCCACACTTTCAATTTCCATGCAAAAACCGTCACTTAAATAACTGTGATAACCTGCTTGGAACATTTTTTTACGCAGAAGAGTCCTTTCTGTGTAATTGCTGGCAAAATCATTTAATGTTCCTTGCTCAAATTCAAAAGAAACAGCAAGCTTTCTTGTGTAAATATTACTCACTAATTGAACTTTAACAGTTTCAGAAATTTTAGAGTTGTTGATTTCACTAATGGCGTCATAAAGACGGCCCTTTGTAAAGAAGGGATGACCATATGTATACTTAGAAGGTACAATATCGTGATAATCGAACATCACTGATTCCGCTTTTTGGACAGACATGCGAAAAGCAGCCATCAAAAGCAATCTTTTAGAATTGATCGATAGATTTTGGAAGGCTTCTTCATAGAAAAAGGAATACTTTTTGCAATAGCGATCAGTTTTGTTGTTAAAACCTAAATTTCTTGTAAGACCGCGTTTAAATTTATATTTCATTCCTTCTGATGTTTCTACAGGAATATAAATATTGCCGCGCTTTAAGGAAGTGAATTTTTTTATAATTTGCTTTAAGTATTTCTTTTTTGTACCAGCCTTTGCTGCTATTACAGTAGCTGGTGCCTGGATTATTCCATCCCAATCAGTATGAAGGAGGGAGTATAAGCAGACATCAAATTCCTTTGATGAAACATTATGTAATAAATATTGATACGTTTCCTCGTATATCACTGGTTCTAACCTCCTTTCCGAACAATGGATATTGATAGATCATCACGAGAGCAAGAAAAGCCCAAGCACTCCCGTATTCTGAACAGTTAATTTTCAATCAGTCTATAAACTAATAACTATATTTATCTATGTTTTATTATATACACTGAAAAAAAGGGGTGTAAATGGCACGAAGAAATGGTGAAAAAACGTGTAGAGCGCTATAATACAACAAATAATGAAGCACGAAGAAATGGTGAAAAATTTTTGAAAGACTTTAATAGCGCGGTTTAAGGAATGTTTTTATTGTGTAAAAAAAAATCAGCACGAAAAAATGGTGAAAAAATTGATCATTTTCTTATATAAATAGCAATAAAGTAAATTAGCACGATAATTCAGTGAAAAAAAGCATTAAATACAACGGCATTTGTCGAATTTTGTCGAAAAAAATGTTAGGAATTCAGCAGTTAAGCACGAAATATCGGTGAAAATTTCAATCTTTAGACAAGGATTAGAAAAAAGCACGACGAAATTAGGAAAAAAATTCGAAAGCACGAAAAAATAGTGAAAAAAAACGAAAAAAAGCGGGGGAAATAGACAGTTTGCCAGTACGTTCTCTTTATTAAACAATAAGGACGAAAAAAGCACGAGAAAATAGTGAAAAAAAATTACTGTTTTTTAAATTTATATGTAAAAACTGAGAAAAGCACGAAGATTTGGTGCGAATTTATCATTTTTTATAAAAAGCACGAAGAAATGGTGAAAAAAAATTAGCATTTCACTATTTAACTTTCTTAACGGTCCAATAAGTTGTATAAATGTGTTTATGAAGTACGGGATTTTTCCCCTGTAGTTTTAGCTATTATTAAGCTAAATAGTATATATCAAGCTTATTTTCTTTGTTATATAGTAATATCAAAAAAAAAGCACGAAGAAATAGTGAAAAAAAATCAGCTATTTAAAAAAGCACGACAAAACGGTGAAAAAAAATAGTGGTATTTATAAAAGAGTAGCTATTGGCAAAAAAGCACGATAAAATGGTGAAAAAAATCAACCGTTTTGCTTACAAAGGCAATTGAATAATAAAAGCACGAAGAAATGGTGAAAAAAAACAAGGATATTCCTTTAAAGTTATAAAGCACGACAAAATGGTGAAAAATTTTAAAGGTTTTTAGTTTTGGGTAGAAAACTAAATATAAGTGTTAGTAGAAAAATCCGTGAAACTATAGACAGCCGTAAATGCGCAAACACCCCAATTAGTAAATAATTGGGGTGTTTATTATGTTTCTAGGAATAATACTTTTTGATGTTTTGCGTCAATTAAATCCTCTGCTTCATGTTCAGTGATAGGCAGGAACTCGATGTGAAATACATCATTTACGCGGCGAAAGCTTCTTATCGTTACTTGGTTGTCCACAAGCTCATGAAGAGAGTTTTCAACTTTAGTTAATGCATCTTTTTTTCTAGTCGGTAATCTAAGACGTCTAGTAAAAAAGGCGAGGGGATAAGCAACTGCTTTTTTTCGATCAATGGAATCATCAAGAAGGGAGTTTTTCGCAAATCTCTCTTTCTGTAATATGAAGACTATATTCTCCGAAATTTCCAGCTGGAAATTTTGAATTTTATCGCTATAGATTTTTGTCACTTGATTATCTATATAGCGCTGGTGCATAAATTCATTTATTTTAATTTCTGCTTTTGTTTCTGCTTCATCTAAATAAGTAATGTGATCGAAAAGGTCAAAGAGATATTTTTTCCCATCATCAGCTTTGATATCAAAGCTGAGATGCTTAAGCTTTTCCAGTCTTTCTCTAATACGTTTATATTCTTTGACACCTCTTGAGGAGTACATATTTTTAACAATGTCTCCTATATCAACATAGATCTTTTGTTTTTCCACAAATTCATAGTCTCTTTTGGAAAGGATAAAATTGAATATCTCATAATCCATTGGAGTTAATGCAATTGAATTTTTTTCTTCTGTCAAAGTTTTGCCAAGCAGTGTGCGGATTGACAGATTGCCATCTTCATATATTTCGGCTGTTACACTATTCTCGACTGCCGCATCTTCGTGAAAATCCATAAATTTAGTTCTGCCTGTTTTCCCTGGTAAAGGAAGCTCACTGAACAGATCGTTTACCTCTTTGACAATCCGGTTAAAGTCACCGCCGAATTCTTCAATAACGAGGCTTGTTACAGTGATGATAGAATCAATCTTTAATGTATTTTTTATTTGGTTTTTCGTTTTATCTTTAATATATTTATAATCTGATAAGAGCTTAGTATCATCATTGACCCACTTATCGACTTCACTTAAGCGATCTGCAATTAAGTCCTTTATATCCGTAACATGATAGTTATTCACTAAGTCAATAAATCCTTTTTCAATACCTTCATGTATGAATTTTACTTCAGCCATCAATTCCTTTGGATTTTTGCTTTTTTTATTAATGCTTTTAAGTAGAGCTGAATACCAGTTTTTCTTAGTCCTTTTGAACTTATCTCGATAATAGTTAGAACGTAGTTCTTTTAAGTTCCTTTGCCTGCCGGTTTCCGGCTCAATTAGTTCCTCGAAAAAGATGACTGCCAGGAATTCTCTGACATCATCGCCGATTTTGCTGTTATATAAATCCAGAAAGGATGTTCCCAAACGTTCAAGTGTTGCGTCTACCAGATAGTTTTTTGGTAAGGCCAATAATACCAACTCCTTTGATGCTCCCATAGCTATATTATAAACCGCTTTTTTTGCTCGCCTCAATTTAATTTATAGAGAGAGGCAGATTCTCCGTGGTGCTGTTTATGTAGAAATCTTTTATTGTAGAAGAGCAAATAGTTGTATGGAGGCAGCTATCTTGCAAAAAAACAAGCCAAGCCAAGACATAGTCTAGCCCACTTTATTATACACACTAATCCTTGTCTTGCTCAAGAGGAGATTACAGACCAACATTATATTAGTAAATGTCTTTCCTTCGTTTTATTATTTTTTTAGTTTTTACTTGAACCTCCAGTAACGTAAGGAATTATAATAAAAATATACTAATTNTGGGAGGTATGTAAATGACAGGGAAAGAGAAGTTTGCTATAGGGGATTTTTCAGCTAAAACCGGCATTTCTATTCGCACCTTGCATTATTATGATGAAATTGGATTATTAAAGCCAGAAAAGCATCCAACATCAGGCCATCGAATTTATAAAAAACAAGACATTATGACCCTTCAAAAAATAATAAGCTTAAAGTTTTTAGGTTATAGTCTTGAGGAAATAGCCAGTTTATTAGGTGAATCAAATCTTTCTGTGAGTTTGAATGACACTTTGCAGTTGCATCTTAAAGCATTGGAAGAAGAAAAGGAAAAATTGGAACTGTCTATTAAAGCAATCAAAAGGGTTGCTTCTATTCTTGAGCAAGAAGGGGAGGTTGATAGCAACTTATTATTTCCAGTTATTCATGCTATACAGACAGAGAACCTCCAAAAAGAATGGATGGAAAAAAATAAGTTAGCAGATATAGGAGAAGAATTATTTCGAAAATCAGAAAAAGAAACAGCTGACCTAGATAAAAGCTATGTCCAAATGGCTAAAGATTTAAAGGCTCTTTATGGGAAACCTGTAAATGATCCAAAAGTGCAGAAAATGGTAAACTCTTACTTAAAAGCATCTTTTTCATTTATCGGGGAGGATTTGATGGAACAGTTGGCAGAGGTAGACCTTGAGAACATAAATATCGATGAGATTGAGGCAATGGCAACGTCGCCATTTACAGAGGCAGAGGAAAAGTGGCTCCATGAAGCAATAATATATAGTATGGAGCAGGAAAATAGTTGAATCTAAAATAAGTGTTATATAGCCTGGGAAGAGATCTTCCAAGAATTATTCACACATAAAAACAGTGGGGATGTTAGTTCCACTGTTTTTATGCTTTTACCCTATTCTTTACGTCTAATCTAAAGGTATAAATTTGGCTGGCTCCTACTAAACGGAAACCTTGCCCTTCGACATAATCAAGCTTTAAATCCTCATTGATATGATTAACTGTCATTTGATCTAAATAAAGTACAATACCATTATCCTCAAATTTTGTGTCTTCGTCTTTTTCATGATCAATAGCAAGATCATAATTGTATGTGTAGCTGCAACCGCCGCTAAAAATGCTTGTTAATTTAAATGCTGTACCTTCTGGCTGATCATATGTGCGAAATTTCGCAGCAGCATTATCTGTAATTGTAACCTTCATAGTAATCGCTCCTTCGTAGGGAAACATGTAATATTATATTAATTATTATAGTCCCAATGGATTGCTTTATAAAATATTCTGCTTTACTATTCCCAAAATTAATAAACTAAAACCTGGGATAATAACGGTGAACTGTAACTATGATATGCTAAAATCAATGTAACTTATGATGGGAAGGATTAGAAAATGAAAACAGCAGTTACCGATTTATTAAATATTAAATATCCAATTATCCAAGGTGGCCTAGCTTACTTAGGAAATGCAGAGCTGGCTGCAGCTGTATCAAATGCAGGCGGCCTTGGACAAATCACTGCCATGACACTATTTACGCCAGAGAAACTGCAGGAGGAAATCCAAAAAGTACGACGTTTGACAGATAAACCTTTCGGAGTCAATTTCGCAATTGGGTCCTATAATGGTGTATACATGGA
>Ga0058696_1001238_pt1 | contig 10004 bp, 12 predicted proteins | sample AgamicMgSfrz_FD_55077 | JGI IMG/M metagenome (GOLD analysis project Ga0058696, IMG submission 55077) | Agave microbial communities from Guanajuato, Mexico - Mg.Sf.rz | ecosystem: Host-associated > Plants > Phyllosphere > Phylloplane/Leaf | place: Guanajuato, Mexico | collected 2012-05-30 | reverse complement strand
GCTGCTGTGATCAAGTGCCAGAAGGAAAGTGATTGCTTTTAAGAATGTTTTAAAACGTAACTCTTTAAATAATCTCCCCATTACTTCCCAAACTTTCCAATTTTGGGGCTTAATAAATAAAACGCCTTGTATGTGCTTATCTCTTATAATGAGTAAGTTGTCCTTATGATTACTAATCATATGTTCTGCAAGACAACGTAGCATGGAATTCCGTTCACTCTCTGTCACTTTCAATGCTTGAAATTTCCCATGAAACCCTTCCATTAAAAGACCTGCAATAGCCTCTACATCTTTTATTGAACCCGCAGCCGACCTAATCATTTCGCCTTAACCTCTAAACTATATACCATTGATTTCATATAAAAAGCGGAGAGATGGGAATTTTCTTGTATTAATAAATTATCTTCAAATTTGGCACCTAACTTAGCAAGTTCCTTATAAAAACACTCAATCTCTTCAAACAGTTCATTTTCCTGTTCAACACATATTTTCTTACAATAGTAGGTGCCTGCTGGAAAAACATAATCTGTTTCTTCTAACACATTTGAATCATACATTACTTTAACACTCCCATTCTCTAATCTTACATAAGAGATTTCTTCTAAAGTCTTTCCATTCCCCTTTCTCCATTTAGCTAACTTTTTCATGTCTAGATTGTAAGCCTCATCTATAAATTCATCTTGTAAATAGGTAAAATATCGGGATGATTTGCCCTCCGTGACCAGCTGGTATGATTCGTTTTGTTGAAGTTTGAGTATGGTTTGCACATTTCCCTTTAATTTATTCAGACGTTTTATTTCATTATCTACATTTATGAGAACAGAAGATAATGCTTCCGTATAATCCGTTTTCTTCTCCAAAATATTTTTAATTTCCTTCAATGAAAAACCTAATTCTTTTAGCAGTAAAATATGCGACATTGCATAAACCTCGGCTTCACCATACATGTGATAACCATTTACATCAATAAATGCAGGCTGTATCAATTGTTGTTGTTCATAATGCCTTATCATGTATTTGGTTATATTAAGTAATTGAGCTAATTCTCCACTTGTTAAATACTGCATGTTTCCCTACCTCCCTTCCTACATATAGCATAAACCGTGTGGTTACCACACGGTCAATACTTTTTATCATTCCATTTTAAACAGGTTATTTACATAATCTAGAATTACAATCTATAAAGAATGAAAATCTCCCTCCTTTATAGATGTAAATAAGCACTTATCTCTATTTCAACCTGTCTTTTACCACGAAAAATAAAAGACTAATCGCCGCTTCTTAAATCCAAAGGAGTTAGCGGTTTTTATTTCTAGAATTTTGACGAACACTGCTCTTGCTTTATATATTCCACCCCTCTTACACTACTGTATGAAAGTGGTTATGATTACACCATCCATGTTATTTCCTGAAATNTCGTAATTAGTATTATTAGGTATTTCAATCGTTTCAGTATTTTGAATGGGATAATAAGAAATCTGAAAGCTTTTTTGATCAATTGTTACAGACAATTTCACTTCGTTTCGTAAATAATCCAGATATTCCTCTAACACAAAGTTCTTTTCCTGCATGATTGCGCTGTGAGGCAATCCTACATATCGAATATGCCAAGGTTCGTAATTAATTCCTGTAATTTCTGTTTTATCCTTTGGATAACGTAATACAAATCCGTATTTCCAAGCATTTTTTCTAATCCATTTTCCTTCTGTTGCTGTCTCCATTTTAGATAAAGTTGAACCAACATCCAATCCTAGTCCCATATTATGTTCACTATATCCAGCTGGAAGAGCATAATCTTGTCCGTTTTCTAGATATAGCTGTTCCTGCTCCTTATAGCTGCGAAACCCACTGCTAATTAAAAAATCACTGACTTTATCCTCTTTTGCCGCCTGAACCATTTCTAAAAAGCGTTTCGCTATTTCTTCTGAAAGCTTAATNTCACTNTTTAATAGACCATAATTTGTTGTTAAATCACTACGATCATAAAGCCGGACAATATCTTCTTTCACGAACCTCTGTTGTATNGGTGTATCTTTATTTATCAANAGTAAATTCCCTTGATATATTTGTTCTTTGCTAACGTTTAGTTTGATATTTTCTTTAGATAGACTGGTATCTCCCTCGTTAATAATTATTTGAGTAGCTTTATTTTCTTTTATTATAAAAATGCTACTCAAACCTACAATTAAAAAACATAAAAAAAACCACTTTTTCATTTAGCTTCCTCCTCTAACTGTTGATAACAGTGTATTAGAAACTATTTAAATAAAAAGTGGGCAAATTCTTAAATTTTTCTTAAGCTAGTTACTTTTATTCCATTGGTAAACGCACTTCAAAAATGGTGCTTTGTACATTACTTTTAACTATAATTACTCCTCCATGCTGTTCCACAATGTTTTTCGCAATAAATAAACCTAAACCATTTCCCTCTTTTTGATGGGTTCTAGCTTTATCTCCTCTATAAAACATATCGAACAAATAAGGCAAATCTTCTTGAGGTATAACACTCCCATAATTTGTTATTTGGAAAACCGCTTCTCCGTTTTGCTTGAATCCATAAATATCTACAAATAAACCATCAGCACCATAACGAGCTGCATTGACTATTAGGTTCTCAAATACTCTTGCTAAAAGATTTCCATCACCGAAAATTGGCATGGCCTCCGTTAGATTTACCCTTGCATCTACACCATAGCCTTCAAAAATTGGGTACATTTCATCAACTAACTGAAGGATTAAATCTGTACTATTAATCTGAGATTTATTTAAAGGAAGCACTCCATAATTAACCTTGGTAACTTCAAACAATTCCTCAATCAACTTTTCAAGGCGCTGAGACTTTGTATAGGAAATTTTAAGGAAATGCAGCTTTTGATCCTCGCTTAAATTTCTATCATTTAGAATGATATCTAAATATCCAATAATAGAAGTAAGTGGTGTACGTAAATCATGAGCTAAATTAATGACTAACTGATCCTTACTGCTTTCAGTGAATTCCCCTTTTTCAATTGCCTCCTGAAGCTTTTTACTAGCTAAGTTAATGTCCTGTGCAATGCCTTGAAACTCATCGTTTGATAAAGGAGNAACTATGTGTTGAAAATTACCTAATGACAACTCATTTATCCCATTTGAAATTATCCGAAAGTAGGTGGAATACGGTTTAGTAAGGTAATAAAATATTATAACTGCTAATGGAATAAAAACTAGCAAGACAAAGTAGATATCGCCTATATTACGAATTTGTTGTCGTATATTATACAGGTCTCCACCATACAAAGCTGTTCTGGCATAATACCATCTGAGTATGTTAAATATGATGTAAGTAATCCCACCAGAAATCACCATACTTACACCGAAAAGAACAACAATTCGCGCGCGAAAGCTTTTAAAAAAGTTACCCATTAAATGTATACCCTACTCCCCATACAGTTTTAATAAACTTATTTTTCCGCTTATCTTCCGCTAACTTCTTCCTTAGCGTCCTAATATGAACCATAACTGTATTAGCACTTTCATAATAATGATCGCCCCAGACTTTTTCGAAGATATTCTCAACACTAAACACCTTTTTCGGATGGCTGGCTAATAAATAAAGTATGTCAAACTCCTTAGGAGTTAATTCAATAGCAGCTTCATAAAGTGTCACCATTCGCTGTTCAAGTGATATCATTAACTCACCAAACTCTAACATAGAACGATCAGCCGACTTAGTAAACGGGTTTAATTTCGTGAAACGCCGAAGTTGAGCATTCACTCTGGCAATTAGCTCCATTGGCGCAAAAGGTTTTGTTATATAGTCATCTGCCCCAATCACAAGACCCTGTACTTTATCAAATTCTGACGTTCGTGCGCTTAAAAAAATGATTGGCATATTATGCTTTTCTCTAATATTTCGCGTTACCTCATAGCCATCCATCTTTGGCATCATAATATCTAGAATAAGTAAATCAACAGTATTATTAGCAATTATCTTCATTACTTCCTGCCCATCTTTTGCCTTAAAAATCTGGTAGTTTTCCTTTTCTAAATGAAATGCTACAAGATTAGCAATTTCCTCCTCATCATCCGCAATCAATATTGAGATTTGTTTCATTTTTGACTTCTCCTTTAAGGTTCCTACTCTTTATCATATGATAAACTAGTATAGCGCACAAAGTTAAGTCCCAGCTCACTATTTTGTAATATAAATAAGAAAATGTATTTGACATGTTTAGATTTCTCACATATACTGACTTACGAACGTTCGTAAGGAGTGGTTTATAATGAAAGCTAATGAAATTAAAAAAAGTGCCTTAGCACAGTTTGTTAACAAAGGCTATGAGGCTACATCTTTAGATGACATTGTGGAAGGTATAGGTATTAAAAAACAGTCTGTTTACTCACACTTCAAGAACAAAGAAGAAATTCTTCTTCAAGTTATGAAAGATGTTGTTAATGACGAAGTATCTTTTTTAAGTAACTTTTTTCAAGAACGTAAGCAGGAAGAACTTAAAGATATTTTATTCCAATTATTAATTAAATTAAAAGAAAGATATATAGAACAAGAAGATAAAAATTTAAAGTTCTTGCTTCGTATGGCATTTATCCCGCCCTATCATTTGCAGAGGATTATGATTGAGCAATTCACTTATTATAACCATAAACTAGAAGAACATTTACTTGAAGTATTTAAAAGCGCAAAAAATATCAGTGTGACTCCAGAAGAAGGAACCGTTTCTTACTTAAATTTTTTAGATGGAATTTTTGTAGAATTAATTTATTCAAATAATGTTGATAAAAGGTTAAACATTTCATGGAAGATTTATTGGCAAGGTATATCTAATAATTGATAAGGGAATGTCCATACAATATTAAGGTTAGGTGTATGGGCATTCACTGCTACTAAAAATGGGATATACCAAGTAAGTCTATTTTTATAGTTTTCATTACGAACGGAACCTTACGAACATTCGTAAGGAAAGAATACTTAGAAAAGGGGATTTAAAATGAATCGTAATTGGCTATTTGTCCTGATAGCAGGAGTTTTAGAAATATTTTGGGTATCCGGATTGAAGCATGCAAATGATTACTTAGAATGGGGAATAACAATCTTTGCAATTGCACTAAGTTTTACATTGCTAACTTATGCTTCTAAAAGTTTACCAGTAGGTACTTTATACGCAGTTTTTACAGGGATTGGTACGGCTGGTACTGTTCTCGCTGAAATGCTAGTATTTGGGGAACCCTTTAACATTTATAAAATTATCTTTATTGGCACCCTTCTCTGTGGAGTCGTGGGCCTGAAAGTTTTAAGCGGTACTAAAGATAAAATACACATTGAAGTAAAAGGAGAAGCATGAAATGACTTGGTTAGCATTAATAGCAGCTGGTGGTTTTGAGGTTATAGGAGTATTTAATGTTAAAAGACTAGGAGAGAAGCAGAAAAATGCCCTTTATTACATGGTCTTTTGCTTTGGTTTGAGTTTTCTGTTGTTATCATATGCAATGACAGCTATCCCAATGGGAATGGCCTATGCCATATGGACAGGAATTGGTACCATAGGGTCTGCAATATTAGGGATGGTTTTATTTAGTGAACCGAGGGATTGGAAAAGATTAGTCTGTATTGGAGTTATATTATTTTCTGCCGTAGGATTAAAACTTGTTGGGTAAACTAATCGTTTTTCTGTTGAAATATTGATTCAAAAATATATGGTTAGTGACGGTAACTTAACCTTTACCTTTTTAATCAATAGTACGATAGGCTACGAAATGAAAAAACAACACTCCTTCAGCAGTTATCTAGGGAATCTTTATAAAAAATGATCAGAGTGGAACTAATAGCGAAACAATAATAAAAAAGCCCAGTTTTTTCTGTTGTAACAGTTAAAAATTGGACTTTTTTATATATACCACTACTATCTCATTGTGAGTTCAATTCGAGGTCGAGTCGCTTTAAACCAATGCAAACAAAGGATAAAGATTAGTACAATATCAATGATATCTCCGCCATAATACATAAGTATGCTCCCTACCTTTGCTTGCTCTAATGGTACGCCTGTAGGAGGATGAGCATAGATGAACTTTGCTAGAACACCGTGACCGGCTAAGAAAACTATCAATACGATTGAACGGTACAAAAAAGACATTCGATGGGCTATCGGGTCAATATAAACCATGGATACCGTGAATAGATAGCCAGCTACAAATATATGTAAATGCACGATTAGATGCAGAAGGATATTCTCATGCATAAGCGTGTATAAGTCCGTAGTGTACAACAGCCAGAGACCTCCCAAGTTAAGAAAGGATGCAACAATGGGATGAGTTAATAAACGCGACAGCCTAGTCCTCAAAATACGAGAAAGTCGTCGGGCTAAAGAGATGTCTAGCGTTCTCATTGCAAGGGTCATCGGTGCAGCCAATACCATAAGTAATGGAGCTAACATTCCCAAAAGCAAATGACCGAGCATATGGGCTATAAAGTTAGTATGAGCAAGATTTGCTAAGGGACCAACAACCGTAATAACGGCAAAAAGTACTCCGAAGGTCCAGCATATGGTTCGGTATAATGGCCATGGCTTATAACGCCGACTGGAAAGGACAGCAGCTGTAATATACATAATAAATGCCAATATAAATGGCAGGGTTAGGAGAAGTTGTGACACTGTCCATGCTGTAAAATGTATCATCTCAGTCCCCTTGGCATGATGAATGTGATTATTATTGTTCATGTGAGACCGCTTTTCCAGGTTGTTTCCTTCTACTTGTGCGAATAATAAGACTAATACCGATTATTAGCATTAAAACAGCTAGTAAATTCCATATCAAGTCATAAACAATAACGTTTTCCACATAACGAATCTGATGAATCCTCATTATTTTGTGTTGAATTATCCCATCATATAATTGGAAACCTCCAGCTCCAAGCAAAAGACCTCCCCACCATCTAGTCATCCAAAATGCGTTTCGTCGGCGCAGATCAGCTAATATAAACAATCCTCCAATTGTCGCAAACCAACTAAAAGCGTGAAACAGACCATCTGAAATCAGCCCAATATCTGTTGTAGACTTATCATAAAAATGATGCCAACGCAGCAGTTGATGGAAAATCGTCTCATCTATAAAAGCTGCTAAACCAATACCGAATAAAAAACCTGACCAGAGATTACGTTTAGAGTAAATGGAACGATTCGTAAAATTTGCGTTTTTATTTCCATCCCCATTTTTAATAGCCATCTACTTCACCTCCACCAAAACCTACATTAATTACTTGCCAATATACCCAAATAAATGGATTATATTCATGATTATCAGTAAAGATTGTTTCCCAATTAATAGACTTGCACGATGCAGATTAATTTGAAAAACATATGATAATACAGGTTCACTACTTGCAGGTTTTTATTAATGCGAAATATACGCAAATATCATTGGTGGAGTTGGAAGGTATAACAGATTCAAAAATTGTCGAGTTTCTTGATTATTATTGTATAAAAGTATTTAGTAGTGGGGTTTTTCCCATTTAATATTAAAGTATCCTTCTATTCCCAGCTGTCTCCATTATAAAATTCATTTCAATTAAGGGATCTTATAACTTTAGTACATCGGTACTACGTCGCTTCCCAAATATTTATTTGTTTTTTATTATTTATAGACCATCCGTTTAAACTTTTCCTATATAGCTTCGGGTTATATTACGCAGAACAATTTTTCCATTCATACTATATTTTTCGAATAACTCTGACAGGAGGAACACAAAGTTTTTATAAGCTTTGTCATTTATTTTTGGAGCATAAGACGCAGATAAATTCCTCCCCAAAAAACCTTCATAATCAATAAGTAAATCATTTTGATATTCTTTATACTCATACTTTCCGTCCATAAAAAAGCTGGCATATACTTCTGGAGTTTTCTCTATTCCACCGCTAAATCCTTTGAAATTTGAACAACTCTTTTGGCAAATTATCGAAATCTCTTTAATAACTTGATTAGTTAAATCTTTGCTATTCCAAACAAGGGCAACATTTGCATTTTTTTTCATAATCCGTTGGCATTCGATTTTGAAAGCCTTCTGATCAAACCAATGAAATGCTTGGGCTACAGTTACTAAATCCACACTATTACCTTTTAAAGTAGTATGTTCAGCAGCTGCTTTTATTGAGTTAAAACGGGAATATAGTTTTAACGATTGCTCAGCCATCATTCTCATTTCATCATTTGGCTCAACTCCAATAACATTTAAACCTCTTTCAAGCAACTGTCGGCTAAATATCCCTGTACCTGAACCAATATCTGCCACAATCTCATTTCCTTTCAGTTGGTTTGCTGAAAACAAATAAGCGATATATTCATTAGGGTAACTGGGGCGATATTTCGCATATATATCGGCCTTGCCGGTAAAATTCCCTGTAGTTATCAAAGTACTACCTTCTTTCCCACTTATGTATGACACTGAATTAGTCTCCATCTGTTACCAAATGGGGCCATAATAGTTAATCAAGAAATTAAGTAGTGCGGTTTTTTTCTCCCCATTCACATAACTGTTCTAAAACTGGTAATAGCGTTTCTGCTTTATGTGTTAGACTGTATTCCACTTTAGGAGGGATTTGAGGATATTCCTTTCGTCTAACCATCCCATCTGCTTCCAATTCTTTAAGTTGTGAGCTCAATGTTTTATAGGTGATAGTTCCTATTCTTCTTTTCATATCATTAAAACGGACGGTTTGATTTTCTGAAAGGAGATACAGAATAAGCATTTTCCATTTACCTCCAATAACCGACATTGTATAACCAAAAGATGTTTCTTGGATATTACCCTTATCTTTAAACTCAGCCATACTCATATTGACACTATCCTTTCTGGTAGTAGCTATCTAAAAAGTGCGTACTATTTTTTTCTTTGTATTCATTTTATACTTACCTTACTTTGAAATAAAGGAGAGAAAAAAATGACTAATGTTAAAACTTACAATCACGATTTATGGGATCATGGCATAACCCAAGGATACAGCGTTAACGGTACTATCTACATTTCCGGTCAATTTTCACACGATAAGGATGGGATATTTGTTGGCAATGGGGATATTGAAGCTCAGACTCGCCAAACATTTGAAAACCTCGATCGAGTATTAGAGGAATTCGGTGTAACGAAGTCCAACCTCGCTTATGTGGAAATCTTTCTAACAAACCCGCAAGAGCACACTGAGTCAGTCATCAGTCTGTTCAAAGAATACCTAGAAAAACAAACAAACCGGCCGGCTGGAAGCCTCATCGGTGTGACTTACCTGGCGTTTCCAGAGCAATTGGTTGAAGTCAAGGCTGTGGCACACACTGATTAAGTAGGCAATAAAAATAAGGAATTATGTCACCCAATCCTTAAGGTGATATCTTACGAACAACCTAAAATTCTAACTACAACTTCTTATGCAAAGTGTTGAAGGAATAAGAATGGCAACTTATTCAAAACTAGTATTTTAATAGAACCTCAACAATGGGTTGAAAAAAGAGACCGATTAGGATAAATATTAAGGAACACAATGATACTTCTCATTTGTGTTCTTTTTTCTCTTCATCTAAACAATAATTACAACTTAGCCCATTCTTTCCAAAGCCAAAATAAGTATTTCTACTTCCACTCTCCTGCCAAGTATGACACATTAGAAAAGGCTTCCTTATTCTAGGGAAGCCTGATAATCTGTAAAAAAGAGGGAGAAGGAACATTATTACTAGTTGAATTGTTTTAAGGATAGTTAGAACAATACGTATAAACAATAATAGCAATTATTACCCCAATAACTACAAAACCACCAATAGTGGGGCTTCCATATAGTGTTCTATTCCAACCATCATCGGTTTCTATTTTACTTTTCTCTTAATCTCTATCTTTATTTTCACTATTCATAAATCCCCAATCAAAAATATGAATTGTTGTAAATTAATATACGTTATTTAGCTAATAAAGTTTCAAATGAAGATATATCTTAATACAGGAATACTACCCTATAAGTGCCAGAGCAAAATGT
>Ga0058696_1001236_pt1 | contig 10005 bp, 6 predicted proteins | sample AgamicMgSfrz_FD_55077 | JGI IMG/M metagenome (GOLD analysis project Ga0058696, IMG submission 55077) | Agave microbial communities from Guanajuato, Mexico - Mg.Sf.rz | ecosystem: Host-associated > Plants > Phyllosphere > Phylloplane/Leaf | place: Guanajuato, Mexico | collected 2012-05-30 | reverse complement strand
ATTTTCTTTAAGTCACAGATCGGGGTGAGAGCATTCCGATCCTCTTTTGTCGTCTACTGAAAAGAGGCGTTCTACTTCTTGGTTTTAATTCTATACCAATACTTATATTTTTCTTCAAACCCCAATTTTCCGTACAAGCTTAAAGCAGGTGCGTTCGTTTCTATCACCTGAAGATAAGCATTTTTTGCTCCATTTTCTTTACCCCAATTCAATAGATTACGAACGAGAATTGCACCATTGCCTTGGTTTCGAAAGTTTTCATGGGTAATGATATTGTACAGGCCTATGTATTCGTCTTCCAAAACACCCAGTCCACTTGCTGTCACGGTTCCAACTTCATCAGTCAACAACATAAAGCATGTTTTTGGAATGATATTACCTAACATCTTTTTAAGGATGGTTTGATCATGATCATCAATATTACTTAGCAGGCAGAAATCGTGAAACCATTCATCATGTAAATGATCATACTTTATGACATTGGTTTCATTCGGTGACTCTGTATCTGCCAAATTCAATACCTGGACACTTGTTGTTCCTTCAAGGGCATACCCAGACTCTTCCAGCACACGATCCAAGTTGATAGGGCTTGCCTGTGGAGTCACTTTGTACACGGCCTTATCATTCCTTGCAAAATATAATTGTTCACAATTCGAAATTTTCTTTTTCACATTTTCATTCGATGGATAGATGGGGGTGATGGAATTCGCCCTTTTCGTATATCCATCCGCAAATCGGATAACCCATCCATCATAGATTTGCGTTTGCATGGCGGGTAAAGCATTCAGCGATAATTCTTCAATCTTCTGTATCCATTTGGACTGATCCATATTCCACCTCCTCTTCAAAAGTCTATTTGACCATTATTATTATACATGGCCCCCCATTTTTTTTAATAGAACCAAATAAAAGAAGCGGCACACTGGCCGCTTCAGTTGAACAATGTCATATAAATGATTCCAAACAGAAAAAAGATTCCGCAACAAACAATTAAGACTTTTGCAAGTTTCTCCACAGCTTACTCCCTCTCATGAAGGGCATTAAGAAATTCCGGCGCCGATGACAAAAGATAATGCGATTGATATGATCATCGATAGGAATCCAACTGCCCGATTATCTTTTTGTATTTCTTCATCTATTTTAAATCCAGGAGTCATAAATTCAAAAATGAAATAACCGATCAACAGCAGGACAAAACCGTATACGCCCCAGCCAATCATGGTAAGAAGCGAATTCTGATGGAGAATGGACTGTTGGAATACATAGGCGATCCCAAAAATTTTACCACCTGTTGCCAACGCGACAGAAAGGTTGCCCTGTTTGATTTCCTCCCAGTTCTTGTACTTTGTGACAAGTTCAAAAATGGCTAAAAAAACAATCATGCACAGAATAACGACACTGTAACGAGCAGCTATATATACATATTCATTTTCCCACATGTTCTCCATGGTCCAACTCCCGAATGGTAACTAGCCACCCGGCTTGGCTGAATTGCCGGAATGACCGCTTTCCTTTATTTAAATTCCACCACCGTAACACCTGTTCCGCCTTCACCGGCTTCGCCGAAGCGAATCCTTTTGACAGAGCGGTGATTTTTCAAGTATTCCTGGACCCCGGACCGAAGAGCACCCGTCCCTTTACCATGAATGATGGAGACACTCGAATAACCGGCCAAAAGAGCATCATCAACGTATTTTTCCACTCTTGATATGGCATTTTCAAAGCGTTCTCCACGAAGGTCAAGTTCGACGCTAACGTGATAATCGCGGCCTTTGATCGTGGTAAGCGGCTTTGTTTCTTTTACTTTTGTGCTCTTGATGAATTCCAGGTCAGACTCCTTCACTTTCATTTTCATGATGCCGATCTGAACCTGCCATTCATTATTTGAGACCTTCTCAATCAAGTGACCTTTTTGACCAAAGCTTACGACCTTTACTTCATCTCCAGGTTTCAAGCTTTTATCCAGCGGCCTCGCAGCTTTATTTGTTGTTTTTTTCACTTTAGGCGCTGCTTCTTCAAGCCGTTTTTTGGCATCGATCAGTTCATGCTCTTTAACATCGGCATGCTTTTCAAGTCGCAGTTTACGTAAGTCGGCAATGATCGCTTCCGCTTCCCTTTGTGCATTTTCAACGATTGCCGCTGCCTCTTTTGCTGCCTTTTCAACCATCGCATCCCGTTCTTGATGGTACTCATCAATTTGCTTTTGAAGGTCTTTATGAAGAATTTCCGCCTGTTTCAGGTGATTCTTGGCTTCCAATTCCTCTTCTTCAGCCTTCTTGCGGCTGTCTTCAAGGGATGCTATCATATTTTCAACTTTATTCGTATCCTCACCAATATGGCCGCGGGCGTTGCTGATCACGTTTTCTTCCAAACCAAGGCGCTTGGAAATTTCAAACGCATTACTCCGCCCTGGTACACCAATTAAAAGTTTATAGGTGGGACTCAAGGTTTCCACATTAAATTCGACGCTTGCATTTATGACGCCTTCCCGATCATATCCATACGCTTTTAATTCCGGGTAATGTGTCGTTGCAATCACACGTGCTCCGCGCTTATACACTTCATCCAAAATGGAAATGGCCAAAGCTGCACCTTCCTGTGGGTCAGTTCCCGCTCCAAGCTCATCGAATAAAACAAGACTGTCATAATCGACATGCTTAAGGATATCGACAATATTGACCATATGCGAAGAAAATGTACTTAAGCTTTGTTCAATCGACTGTTCATCACCAATATCGGCATAAACAGAAGAAAACACAGCCGTTTCGGAACCATCCAGCGCAGGGATCTGCAGACCGGACTGGGCCATTAACGTACAGAGCCCAATCGTTTTCAGGGTAACCGTCTTACCACCTGTATTCGGACCGGTGATGACGATGGTCGTAAATTCATCACCAAGAAAAATATCATTGGCCACAACAACATCACTCGGAATGAGCGGGTGTTTCGCTTTGAATAATTTTACGCGCCCCTCATTATTCAGAATCGGCTTGGATCCTTTTATCGCTTTTGCATACTTAGCCTTGGCGACAAGGAAATCGATTTGTGCAAGCACTTTGACATTATGAAGCAATTCAGGGGTGTACGCACCGACTTTTTCCGATAGTTCGACCAATATCCGTTCTATTTCCTGCGTTTCCTTCACTCGGGTTTCCTGCAGGACATTATTCAGCTGAACGATTGCTTGCGGTTCAATGAACAACGTCTGCCCTGATGAGGATTGATCATGAATGATCCCGCCATACACACTCCGGTATTCCTGTTTTACCGGGATGACGAATCGGTCATTCCGGATGGTGATGATGGCATCGGATAACATGGTTGATGCATTGGAAGAACGGATCATACTTTCCAGCTTTTCCCTGACACGACTTTCATTCGTCCGAATTTGGTTTCTTAGGGTACGAAGCTTGTCGCTGGCAGAATCCATCACTTCGCCATGTTCGCTTACTGCATACGTAATTTCCTGCTGCAAATCAATCAATGGATGAAGGGATTCGATATATTCGGCCAAAAGCGGAACATCAATTTCCTGCTCTGCCAGTTCTTCGAAGAAACGGCTTAAGATCCTGCCGGCACGAATCGTACTCGCAAGTTCCATCAATTCCATCGGTGAGAGCATACCGCCAATCTGTGCCCTTTTTGCATGCGGACGGATATCGAAAATTCCGCCCAATGGCAAGTTACCTTTCAACCTTACGATTTTGGCAGCCTCATCTGTTTCTTCCTGCCATCTCGACACTTCTTCAAAATCCGTGGAAGGCATCAATTGCTCCGCCTTTTCTTTTCCTATGGATGAGGATGCGTGTGAGATTAATTGTTCTTTTATTTTATGAAATTCCAATGTCTTTAAAGCTTTATTATGCATGGAGTTAAAGCTCCTCCTTATTTATGGGCAAATAGTTAATCATTTCTCTTTAAAAACGCCAATAAGCCATCCGTATCCCTTGCATTAAGAACCGTGGATTCTTTAATCCAGCCCTTTTTGGCTGACGAGACCCCCACAGGCATATGTTCAAGCATATCGATGCTGTGGGCATCCGTATTGATCACGATCGGAACGCCTGCTTCCTGAGCCTTGCGCAGATGCGGAGGTGCCAAATCCAATCGGTTCGGATTCGCATTCAATTCCAAGGCCGTATTCGTTTCACGGGCCAGTTCGATCAGCATTTCTATATCCACATCATATCCGGTGCGTCTGCCGATGATCCTTCCCGTTGGATGGGCGATGATATCTACATGCGGATTATTCAGAGCCGTTTTTAAGCGCTCCATGATCGTTTCCCGAGGCTGTGAAAACTTGAGTGAATCGATGCGATCACCAAATCCATCTCTGCAAGCAGCTCATCGTCATAATCAAGTGTCCCATCAGGAAGTATATCCATCTCTATCCCGGAAAGAACGGTAAAGTCAGTGTATTTTTCATTAAGTTCATGGATGATCCGTTTTTGTTCACGTAAACGTTCAGCGGTCAAGCCGTTCGCCACTTTCAGATATTGCGAATGATCGGTGATGGCCATATATCGATACCCTTTTGCACGGCATGCTTCAATCATTTCTTCAATCGTATGAGCACCATCACTCCATGTGGTATGCATATGCAGATCACCTTTAATGGCCTCTAAAGATATGAGAGGTTCATTAGCATCATAATGCTCCACTTCCGTTCCGTCTTCACGTATTTCTGGGGGAATGAAAGGAAGGCCAAAATGATTATAAAATTGTTCTTCCGTTTCAAACGTCAATACATCACCGGTTTCAGTCACTTCCACCCCATATTCGCTGATTTTCTCTCCGCGATCTTTAGCAAGCTGGCGCATCCGCACATTGTGATCCTTCGAACCTGTAAAATGATGAAGTGTCGTGATGAATTCCTTATCCTTAACGATTCGGAAATCGACAGAAATGTCATATTCATAATCAAGCACGACCGATACTTTTGTATCACCGGCCGCAATCACCTGTTTTATCCCTTTTATTGCAAGCAGTTGATTCTTAACCTCTTCGGGATGATCTGTCGAAATGATGAAATCGAGGTCCTTGATCGTTTCCCTCATACGCCGGATGCTGCCCGCCCTGGAAGAACGGATGATGTAATCCATGTTAGCAAGGGCCGTTTCAATATCAGCGGCAATCGGCCTCATGAAGGCTAGGGGCAGCCGATCGGGCCTTGAGCCCGCCTCGGCAATTGCAGACAGGATCTTCTCTTCCGTTTTTTTGCCGAAACCGGCAAGGGCCGCAACCCTGCCTTCCTCACAGGCGATTTTAAGATCATTCACATCTTTGACATGCAGCTCTTTATGAAGCTTGGCAATTTTTTTCCCGCCCAGACCTTGAAGCTGCAGAAGCGGAATCAATCCTTTTGGCACCTGCTCCTGAAGCTCTTCAAGTACAGTCGATTTCCCTTCATTTATATACTCTTCGATGACGGATGCCGTTCCTTTCCCGATTCCATTCAAAGCGGTAAAATCTTCGATCTCCGACAGGCTCCGGTCATCCGTTTCCAAGGCGCCCGCTGCCTTTCGGAAAGCTGAAACCTTAAACGGGTTCTCTCCTTTTAGTTCCATATATATTGCAATTTTTTCTAATAGTTTAATGATATCTTTTTTATTAATTGTCATTTAATTCACCGCCGAAAAAATTAGTAGGGTGTCCCATGTTCACTTTCTTAAAGATACCTTTCTTGGAGGTAAAGTACAAGCAGTCAGGTTCTTAACCTTCGAATCAAATAGAAAGAAGCTACATGCCGCTACATAAAAAGGGGCCTCCCCCGTGTTCAAAGTATAGGAATCCAGGACTTTGAACACGGGAGGCAGGCCCTCTTATACTGACATTAAGATTGTTTTACATCATGAAACCAAAGTTCCTTCACTTGCTCGGAAAGGAACGGCGTATGTTTCACGATCGATTCTGCCAGAAATGAGCCAGTTAATGGTTTCTGGATGGAATCCATTGGCAGCATGGCAGCTATATATAATATAATAAACATGATAAGATAGACTTCGAGAAAACCCAATATCCCTCCGCCCCAGCGATTCAGCTGCTTTAATATCGGTAGATGGGTAATGAAATTGAGCATGGATCCTATCATTTGCCAAAGAATCTTGGCAGCAAAGAAAATGATTGCAAAGGCAATTGCATTGTAATACGCCGTATCAAGCCCGACTGTATCGAAAAACATATTAAGGGTCGAGGAATCACCCATCGTTGGGAACGGAATCCATAATTTCAAATTGGGAGCAAGATCTCCGTAAAATACATAGGCGACGATGAAGGCTACAATGAACCCAGTCATATGAACCGTTTGTAAAATGAAGCCACGCTTTAAACCGATTAATAAACCGATTAAAAGAATGGCCAGAATTGCTAAATCAAGCATGTACTCAGTCCTTCTCTCTCTTTAATTCCAGTTGAAGCTGGTCTAGTTCATCTTTTAATTTAATATATTCATGGATGGTATTCACGGCCGTTAGCACCGCTAGCTTGCTTGTATCCAAGTATGGATTTTTCATCCTGATCTCTCTCATTTTTTCGTCAACCATCGAAGCGACCAGGCGCATATGACTTGCGCTTTCTGTGCCGACGATTGTATATGGCTGTCCGTATATATCAACTGTTGTTTTATTTCGTTTATCGTCTGACAAAATGATGCCCCCAATCTAAACAATCCTAATTCTATCATATCATGAAGTTTTTCGTCATGAAAGAGAGTACATCGTCATTTCTTGCATTAAAATTTCAATAATTTGTCAAACGATATCGAATTTAGGAAGAAGATTACCTAATAAACAAAATGAAGTTAGGAGCTAACCCATTATGTCCCATGTTGTTTTACTTATCAGTCCTGAACAAATAAAGGCGATGAAGTCCCATTATTCTTCATCCTTGGCCGCCAAGCAGCCGCCGGGGAGCATCTTTTCCGCCAAACCGCCGCTATGTACGGTGACGGCCTATAAATCCGGGAAGGTCCTTTTTCAAGGTAAGAATGCCGAAATAGAAGCGGTAAAATGGCAAAAAGGTACCACTGCTGCGGCTCCAAAGAAAAAAACGGCATCCTCTGCATCGGTCAACGTCCATCGATATTCGCCGCCTGCAAATATCGGAACCATGTCAGTGATTGGTTCAGACGAGGTCGGAACAGGAGACTATTTCGGCCCGATGACCGTCGTAGCCGTATATGCCAAGAAGGAGCAACTCGCTCTATTAAAGGAGCTTGGTGTCCAGGATTCCAAAAATCTGAAAGACCCACAGATCATCGACATTGCCAAACAGATTAAGGATGTAGTGCCATTCAGCCTGCTCACATGCGACAACCCGAAATATAATGCGCTGCAGGCAAAGGGAATGTCACAAGGAAAAATGAAGGCACTCCTCCATAACCAAGCAATCAAGCACCTCATGCAAAAAATCCAGCCAGAACAAGCGGAAGCCGTCCTTATTGATCAATTCGCTCAACCAGAGGTATTTTTCAATTACCTAAAAGGTCAAGAACTATTCCAAGCTAATGCCACCTATCTATGCACAAAAGCGGAAGGCATCCACCTTGGAGTGGCAGCCGCATCCATCCTGGCCCGATATGCATTCGTCAAACGCTTTGACTTGCTGAGTGAAAAAGCCGGATTCAAAATCCCTAAAGGTGCCGGATTTGCAGTAGATGAAGCGGCCGCAAGATTGATTCACGAAAAAGGAATCGATTCATTACACGAATTCACGAAAACCCATTTTGCCAACACAGAAAAAGCGAAGCGACTCTATCAACAGAAATATCATAAATAGAAGAAAGCGGCTGATCTTCCTGAACAGCCGCCTTTTTCTCNNGAAATTGCGCGGTTTACTCGTGAGTTAGCTCCTTTTACTCGTGAATTCACGCCATTTACTCGCGAGTTTGCTCCTTTTACTCGTGAATTCACGCTATTTACTCGTGAGTTTNCNCCTTTTACTCGTGAATTNACNCNNTTTACTCGTGAGTTTGCNCCTTTTACTCGTAAAATAAAAAGACAGCTCCCCATGATTCAGGGAGCTGTATTTTTGGTTTTATCCTCTTAGCTCTGCGCCGGCTTTTTCTTTAACGGCTTCAAGCACTTTATCATGTGCTTTTGTAATGTCCTCGTCCGTCAGGGTACGTTCCGGGTCGTAGTATTTCAGTGAGTAGGCAATGGATTTCTTGCCTTCCTCCATTCTTTCACCTTCGTATAAGTCGAAGATGCTTACTTCTTTCAGCAGTTTGCCGCCGGCTTCTTCAATAATATCCTGAATGTCCCCGGCTTTCGTGGCTTGATCCACAACGAGCGCGATATCGCGTGTGGTTGATGGATAGCGCGGAATCGTTTGGTACGCTATCGGCGCGACTTCTGCTTCGGCCAATGCTTTTAAGGAAAGTTCGAAAATGTATGTTTCTTTAATATCCAAGTCTTTTTGGACAGTTGGGTGCACTTGGCCGATAAAGCCAATTACTTCACCATTCAATAGTACTTCCGCTGTCCGTCCTGGATGCATGTCGTTGATTTCCGCTTGGCGGTAACTGATTTGATCAGCTAATCCAAGTGTGTCGAATAATGCTTCGATCACGCCTTTGGCTACAAAGAAATCCACTGGTTTCTTTTCACCCTGCCATAGATGTGACTCCCATAGGCCGGTGATTGCTCCAGCAACATGTTCTTTTTCTTCAGGCAGTTCTTGTTCGTCACGCTTAAAGAATACCGAACCGATTTCATACAGTGCCAGTGAATCAATTTGGCGGGCATTGTTATATTTCACGACTTCCAGCAATTGAGGCACGATGCTCAAACGCAGCTGGCTTCTTTCTTCACTTATTGGCATTGCCAATCGAATGGATTCTCTTGCTTCCAATGCGAATTGNGACGCTTTTTCCTGGCTTGTCAGTGAATAGGTCACTGCTTGATAAAGGCCTGCGCCTTCAAGTGTACGGCGTGCCTTCCNCCGTTTAATTTGATAGTCTGTCAATTGTCCTGGATTAGCAGAACCGATCGGCAGTGTTACGGGGATGTTATCATATCCATATAAACGTGCAGCCTCTTCGACTAAATCGGCTTCAATCGTAATATCACCACGGCGCGTCGGGACAGTGATCGTGAATGTCTCATTGTCAAGTTCCACGCCGAATTGCAGACGTTTGAAGATTGACTCCACAACTGATACGGTCATGCTTGTTCCAAGGAGTGTGTTGATTTTTTCAAGCGTGATGCTAATGACCGCAGGTTCCATTGACAATTCGTCAACTTCTGCTGCTCCTTGTAAGACTGTTCCGCCTGCATATTGTGCAATCAATTGTGCAGCACGTTCCCCTGCTTCACGAACACGTGCCGGGTCGACGCCTTTTTCAAAGCGGGCACTAGCTTCACTGCGTAATCCATGGTCCTTTGAAGCTTTGCGAACTACTGTACCTGCAAAATATGCACTTTCAATAATGATGTTCGTCGTATCATTTTTGACTTCGGAATCCGCTCCGCCCATCACACCAGCGATCGCAACAGGCTCACTGCCATTCGTGATCACTAAATGGTCAGGTGTCAAAGTGCGTTCCGCTTCATCCAATGTTACGATTTTTTCAGCATCCTTCGCTCTGCGGATGACGATTTCCTTTGAACCAAAGCGGTCATAATCAAAGGCATGGAGCGGTTGGCCGTATTCAAGTAAAATGTAGTTCGTGATATCCACCACATTATTATGAGGTCGGATACCTGCAGACATCAACCTAGTCTGCATCCAAAGCGGTGAGGGTCCGATCTTAACATCCTTGATGATTTTAGCCATGTATATCGGGTTATCTTCTTTCGCTTCCACTTTGACACTGATATAATCAGTTGCTTTTTCAGCTGCCTCTTCTTTCTCGACTACCGGCCATTTCACTTCCCGGCCTAGAATGGCTCCCACTTCGTATGCAACACCAAGCATGCTTAGCGCGTCGGAACGGTTTGGAGTCAGCCCAAGTTCCAGCACTTCATCACTTAAACCAAGTTCCTCCAATGCATCTTTCCCTACTTC
>Ga0058696_1001232_pt1 | contig 10028 bp, 11 predicted proteins | sample AgamicMgSfrz_FD_55077 | JGI IMG/M metagenome (GOLD analysis project Ga0058696, IMG submission 55077) | Agave microbial communities from Guanajuato, Mexico - Mg.Sf.rz | ecosystem: Host-associated > Plants > Phyllosphere > Phylloplane/Leaf | place: Guanajuato, Mexico | collected 2012-05-30 | reverse complement strand
TTAATCCTAAAAAAGAGGTTGGGACAAAAGTATTTAAGATGAAGTGAAAAACGAACCACTAATCAAAATGTTTGATTAGTGGTTCGTTTTTTTGTTGTGGTAAACATAGGCTTCATTTGTTTAGATCCTTCTAGCAGTTGATTGGAGGACAAGGCGAAGACTCCTGCGGGAAAAGCGGAACAGCAGATGAGACCCCGCAGGAGCGTACGCGACGAGGAGGCTCATCGGCCGCCCGCGGAAAGCGAAGTCTTGTACGGAAACCAACTGCGGTGTCATAAGCGGTTCAGCTCATGTATCCCATTTATTCGTCTTTAGATTGGATTCATTTCGCTATGTCTCAACCTCTTTTTTTATTANTTAGCTAATGGAGGTGCGGAATTAACGTCTTGTATCGTCTCTACAGGAGGATGAAATTCATTTTCCATTTTTGATACAACTACAGTTGCTACACCATTTCCAATTAAGTTTGTAATGGCACGAGCTTCCGACATGAAGCGGTCTACCCCAATTAACAGCGCGATTCCTTCAACTGGAATCATCGGGAATGCAGCAAGCGTAGCTGCTAGTGTAATAAATCCAGAGCCAGTAACTCCGGCAGCTCCTTTAGACGTTAGCATTAAAATACCAAGTAGCGTAATCTCTTGCATTAACGACAGGTCGACTCCATACGCTTGAGCGATAAAGATAGCAGCCATTGATAAGTAGATTGCTGTTCCATCTAGGTTAAATGAGTAACCAGTTGGAATGACAAGTCCTACCACAGATTTTGAACATCCGTACTTCTCCATTTTGTCCATCATTTTTGGCAGTGCAGATTCCGAAGAAGACGTACCTAATACAAGTAGAATTTCTTCTTTAATAAAAGCAATGAATTTAAAAATATTAAATCCATAAATCTTAGCAATGGTTCCAAGTACGAATACAATAAATAAGAACATAGTAATGTAAACAGATCCCATTAAGAAACCGAGTTTTTGAAGAGAGCCTATTCCAAAGTTACCGATCGTATAAGCCATCGCTCCAAACGCCGCAATAGGTGAAAGTTTCATAATCATATTAACAATGCCAAAGAAAATATCTGTACAGCGTTCAAAGAATGTAATGACAGGAGCCGCTTTTTCGCCGAGTGTAGCTGTAGCCATTCCAAATAGTACGGCAAAGAATAAGATTGGCAATAATTCACCATTTGCCATTGCGCCAAATACGCTGTCTGGAATAATTCCCATGATAAACTCCATAAAGCCATGCTCCGCTTCAGCTGCTTGCTGCGTATATTGAGTAACATCAGCTCCGCTTGCGCCATTGATATTAAAGCCAGCCCCAGGTTTGATAAAGTTTACAACGATAATTCCAATTGCTAAGGCAAAAGTAGTGACAATCTCAAAGTATAAAAGAGCTTTACCTCCAATTCGTCCCACTTTCTTTAAATCTCCCATGCTTCCGATACCGATGACCACTGTTAAGAAAATAATTGGGGCAATCACCATCTTAATTAATTTAATGAAGATATCAGCCAATACTTTTAATTTAGCTCCAAATTCAGGAAACATGAAGCCAATTGCAATACCAAGAAGGATACCGATAACAACTTGAACAGTTAGATTTTTAAAACTTAATTTCATACGTAATGCTCCTTTCGAGAATGTTTTTGTTAACGCTTACATTATTCTTATCCTTATATTAACTGATAATTTTAACTATTTATATTTCTGGTGATAATGTTCTTTTTGGTCATTTTGGTCAAAAAAAGTGATGAACATATAGTCATCACTTTTGGCTTTCGATATTTTTTATTTGCTGAATGATATCAAGCGTTTGTTTTGTTGCATTGTTTTCAAACGATTGATAAAGAGAGTTAAACTGTTTTTTCCATTCGGCTTTTTGTGTATCATTTAAGTAATAAACGCGCATGCCAGATTTATTTTTTATTTGCTGCAGCTGTTCATCGTTCATCATTTTTGATTGAGTCCAAATCCAGTTAGTTGTTTCTACCATTGCATCACTTAATAGTTGTTTTACATCTTCAGGGAGGCTGTCCCAATACTTTTCATCCATTAAAACAGCGTAGCCCAAGTATCCATGGTTGCTGATGGTCATATATTTTTGCAGCTCGTACAAACGTTTTGAATAAATATTAGAAATGGTATTTTCCTGTCCATCAAATTCCTGTCGTTCAAGGGATTGATATACTTTATTAAACGAGACAGCCTGAGGCTTGGCGCCAAGAAGTTCGAATTGTTTTTTGATTACTTCACTTGGCATAATGCGAAACGTTTGACCTTGAAAATCTGCTGGATGGAGCAAAGGTTTCGTATTGCTAGTCATTTGTTTAAAGCCGTTGCTCCATAAAGCAAGCCCTTTAATGTTTTTCTCTTGCAGCGTACTCAACAAATCCTGTCCGATTTTACCGGTAAACACTTGTTTTGCCTCGCTGTAATCATCGAAAATGAAGGGAAGATCAAAAAGTTGCCACGTAGGGGAGAGGTCGCTTAGCTTTGAAATGGAAGGTGCAATCATTTGTACATCATTTCGGCGAAGGGCGGCAAGTTCTTCGTCGTCTGAATACAATACACCGTTTGAATATACTTCAATTTTAACTTTACCATCCGATTTTTGATTAACGATTTCAGCAAATTTTTGAGCGGCTAAGCCTTTTGGAGTATTTTCAGCTACCACGTGGCTAAAATTAATCACAATTTGCTTATTTAATCCTTTTTGCTCATCGTCATGATACACATTATCCTGATTTATAACCGTATACTGCAAAAAAACATAGATCATCAAGAAAACGCTGACAATTATACTTGCCCCTATAAACATCTTCAAAATGTCCAACCCCGCGATTCAATAATTTTTCTCTACAAATATTCTAACACGCAATTTCTCAACGTGGTAAAATTAAAATAAACTTCAATCAGCAGTAGGTGTTCCGCTATGATGCGCTTATCGATGCAAACGAAAATGACGGGGTTAATCTTTTTTATCGTGGCCTTTTCGTTGTTTTTAGCAAGTATCGTGGTGATTAATAATTTTGTACAGTCAAAAGAAAATGATTTAGAGCAAAGGGCTTTAATCACTTCGAGAACAGTTGCTGAAATGCCTGAAATTCGAGAAAAAATTGAAAAAGATAGTAAGAACATTAATCAAATTGTAGAGCCGATTCGCATTATTCACGGTGCTTATTATGTAGTGGTTATGAATATGAATCATGAACGTTTGTCTCACCCTTTGCAAAGCATGATTGGAAAAATCTCTAAAGGAGATGATGAGGGACAGGCGTTTGCAGAACATACCTATACCGATAAAGCAAAAGGAGAAGGCGGAATGGTCATTCGCTCTTTTGTGCCCGTTGTAAACGATCAGCATGAACAAGTAGGAGTGGTTGTCTCAGGCTATCTTCTTCCGAAATTTACAGAGGTCATTTTAAGTTTAAAAAAAGAAATCTTTCTTATCTCAGGTCTTGCTCTTTTTTTTGGAGGATGGGGAGCGTGGGCGCTTGCATCTCGTATCAAAAAAGAGATGTTTGAGCTTGAACCTCATGAAATTGCTCGTTTGTTCGTAGAACGAACGGAGACCTTTAATGCCATGCATGAAGGGGTCATTGCCATTGATAAAGAGCAGAATATTACTATTTTTAATCATAAAGCGAAAATTATGATGGATGTACCCGATGAGGTAATTGGAAAAAAGATCTATGATGTGATTCCAGATACAAGACTTCCAGAAATTCTGCAGCTTAATCAGCCTGTTTATAATCGAGAGCTTCAAGTTCGAAATTTGAATATTTTAAGCAATCGTGTGCCGATTAAGGTTAATAATCACACAGTCGGTGCGGTCGCTATTTTTCAAGACAGAACGGAAGTTAAAAAATTAGCTGAAGAGTTAACAGGAGTTAAATCATTTGTAAGCGCTCTTAGAGTTCAAAACCATGAATACATGAATAAACTTCATACGATTGCAGGGCTTATCCAACTTGGAAATAAAGACAAGGCTCTTCAGTACGTTTTTCAAGTGTCTGAACAGCAAGAAGAGCTCACCCAATTTCTTCATAAGCATATTAAAGATGAAAGTATATCGGGATTGCTGTTGAGCAAAGTCAGCCGTGCCAAAGAACTTGGAATTGAGTTAGCTATCGATCGCCACAGCGAGCTTCACTCATTTCCTCCTTACTTAGATCATCATGATTTTGTGATTATTATTGGTAACTTAATTGAGAACGCTTTTGATTCGTATCAACATATGGAGCGTCGTGAACGGAAGATCTATATAAGTATGGAACAAAATGACGGCATTCTTTCTATATTAGTTGAAGATAACGGGTGTGGCATGAATGAGGATCAAGTAGAGAGAATCTTTGATGAAGGTTTTTCAACCAAAGCAAAGGAAAATAGAGGAATTGGTTTGCATTTAGTAAAACAAATTGTTGAAAAAGGAAACGGTCAGATCGAAGTAGAGTCAGAATTAGATGTTGGAACGACTTTTATCATTACATTCTTTTTATAGGGGGAGTGGGAAATGAATAAAAAAGAATGGACGGTGCTTCTCATAGAAGACGATCCTATGGTACAAGAAGTGAACCGCCAATTTATTGAACAAGTTGAAGGGTTCATCGTTATCGCTGCAGCTTCGAATGGTTTAGAGGGGGTACAGCTCATTAAACAGCATCAGCCTGATTTAACGATTATTGATATGTATATGCCTAGTCAAGATGGCTTAACCACCTTACAGCAAATTCGAGCAAATGGCTATAAAACAGACGTGATAGCAGTTACGGCTGCAAGTGATATTGAAACCGTACGGAAAGTTCTTCAATACGGCGCGGTGGATTATATTATGAAACCGTTCAAGTTTGAACGAATGAAGCAAGCGCTTGAGCAGTATCGTTCGTTTCAAGTTAAAATAAGTCAAAAAGAACATATTACTCAGTCTGAATTAGATTCTATGCTGTTTCAGCAATTCGAAGAAAAAGCCGATTTGCTTCCAAAAGGGCTAAATGCGGTTACGCTAAGGAGGATACAACAATATCTTTCCGAACAAAATCATCCAATTTCTGCTGAAGAAGTGGCGGACGGCGTAGGAATTGCGCGTGTTACGGCAAGAAGGTATTTAGAGTTTTTAGAACAGGAAAACGAGCTGAAATTATCAGTTGAATACGGCAGAGTGGGGAGACCTATTAATCGCTATATGTTAAAAATAAATTAAATGATACAGAACAGCTTTTATTTGGAAAAGCTGTTTTTTTGCGTTAGAAAGTATATCTTTTTCTCTCCTAGAACAAATTAAGGTATACAGTTTTCGCTATCCAAAGAATATTTCGTGCGGTCATTAATTCATAAAATGTCCCTGAAAAAGGATTAATGGCGGAAAAATTGGGGAATATGCACTTTGACATTTAATTTTAGCACAGGAAGGTTTTGAAACATGGACATATTTTTAGCCGTCTTACCAGCCATATTTTGGGGAAGCATTGTGCTTTTCAATGTGAAACTAGGCGGAGGACCTTATAGTCAAACGCTTGGAACCACATTGGGAGCTTTGATTTTCTCCATCGGTATTTATATTTTTGTACACCCTACGCTTACACCTTTAATCTTTGGGGTTGGAGTTGTATCGGGGCTATTTTGGGCAGTTGGACAAAGTAATCAGCTGAAAAGTATTGATTTAATTGGAGTTTCTAAAACGATGCCTATTTCAACTGGGCTTCAGTTAGTTTCCACTTCATTATTTGGAGTAATTGTGTTTCACGAGTGGTCTACAAAAACTTCAATCATTCTTGGTGTGCTCGCTCTTATCTTTATTATTGTAGGGATTGTTTTAGCATCACTTCAAAGCAAAGAAGAGAAAGAGGCTGAAGAAGGAAAAGGAAACTTCAAAAAAGGAATTGTTATTTTATTAATTTCAACCGTTGGTTATTTAGTTTATGTTGTAGTAGCCCGTCTATTTAATGTAGACGGATGGTCGGCTTTATTACCTCAAGCAATTGGTATGGTTATTGGAGGAGTATTGCTGACGTTTAAGCATAAGCCATTTAATAAATATGCAATTCGCAACATTATCCCAGGTCTTATTTGGGCCGCTGGTAATATGTTTTTATTCATCTCACAACCTAAAGTAGGCGTAGCGACAAGCTTTTCGCTTTCCCAAATGGGAATCGTCATTTCAACATTAGGCGGGATCATTATTTTAGGTGAGAAGAAAACGAAGCGTCAGTTAGTTGGGATTATTATTGGGATTATACTGATCATCATAGCAGGAGTCATGTTAGGGCTCGCCAAAAGCTAACTAGGAGGGTATTAACAATGTATAAAGATTTAGAAGGAAAAGTAGTTGTCATAACAGGTTCATCTACCGGTTTAGGAAAAGCAATGGCGATTCGTTTTGCGACAGAAAAAGCNAAAGTAGTTGTGAATTATCGTTCTAAAGAAGAAGAAGCTAACAGCGTNTTAGAAGAAATTAAAAAAGTCGGCGGAGAGGCAATTGCCGTTAAAGGTGACGTAACAGTTGAGTCTGACGTGATCAATTTAGTTCAATCTNCTATTAAAGAATTTGGAAAGTTAGACGTTATGATTAATAACGCAGGAATGGAAAATCCGGTTTCATCTCATGAAATGTCTTTAAGCGATTGGAATAAAGTCATTGATACGAACTTAACGGGAGCATTTTTAGGCAGCCGTGAAGCGATTAAATATTTTGTGGAAAATGATATTAAGGGAACAGTTATTAACATGTCGAGTGTTCACGAGAAAATTCCTTGGCCGTTATTTGTTCATTACGCAGCAAGTAAAGGCGGTATGAAGCTCATGACCGAAACACTTGCATTAGAATACGCTCCAAAAGGTATTCGTGTAAATAACATTGGACCGGGAGCGATTAATACACCGATTAACGCTGAGAAATTTGCTGATCCTGAGCAGCGTGCAGATGTAGAAAGCATGATTCCAATGGGATACATTGGAGAGCCGGAAGAAATTGCAGCGGTTGCTGCATGGCTAGCTTCTTCAGAGGCAAGTTATGTAACAGGGATTACNCTCTTTGCTGACGGCGGTATGACACAGTACCCATCATTCCAAGCAGGACGCGGATAAGAAAAAACGCACTCTATGATAGAGTGCGTTTTTTAGTTTTCCTGAGCTTTTTTTTGGTTCTTAGGAGCTGACTGGTGTTGAATTCGTAAAAAAAGCAAAATCAAAACGATGCAGCCAGTGATGCTGTACATCCCAAGAATAAGCGGCTGCTGTGTATCTGTTCCAGAAGTAATGCCGTGATACAGTGCGAGCAAATAGCCTGGAAAAGCAAGAAAATGAATGGCTTTCCATGTTTTTCTCCCAAGCTGTTTTATAAAATCGGATGTAATAATCAGTACGAATAAAATGTAGAGTGAAATAGTACCAAGACCTGTGCTAATTGGTTTGTAATCGGAAGTGAACGGAATTAAAATGTCAGAAAGTGAAAAATGAATAGATTGATCAAATGATAAAACAAGTCCGTGAATCATGCCAAATAATAACCCGAACCACCCTGATGATTGATGAACCAGCAAAAGCTGTTTTTTTCGTTTTGGTTTAAAAAATGAAAAGCTGTGAGAAATGCCAGCGGCAACCGATATAAACATTAGTAAATAAGAAGTTAAGCCGGCTGCCCGAATGGTATTCCAAACGGGAAAGTGGGCACTAAATTGCGCGAGGAGAGTAGCCATAATGGTATACCTGACCTTTCACATTTTTTTCGATTAACACTTCGCCTTCTTTTGTAACCGCAATTACCTCTAAAGAAGGGTGATGCATTTTAGCTAATCTTAATCCGGCGTCCCATCCGAGAATAAGCATGCATTTTGCATAGACTTCAGAAACGGTCAAGTCTTCTGAAACAACCGTTACTTGCAGAAGCTCTGATGAACTAGGCTTGCTGATTCTGCCGTCAATAATATGATGGTGAGTGTGTCCGTTTACTTTCCACAATCGCTTGCCCACACTGCTTGTGGCAATGCCACTGTTGCTCTTTACTTTAATACTCATGAGATTTTTTGATAAATCAAATGGATGAGAGAGCGCAATAGACCAGTGCTTGCTAGCAGGCCCCCACGTTACAATATCACCGCCTCCATCGATTGCCCCAAGTGAAGTTCCTTTTTTCTTTAATTGATTCGCCATTTGCTGAATGCTCCAACCTTTTGCGATTCCGCCTAAATCCAGACCGACATTAGAAGCAAGCTGAATACTTCTCATTCCTTTGTGAATCATAATAGGGTTAACAGCATCAAAAGCTGCTACTTCTTGAGGAAGCTGATTNTTAGGCAGTTGTTCAAAGCTTTGGTCATATCCTAGAGTTTGAATAGAGTGATACAGAAATGGGTTGAAAATCCCGTTTGTCTCATTGTAATAGTAAGAGGCTGTTTTTACAGCTTCATACAACATTTTTGACGGTAAAAATAATCTTCCGTTCAGCGAATTAAGCTGTGAAAGCTCGCTTGTTGGAAGAAAGCGGCTTAGGGTTTTTTCTACAAGATAACACCAGCTCTCCACTTTTTGGCCGACAAGTGTTTCAAGCTCATATACATTAAATTTGGTATTCATTGCTTTAAATGAGTAGCTCATTATATCACATCCTTAAGAAGGTCTTGATTGCATAGAAGAATCATCGTTATTGCCCCAATTATCCTGACTATTTCCGGCATCATCATTAGACCACTGATCTTGCTGGCTACTTGAATCATCGTCTGACCACTGATCANTTTGCTCACTAGAACTGTCATTTGACCATTGATCTTGCCCGTTAGTTCCATTGTTCGTATTGGAACCAGATCCTGAATCTGGAAATAGGTCCGTCTCATCTTCNGTTTGAGTTTGAGATGAATTATCGGCTGATGCATCGTTATTTAGTGCTGTAGCTGTTGAATTTGTTTGATCATATTTTTGAGAAAGTCCTATAAAAGTGGTAAATGCAGCAACGCTCGATAAACCAACCATCCATTTTGTCCATTTATTAGCTGCCATTGATATGCTCCTTTTATCTTTCATATTTTGCAACTGAACACTGAAGAAAAACTGCAATGGAAGGTAACATACATCGTTCAATTGTTATAGTTCAATATAGACAGAGAAAATGAAAAAATAGTGAAATAGATGTAGGTCGGATTATTTTTGTGGGGGAATTCAGTGAATTATTAGATTAAAAAAGGGTTGTTCTTTTTAGAACAACCCTTTTTTAATCACCGATAAATCTTACTAATTGATACGTAATAAACCGTTAACTGCACAAGAGAAAGAAGCAAAAGAACGGCAATGGGATAGAAGCTAAAAGAATTAGGTAACAGCGGATAAAAAGCTATTAATATAGCACCTATAGGAATAGAAAATAGGAGAAAAACAAAGGCTTTTTTACAAGCTTCTGCTGTTATCATCTTTTCACGTTCATCTTCTTCTGCAAATTCAAAAGGAAATAATAAAGGCGAAACGTTCTTCGTCTTTTTACGCGCGCGGTAGTAAAAAAATGAGACGATTAAAAGAACAATTAAAGAAGCAAAAGAGCCTATAGACATAGTAATTTCCCACGGGGGTTCAGGGTCGGTCATAACTTCACTAAATTGAATATTTAGGCTTAAAAAATCATATAAAAACCAACCTACGCACAACAGAGACACTACATTCAACAAATAAGATTTAATAACATTACTCAACATTTTTCTCCTCCTTTTGAAGTGTAAAAACATCTTCCATTTTTAATTGAAAGACATCACAAATTGTTAAACCAAGTAGTAGGGAAGGAACGTAATTTCCCTTTTCAATAGCTGCAATGGTTTGGCGAGTGGCTCCAACTTTTTCAGCTAAATCTCCTTGCGTATATCCATGTTTAGCTCTAAGCTCTTTTACGTGATTAATAAGAGTCAATATGATCACCCGCTGTCTTTTTAATAAATTTGTTAAGTTGATTTAACATTATGTAAAGTTAATTTAACATAAATTGGATTATTCTTCAATAATTAATGGATAAAAAATACAAAAAAGATCCTAGAAGAATTCTTCAGGATC
>Ga0058696_1001228_pt1 | contig 10036 bp, 8 predicted proteins | sample AgamicMgSfrz_FD_55077 | JGI IMG/M metagenome (GOLD analysis project Ga0058696, IMG submission 55077) | Agave microbial communities from Guanajuato, Mexico - Mg.Sf.rz | ecosystem: Host-associated > Plants > Phyllosphere > Phylloplane/Leaf | place: Guanajuato, Mexico | collected 2012-05-30 | reverse complement strand
GTAAATATCACACACCATATCCATACTGGTATATCGGGAAACCATCTGGTCATGAGCAAACCGGCCGCTACAAATTCCAAGCCAACGTAAAGTGCCCAGCTCAGCCAGTAAACCCAGCCAATGACAAAACCAGTGGCGGGTCCAATAAATTTCGTTGCATGGACCTGAAAGGAACCTGACACCGGCATCACTACCGATAATTCACCGAGACAAATCATCGCCAAGTACATTAATAAACCACCGACCAAATAGGCAACAATCGCTCCTGAGGGTCCAGCTTCACCGATTGCATATCCTGATCCCAGGAAAAGACCAGTTCCAATTACCCCACCTAAGGAAAGCATGAATAAATGTCTGCTCTTCATTGAACGCTGTAATTCTTTTGGCTGATTTTCATCTTCTGTTTGCATGAAATCCCCCCCTTTTCTGATCGATAAACTGCCTAAGCACCTTTATGGTTAACACAAGTTAACGAGAGTTCCCNGATANCGCTTCGGATGGNTCTTCATATTCCGGCAAGTCGCTGATTGTCGGTTTAAATATTTCATAAGCTACTTCTCTTTGATATTTATTTTCGTTTTTAGCTTGTTTAAACAAGTGATACGTATTTTTCCTGCATAGTCTTTCAATATCATCAACGACAGCTTGTGGATTTGGTTTAACCAGTCCGAAAATAACNGCATCATAAAATCTTATCGCCCCCAGGTTGGCAACGAAATCATTGACAACATCAATACCTCTTTGTTTTATGATCTCGTCTCCCTCGGGAGAAAGGGGAATGTTTGCCGCCTCCACGATCAAACTCGCTTTTACGCTTTTAGCATTCGATATGTGGATGACATCCTCCAGTGCGGACGGAATTAAAATGTCGCAATCAATGTCTAGCCATTCCGTGTTTGGCCTTACATCATAACTCGGTTCAAAAAAGGCTTTATCCATTTCTCCGTACATATTTTTATGATCAATAAGCTTTTGGACATCCAATCCTTCTTCACACGTTACCAAAAGAGCTGCATCAGAAATTCCCACAACTTTATAACCTAACTGGGTCATTTTCAATGCACAGCTTGCGCCTACACAGCCGAACCCTTGAATGACGACTCTCGCTCCGGCTTTTCCGCCTTTAAATTTCCAAGCCTCATCTGCGGAAAATGCCACACCATAGCCTGTTACGACATCGTTTAAAAACAACCCGTCGATTTTTGTCGTCAACAGTTCATCAAAGTCTTTTATCCCTTGCAGAACATTCGGATTCTGTTTCATTGATTTCGTTAGAGGGATATCGATACCAAATTCATTAAATATTTTGAGCACATCTTCATATTTGGTGCCTAAATCACTGCCTAAAGATACCCCTATATCTACATAAGGCATCATCGCAATCAGAAATCTTCTTAACACTGCATATGCGTCTGGCGCTTTATAATCATAGGCAATGCCCGCTTTACAACCGCCAGTCGTCTCAGACTCACAGGCTACATACTTATAAGCCATCGCCTCGGCCAGCCTTTCTACCTCTTCTCTTGTAACCGTTGGGTGCATTCTTGTACCGCCGCCTGTGTATCCTTTTACAAAGTTATGGACGACCAGCCAGCCTTTAGCATCTGTTTCCGTATCATTCCATTCAACAACTATATATGGTTTTAACAACTATGATACCTCCCTTACATGCCTTTTATTGGGTCCTGCTAACTTCCAAAGTTAATTATTAGACATTAACTTTTCGTATACTTCCTTCTTGTCCTGGCCTACAGATAGAATCTTTGGATTGACTGCAACTTCTATTACAGACGGCAGCCCTGAAGTAATCGCCCGTTGCAGTGCTGGCGCAAAATCAATATTTTTTTCAACCTTTTCACCATGCGCCCCAAATAAGCGGGCCAATCCGGCAAAATCAGGATTAGATAAGTCAGTTCCAACGGCCCGGTTTGGAAAATGCCTTTCTTGATGTGCCCGAATTGTTCCGTAAATATTGTTGTTCACAACAATTGATATGGTCGGAATTTTATACCTTACAGCGGTTTCAATCTCTTGGAGAGTCATCATGAAGCCGCCATCCCCTGAAATAGAAACAACCTGTTTGTGAGGCTGCGCCAGTTTTGCCCCAATAGCAGCAGGCAGTCCATATCCCATTGCACCCGACGTTGGCCCCACGTATGTGTTTTCTTGTTCAAAACGATAATATCTTGATAGCCATCCAAAAAAGTTGCCTGCATCATTTGTAATGATGGTATCCTTCGGCAGGCAGACAGCCAGATCATGCATCAATCCGTCCATATCCACGAAATCTTCTGCGTAATCGGACTTGGGTTCAGAAAATTCCATATATTTATCGTGCAATTCTTTCAGATGATCTTCGCCTGAAATAAAAGATCCTGATTCTGGCGCTTGCAGTGCTTGTTCCAAAAAGCTCTTGGCATCCGCTTCAATGGCAAGAGAAGGAGCATATACTTTACCAAAAATATCGGGACAAATATCCACATGGATCAGCTTTGAATTTTTAGAAAGCAAGGTGTAATCTTGTGTTCCTACTTGAGAGAATCGTGTCCCTAATGCCAAAACTACATCTGCATCCCGGATTGCATCAAGTAAATATTGAGGTGTCCCAAATCCAAGCCACCCTGCATAGCAAGGATGTGAGTTCGGAAACGCGTCAAATCGACGGAAAGCTGTAATGACAGGAAGTTTCATTGCCTCCGCAAACTGTACAAGCAACCTGTTGGCCTTAGCATGAATCACACCTCCGCCAGCAATCAATACGGGGCGCTCCGCGTTTCGTATCGTATCCATCGCCTGCTTCACATCTTCCATATGTGGTTGAGGAGGAAGCGAGCGATATGAAGGGTTCATGTTCAACTCTGCCTCGTCTTCCAACATGTCATGCGGCAAAGCCACTAATACAGGGCCCGGACGCCCCGATCTCGCAATATGGAAAGCCCGTTGCAATAATTCCGGGATTCTTTCCACACGATCGATCTCTACCGTCCATTTACATAAATGACTGAAAAAACCCGTCAAATTCACTTCCTGGAATGCTTCCTTTTCTTTAAAAGGGCGTTCGACTTGGCCAATAAGCGCAATCAAAGGGGTTGAATCTTGAGCAGCAGTATGAATGCCGATAGCTAAGTTTGTAGCACCCACTCCGCGCGTTGCCATACAGACTCCCACCTCTCCTGAAGCCTTGGCATACCCTTCCGCCATAAAAGAGGCACCTCCTTCATGCCTTGCGGAAATAAGTTCTATTTCAGGATGTTGGTATAGTGCATCCATTACACTAAGATAACTTTCACCTGGTACACAAAAAGCTTTTTTCACCCCTTCTTTAGCCATTACTTCTACGACTGCTCTTCCTCCACTGACTTTCATAATCAGGCCTCCCGCTTTCGAAAACATGTTTTTATTCTAGTAATCTACGATTATATGAATATTGGACTGATTCCCACTGTCATTTAACAAGCTTTTCCATTCCTGAAGCCTGTTTATTATTTTCTTTCATCCCAATTGAAGTTTTTCTTGTAACGGCACTCACTCCTAAAGTTACTGCGATGTTGATGAATAATACAGCTAACCCTACATCAAGATCTTGTATGGCTTGCGGCAGAGATGGAAATAATGTAGCAAGTGTCGTACCCGATGTGGTCGAGTATACAACAATTAGAATTCCAACGATCATTCCGGCAAATGCTCCTTGAACCGTGACAGGATTCTTTTTCCACAGACTGAAAAATAGTGCTGGAAACAACTGTGCCATGAAGCTATATGCCATAAGATACAACGTAAAAATCGACTCCCCGCCTTTGAACGTAAAATATAGAGTCACTATAGAAATGACAGGTACTAACATCCTGCTCAATCTTTGTAGCTGGTCATCCGATGTATTCGGCTTCCATACCTTATATACATTTTTTGAAAGTATCGTGGCCGTAGCCGTCAACACGAGTGAACTGGGAATAAGGGCGGCCATTGCCCCTGATGCTCCAATAACTCCGACAAACCAGGGATCAAATGACATCTTCGCCATTTTAAATAATGCTAAATCTGCTTCTGCTCCCTGTATATTCGGGACTTGGAGAATCGCAGAAAAACCAATAAATAACGAAAAAATGATGATTACTTGATAAATTGGCATAACCCCAGCATTCCAACGAAGTGATTTCGGACTTTTTGCAGAGAACACTCCCGCCAACATATGAGGAAACATATAGAATGCCAGTGCTGTCATGATCGTAGCTGATATAAACCAAGAGATACTCAAACCTTGTTCCGGGAAAATCAAAAATCCTTGTTTTGCTGTATCGATTGCTTCAAACATCGGCTGTATACCACCGTAATAATGAAGTGGAAAATAAATCCCCATAAAGACGACAACNGTCAGAATCATGATATCTTTAATGACCGCGGTCCACGCCACTCCATGCATCCCTGAAGCCGTTACATAAATTGTGATTGCAATCACCCCAACAACTATAGCCACATTCGGAGAAATGGACCCATAGGAGGCTTCCGATACGATTATTCCTAATCCTTTCAACTGCATGATCAGATATGGAATAATTGAAATGACGCTAATTACCGCCACAAGAACACCTAGAGCAGGGCTGTTGTACTTTTTGTCATAAAAATCAGATTGAGAAATGACATTATGTTTTTTGGCATATCTCCAAATAGGCGGCAACAGCCAATAGGCGATTACAAAATAGAAGCAATTGAAAGCGTATAAGGCAGGAGGCATACCAGATCGATAAGCTCCGCCGCTTGCCCCCAAAAACGTATATGTCGTAAACATTTCACCTGCTATCAAGAAGAAGAGCAATAAGCTGCCGAAACCTCTTCCGCCAATAGCCCATTGTTCCAAACTCATATTTTTACCTTTTCGAGCTTGAAGCCCTAACCAAATACACAGAACCAGAAAGAAAAGGATAACGAGCAGGGCTTCATTCATCAGTCTTCTTCCTCCTCGGTTGCAGGATCAAGTTTATTAGCAATTATCAAAAACACTGATGTAAGACAAACCCATAATATCGCCCAAAAAAGAACAAATGGCATCCCTAAAACATAAGGTTCAATTCGATTGATAACCACAAGCGAGCCAAGTGCCGGTATTGCACTTATCACAAAGACTACTTTCTTCATTTGTTCACCATCCTTATCAATAAATGCCAAACCTGAACCACTCAACCTAATTTTCTGAAAAAACAGATAATTATTTCTATATGATTACATGGACAGCCCTTTGGTTAAGGGCTCATTTACAGCCCAATTCGGTTTCACGCCAGAAAGAACTTGTTCCACTTGCATGGCTGCATGTACAGCCATGCGTATTGAACCTTCCTTCGTCAATGCCGCATTATGAGGACTGACAATCACATTATCCATTTTAAAAAGGGGGTTCCATTTATCAGGTGGTTCAACTTCAAATACGTCTATTCCGGCACCGGCAATCTCGCCAGCTTGCAAAGCATTTACTAAATCAGCTTCCTTCACCACACCGCCTCTGGAAGCGTTTACAAAATAGGCGGAAGGTTTCATCCAGGAAAACTCACGGCATCCTATTATACCTTTTGTTGTTTTAGTTAACGGCAGGTGCAGACTAATTACATCAGAGTTCCTGAATACCCATTCTAATTCTGTTGCTATCTCCAACTCCGAATTCGTGCTGGCTGTAACATAGGGGTCGTAGCCAATTACTTTCATATCAAATCCTTTGGAAGCCTTTTTCGCCAGTATTCTGCCGATTCTCCCTAGTCCGATAATCCCCAAAGTCTTGCCTTCCAAGTCCATGCCAAAAAGTTGATTACGGATAGCAAAATTCCCGCTGCGCAGCTCTTTATCAGCTAAGCTTAAGTTTTTGGACAATGATAAAATTAATGCCATTACATGTTCAGCTACAGAATTCGCATTCGCCTCCGGGGTATTTGTTACATATATGCCACGCTCTGTAGCGGCTTCGATATCGATATTGTCCAAGCCCACTCCATACTTGGCTATTACTTTGAGGTTTTCAGCTGCTGTAATAACTTCTCTATTTATTCCATACTTAGCTATTACTTTGAGGTTTTCAGCTGCTGTAATAACTTCTCTATTAATCACAGCCGTTGATCTAGTCAGTACTGCATCACAACCCTTGATATCTTCCATAAGAATTTCTTGCGACAAATCCGACCCTACTTTAATCTTAAAGCCTTTTTCTACTAAAAAACGTTTCCCCTCTTTCTCAATATCTTGAGGAATATACACTAAATGACTCACATTCCCACCAACCTTTCATGTTAACCTTGAAGGAAAAATCCATCCTACACCATTGTATATATACAATTATTGTGCCAACATAAAAAAGATCTGTTTATTCAAGAAAGAAGCCTATTCGTTCTCAAACCAAGACATAAATAAAGTTAACAAATTGTTTCAAAATGAATTAATTTGTTTCATTACGTTTCAATTTGTTTCAATATTCAAATTTTTCATCTTTCTCCATAAAGTCGTCCGACTCATCCCTAACTCAAAAGCAGCTTTTCCTTTGTTAAAATTCACCTTTATTAACGTTTGAACAATTCTTTCACGCTCGGATAAATGTATCCCAGGTGATATATCCATCTCTTCGTTTTGTTCCGAAAGAAGTATTTTCTTATTACTTTTATTCGGAAAATACATTTCGATATCGTACACATCAATTAACTTGTTCTTATAAAGAGCGCATAATCGCTCACAAAAATTTTGCAATTGGCGAATATTCCCTTCCCAATTCCCTTCACTTAGCTTTTTCATGGCAGTTTCGGTAATCTTGATTTGTTTCTGGTCCGAATGACCTTTCCGAATAAAAGCATTTACCAATAACGGAATATCTTCTCTGCGTTCCCGAAGTGGAGGCAATACAAGGTCCAGCACGCTCAAGCGATAATAAAGATCCTCCCGAAAGTCATTACTCTTTACCATTTGCATGAGGTCTTTGTTCGTTGCCGACACTATTCTCACATCAACAGGGATTACCTTATCATCACCGATGCGCATGATTTCACGCTCCTGCAGGACACGCAGCAGCCGGCTTTGCATTTTTGGGGAGATTTCTCCTATTTCATCCAAAAAAATCGTACCTCTATGAGCCAGTTCAAAAAATCCTTGCTTTCCGCCTTTCATGGCTCCCGTGAAAGCTCCTTCTGCATATCCGAAAAGCTCACTTTCCAATAAATTTTCGGGAAGCGCTGCGCAATTAATGGCAACAAACGGGTTATTTTTCCGGTTGCTATGATTATGTATGCTTTGGGCGAATATTTCCTTGCCCGTACCAGTTTCTCCAATTATAAGAATGTTTGAATCCACTTCACTATATCGTTGAGCTGTTTCAATCTTCCTCTTAATTTCCGAACTCCGGTACAATATATCATCAAATGTGTACTTAGCCACATGTCCGCGTGAATGAAGCTTTCTAAAGAACTTCCCTTCCATCTCCTGAATGCGTGTAACATCTTGAAAGGCGACCATATCCCCCACTTTTTTACCTTTTAAAAATATCCCGACTTTTTTTACCGATAATTGAATGGATTGGTAAGCAACGGTATCTTTTTCGTATTCATCGTCGCTTAAAAGCATATTACGAAATTTTCCGGGCTTTATTATATCGTATACAGAATTTCCAATTAAGCTCCCCTTGGAAATGGCTAATATCTCCTGAGCGGCCGTATTGAATACAGATATTTGTCCTTTTAAATCTATTGCAATAACCCCTTCATAGGCATAATTAAGAATCGTTTGGTAACGCTTGGTCTTCTCCTGTTCCCTTCTGCTGACAAGAGCTACCCTTTTCGCCTCAATCAACGCCTGCCGAAATGATTCCTTTCCAGTATCAACCAGAATGGCCCCCAACCCTATCTCTTCAGCATATTTACAGGTACTTAACCCACTTAACACAACCTCACAGCCATCTCTGGCGGCTAAATCCACTAAACTGACTGAGGACTCGATATCATTTAATATATAGGACTGAATTGGCAAATCAACGATATCCGAAAGGTTTTCCACGCCATAAATCATATTCAAAGCTCCTATAACCGCCACTTTTTTACTGCCAAAACGTGCCTTGCAATCATACAGGGAACGAATGAGGTCAATGCCCTGCACAGGTATATCAACGATAGGAATGAATTCATTGCATTCTTTTAATAGTTTCGTGATTAATCCCCTTGAGATGATTACATCGGCATCAAGCTTCAACTTCCCAATCTTATCGGCATCCTCAACTACCTCCTCTAAAACAAACTTCACTGAAACGTTACCACTGTTTTCCGATGCTTCCAACTTGTTGAACTCCTCAAATCTTTCAAAAGCATCCGTAATATACCCTTTTCGGGGAACAACGAGTTTTATTTTTATCAAAATACCCACCTCCAGCGTAAAATCAATTTGGCTTATTGGATGTAAGCTCTGGCAACCTGTTATTCTAGCCCAGGTCAAATAAGGACGAGATATAATAAAGGGAGCTAATACGCCGCAAAAGTTTTCATTTAAAGCCGCGATAAGAAAAGTAATGGCCATAAGTACGCTTGAGGTTATTTCTGCATTTTATTAAGATTTTTCATTTTGAAAAATAAAAAACCCTGTTATCCTGGGTTTTTAAGGATTCCGATTGATATTAATTATTACAAAAAGAATGGACATTCAAATCATCTCATTTAAACTTACTTTCCATTACTAGAGAACGATTTTTAGCATCAACATCATCATAATAATCCTTATGGTGAAATTCATCATGCCTCTTTAATTTCTTAAAGCGGCATCCATCTACGTAATTTTCCATAATTCCCCTTCCTTTCACGCTAACAGGACTATATTCCTTTTATTCTTCATACAAATGTAGAATTCCTTTTGATTTTATCGTTAGTGACAATAAAATTAGCCCACAAACATATTAACCCCGTTCAAGAATCCTGAACGGGGTTTTTCAATAAATAAGAGCTGTTTAATTTTGAGTTTTTATGGAGCTTAGTTCTCAAACATCATAAGTCTGTTCATTCAAGGTGGTTTTACTTACGAACTTAAAAAGGATCGGCGATGACAAGGATTTTCCCTGCTTTAATATCCTCTAGATATTGATCGACTTCGGCTTCCTCCAGTCCAATGTCCAATAATGGCTTTCTCAATCCGCCTGCTCCCGATGCTGCCCCGGCTGCAGCTCCCCCAAATGTGGCGAAAATCGGTCCTGCTGCCAATATAGGACCTATTCCTGGTACGGCCAATGCACTCATTCCAATAAGCAGGCCTGTCAATCCGACAGCTCCGCCGGCTGCTGCCCCAGCTACTAATCCATCAGTCTTTGCCGGGCTGACTTCCTCGGCTTCATTTGGTAATTTATCAATGTTTTTTGCCAATACTGATATTTGATCGGATGTATATCCTTGTTCCTTTAAATTTCCGACTGCTGAAATCGCTTCATTTTCATTTTCATATATTGCTATAAACCTCTTGTCCATGGTATCTGCTCCTTTAAAAGTAATGTATTATACAATACCCTTAATTGGATCTTAATAACCTTCCATGAAAGAAATGAATTCTATTCCCGGATTTGCCCCTGGCCATAAATGAAGTACTTGCTTGATGTTAATGCAGGTAAACCCATTGGTCCACGCGCATGCAGCTTTTGTGTGGAAATGCCGATTTCTGCGCCATAACCGAATTCAAAGCCGTCGGTAAAACGGGTGGAAGCATTGTGATAAACGGCTGCGGCATCCACTTTATTCAAAAATGCAGAAGCATTTTGTTCATCCCTCGTTATGATTGCTTCAGAATGCTTGGTACCGTATCGGTTAATATGTTCAATCGCATCGAATACACCTTTTACGGTTTTCACGCTGATTTTTAAAGCAAGGTACTCAGCTGACCAATCTTCCTCCGTAGCCGTTTTCGCTCTAGGAAAGACGCTGCAAACCGCTTCATCTCCAAATACTTCAATACCCTTTTCGTCAAGGAGTCCCAAAATGCCCACTCCATTTTCTTCAAACCATTTTTCATGAATCAGAAGCCCTTCAATGGCATTGCATACGGA
>Ga0058696_1001226_pt1 | contig 10041 bp, 11 predicted proteins | sample AgamicMgSfrz_FD_55077 | JGI IMG/M metagenome (GOLD analysis project Ga0058696, IMG submission 55077) | Agave microbial communities from Guanajuato, Mexico - Mg.Sf.rz | ecosystem: Host-associated > Plants > Phyllosphere > Phylloplane/Leaf | place: Guanajuato, Mexico | collected 2012-05-30 | reverse complement strand
GCAAAGCTAAAGGAAGCTTTCTATTAATAGGATCCCCTGCCGAAACATTAATTTCAGTAATGTGACCACTGGCACCTATTGAAACATCAATCAATTTCCCATCCTCCGTTTTCACTAAAAAGAGCCTTTCCCATTCATAAACATAGGAATTCTTTTGAACGTAAACTTGCTCGACGGTCCCATCCTGAGCACACTCGATGGTATGAATCGGTTTTAACACGGAATCACTCCTCCACTCTCCATTATTTGACTAAGGCTTATACCCAGCCACGGAATATCGAGGCTTCTGCCATTTTTCTGACACCCACCATATACGCTGCAAGCCTCATATCCACTTTTCTCGTCTCGGACATTTCATAAATTTGATTAAATGAGTTGACCAATAACGCTTTTAATTTGGTTTGGACCTCTTCATCTTCCCAATAATAACCTTGATTATTTTGAACCCATTCGAAGTAAGAAACTGTCACACCGCCTGAACTTGCCAATACATCCGGTACGAGAAGCACATTGCGTTCCGTCAAGATCTTGGTTGCCTCCAACGTGGTAGGTCCATTCGCTGCCTCGACGACAATTTGGGCTTTGATAAGATGTGCATTTTCTTTGGTGATTTGATTGGAAATGGCAGCAGGCACTAAAATATCGCAATCTTGTTCCAGAAGCTCCTGGTTGGTGATTGTATGATCGAATAGTGTCGTTACCGTTCCAAAGCTATCCCTTTTATCAAGTAAGTAATCGATATCCAGACCCTCAGGTTTATAGATGGCACCATATGCGTCCGATATGCCAATCACTTTCGCACCTGCATCATGCATGAATTTGGCCAAAAAGCTTCCTGCGTTCCCAAACCCTTGGACGATGATGCGTGCACCTTTCAATTCTATGCCCTTACGCTTAGCCGCTTCCTCGATACAGATGGTGACACCTTGTGCAGTCGCCTTTTCCCTGCCGTGTGAACCGCCCAGTACCAGTGGCTTACCTGTAATGAAACCAGGAGAATCGTGTTCTCTTATTCTACTGTACTCGTCCATCATCCATGCCATGATTTGTGAATTCGTATAAACATCCGGGGCCGGGATATCTTTAGTCGGCCCCACTATTTGGCTGATTGCCCGAACGTATCCACGGCTAAGCCTTTCCAATTCACCGATTGACATTTGGCGCGGATCACAGATGATGCCGCCTTTTCCTCCGCCATACGGCAGATTCACGATTCCGCATTTCAAACTCATCCACATTGAAAGTGCCTTGACTTCTTCCTCATCGACTTCAGGATGAAAACGGATTCCGCCTTTCGTCGGACCGACAGCATCGTTGTGCTGGGCACGGTATCCAGTGAAAATCTTCGTCGAATTGTCATCCATCTTAATTGGAATCCGGACGGTCAGCATCCGCAGAGGTTCCTTCAAAAGCTCGAACACTTCTTCAGAATAGCCAAGCTTATCCAGCGCCTCCTTGATTACGACCTGTGTTGAATCAAGCAAGCTGGCAGTTTCTTTTTCTTCTTTGATTGTTGTACTCAATGGAATTCACCTCATAGGTATATTAGGATAAAACTTTTTTAATGCGTTCGATTGCCCAATCCANGTCTTCTTTAGTAATCACTAATGGCGGAGCAAAACGGATAACTGTATCATGTGTTTCTTTACATAGCAGTTTTTCTTCTTTAAGCTGCTCACAATAAGGTCTTGCNGCTTCTGTTANTTCGACTCCGATGAATAAGCCNCGGCCGCGGATNTCTTTAATCATTGGATTCTTGATTTCTTTTAAACTATCCATAAAGTATTGTCCAAGCTCCAATGAACGTTCCGCAAGCTTCTCTTCTTCAAGGACTTCCAATGAAGCGATGGAAACCGCACATGCCAATGGATTGCCGCCGAATGTAGAACCATGGGAACCAGGATTGAATACGCCAAGGATTTCACGGTTCGCAGCTACGCAAGAGATTGGGAAAACCCCGCCGCCTAAAGCCTTACCTAAAATGTACATATCCGGAACTACTCCATCCCAGTCAGAGGCGAACATTTTTCCTGAACGTCCAAGTCCTGACTGAATTTCATCAGAAACGAATAGGACATTATTTTCTTTACATAAGTCGTAAGCTTCTTTTAAGAATCCTTGTGGCGGAATGATGATTCCCGCTTCACCTTGAATCGGTTCGATTAAAAATCCAGCCGTTTGCGGTGTAATCGCTTCTTTCAATGCATCAAGATCGCCGTAAGGGATAAGCTTGATCCCTGGCAGCATCGGTCCAAAGCCCCTTCTATATTCATCATCGGATGACAAGGACACGGCTGCCATCGTACGGCCATGGAAGTTCCCGATACAAGCAATGATTTCNGCTTGGTTTTCTGCNATTCCNTTNACATCATANCCCCAGCGTCTAACAGCTTTGATGGCTGTTTCAACGGCTTCAGCNCCTGTATTCATAGGCAGTGCCATGTCTTTTTGCGTAATGCGTGAAACCATTTCATACCATGGTCCTAATTTATCACTATGGAATGCNCGNGANGTNAATGTTACGCGATCAGCTTGTTTTTTTAATTCGTCGATGATTTTCGGATGCCTGTGGCCTTGGTTCACTGCTGAATAGGCACTAAGCATATCCATATATTTGTTGCCTTCAGGATCTTCCACCCAAACTCCTTCTGCCTTNGNAATGACGATTGGAAGTGGATTATAATTGTTNGCACCATATTGTTCTGTTTGCTCGATTAATTTTTCCGTTAAAGTTGTCATGTTGATTCCCCCTAAAATTTATAGCGTTTCAGATGTTGTTTTACCTTGAAGATGAAGAACTAAATAATCAGGACCGCCCGCTTTTGAATCTGTACCTGACATATTGAATCCGCCAAATGGCTGGTATCCTACAATGGCACCAGTACAGCCGCGATTGAAGTACAAGTTACCTACGTGGAAATCCTCACGCGCTTGTTCGATATGTTCAATGTTGTTAGAGATGACTGCACCCGTTAATCCATAATCCGTGTTATTGGCAATCTCGATTGCATGATTGAAATCTTTTGCCTTACAGAAAGCAACAACCGGTCCGAAAATCTCTTCTTTCATGACACGTGCGTTCTCATCCACATCGGCAATGATAGTTGGCTGGATGAAGAAACCTTTTGAATTGTCTCCTTCTCCCCCTGTAACAATTTTCCCTTCTTCTTTACCGATTTCAACGTAGCTCATGACTTTATCGAAAGCTGCTTGATCGATGACCGGACCCATGAAGTTGTTTAGATCTGTTGGTTCCCCGATCGTTTTTTCTTTCGTTAATTCAATGGCACGATTCAAGACTTGGTCATATACATCTTCCACTATGACAGCACGTGAACAAGCAGAACATTTTTGACCGGAGAATCCGAATGCAGAAGCGACGATTGATTGTGCCGCCAATTCCAGATCAGCCTCTTTATCAACAACGATCGTATCTTTACCGCCCATTTCAGCGATGACACGTTTTAACCAGATCTGGCCTTCATGTACTTTTGCCGCACGCTCATAAATACGGATACCGACATCACGAGATCCGGTAAAGCTGATGAAACGTGTACGAGGATGATCTACCAAATAATCGCCTACTTCGGCACCGCTTCCTGGAATGAAGTTCACAACTCCTGCAGGCATGCCCGCTTCTTCCAGCACTTCGATGAATTTAGCTGCAATGACCGGTGTTGTACTTGCCGGTTTCAATAAGACCGTATTACCTGAAACGAGAGCAGCCGTCGTCATGCCTGCCATGATCGCAAACGGGAAGTTCCAAGGTGAGATGATGACACCCACACCAAGCGGAATATAATTGAAAGCATTGTGTTCAATCGGACGGCTTTCCACTGGCATGCCGTCTTTAAGCTTCAGCATTTGACGTGCATAGTATTCCATGAAGTCGATCGCTTCCGCTGTATCTGCATCCGCCTCATTCCAAGGCTTCCCTGCTTCTTTAACCAATAGAGCCGAGAAATAGTGTTTTCTTCTGCGAACGATCGCTGCAGCCCTGAATAAAATGTTTGCACGCACTTCCGCTTTCGTTTTTCTCCAAGTTTGGAATGTCTTATCTGCCGCTTGCATCGCTTGCTCAGCAAGATCTTTATTCGCTTTGGATACGGTTCCGATAACTTCTTCTTTATTTGCTGGGTTTACAGAGGTAATGACTTCATCAGTAAACACTTTTTCACCATTAATGATCAGCGGATATTTCTTCCCTAGATCATTAGCTACATCATTCAATGCCGCTTGAAAAGCTTTATTGTTTTCTTCGATTTTAAAATTAGTAAATGGTTCGTGTTTATATGTTTGGACCATTATGTCTCATCTCCCTAAGTTTATGTTTTTACTTCTCCCTTATTAAACAAGCAAGTTCCGTGCCAACTTTTCATTTTTTCGAAAAAATAATGTTTTTTCTTGAAAAAACGCAATGAAATTCAGCACTTTAAGGGCAAAATTGACATAGTATGCCATTATTTTTTGCTCTAATCCCTATTTTTGTCGCTTAAACCTTACACTTTTTATTAATGCAAATTTCATGCCAACTAGAAAAACCATAAAAAACAGCATTTTTGCACTTTTTCCGCAAAATATTTTTGCACTTCAATGCAAAATAATCTTGCTGTGCAAATTTTATTTGCGCCTTTGCTTCAATTCCTCTACAATAGCTCTAAGAAAAGAAGAAAAACGGGAGGCATTCATGAATTTAGATCAAATCATTAAAATAGATGGTTTCCAATCCATCCTCTATTCGCTTGTGGATGTAATCGATACAGGGATACATATAATCGATATAAAGGGCGGACGATTGTATATAACAAGAAAATGGCAGAAATCGAAGGAATGGATTCAGAAGAAGTGTTAGGGAAGAAGATTCACGAAATCTTTAAATTCAAGGAAGAAACGGAGAGTACATTAATAAGGGCACTTCATTCGGGGAAGACAACCGAGAACTCGAAGCAGACCTACTTCAATAATCTTGGTCAGGAAATTACAACAATCAATAATACGTTTCCGATTTTAGATCAAAAGCAAAATATCATCGGGGCCATTGAAGTGGCAAAGGATATAACGAATCTGGAAAGAATCATTAAAGATAATATATTGAATAAGGGCGATACCAAATATACCTTTGACAGCATCATCGGAACGAGTGAAAATTTCCTGGAAGTCATTGAAAAGTGCAAGCGCTCGACCAGGACGGCATCCTCCATCCTCATCGTTGGGGAAACGGGCACCGGAAAAGAGCTCTTCGCCCAAAGCATCCATAATGGCAGCAGCCGTTCGACACAACCTTTCATCAGCCAAAACTGTGCTGCCCTGCCAGACAGTCTAATTGAAGGAATACTCTTCGGCACAAAGAAAGGCGCCTTCACCGGATCGATCGAAAGGCCTGGATTATTCGAACAGGCACAGGGCGGTACCATCCTGCTAGATGAAATCAACTCATTAAATCCGAACATGCAAGCGAAATTATTACGGGCCCTTCAAGAAAGGACGATTCGCCGTGTTGGGGATACTAAGGATAAAAATATTGACGTCAGGGTCATTGCAACGATAAATGAAGATCCGATAGATGCCATTTCAAATGACCATTTACGAAAGGATTTATACTACCGATTAAGTGTCGTTTCGTTATTCATCCCGCCTCTTCGTGAACGGAAAGAGGATATTCCTTTGCTGGCGCAATCCTTCATCGAGAAATTCAATGCGCTGTTCGAATTGAATATAGAAGGGATCAGCGAAGAGGTCTACTCGCTTTTTTATGATTACGACTGGCCCGGGAACGTAAGGGAACTTGAACATATCATTGAGGGGGCCATGAATTTAATGGAACCTGGCGATACAAAGATTGCCATCACCCACCTTCCGGCTCTATTTAGGAAGAAAGCCCATTTGGAAGACATTCATCCCGGAAGAAAAGAGACTCATGCAAATGGAGATTTACAGGAGTCGACCTTATCTCTTGATGATTATATCGCCAATACTGAAAAGCAATACTTGGAGAAGATATTGAAGGAACATGGCATGAATATCTCCCAAGCAGCCAAGGCCCTGAATATTAGCCGCCAAAGCCTTCAATACCGTTTGAAAAAGTATCAGGTCAAATGACATCATCCCTGCACAAAGAAGGCCCCCATTGATATGGAGGGCCTTCAGTTTATCGGCGGAAAGGGAGCGGATTTCTGAAATCAGCTGAAATGTTTTTCAAATAAAAAACTGCAGGCAAAGTCGCTTTCCACTAATTTGTCTACCGTCTAAAAGCCCCCATTGATATGGAGGCTTTCTTTGCCTGCTATTCTTTTCACTTTGCAATCAGAATGCTTTAGCCGCTTTTGCAACGTTTTCCAAACCATCCGCGATGATTTTTTGTGACCGATCCGGATACTGATTATGGCCTTCAATGACCACGGTCTCCGGATTCTTGATTCCCCATAGCCCAATGATATTTTTCACTAAACTCACGGCCATTTCAGCGGAAGCCATTCCTTCTAATGCATAATCAGAACCGCGGGCATTCAATAACATGACTTTTTTATCTCCAGCATACCCGACAGGACCTTCCGCCGTATAATTGAACATTATTCCTGCTTGTGCCAAATAAGAAAGATATGTGATTAACGGTGCAGGAACCGTTGAGTTCCATAGAGGGAAAGCGAATACCACTTTATCCATGGCCATGAATTGATTTAAATATTGGTCAACCAGTTTGGCGGCATATTCCTCTTCAGCTGTCAGTTCAAGACCTTGGTTGCGTTTATATAGTCCGGTAATCGCCGTATTTCCATAGTAAGGAAGCTCTTCTTTAAATAAATCCAGCTCGGTCACTTCATCCGCACGGTGTGTCTCTTTATATGCTTGTAAGAATGTGTCATACATTTTCGAGCTGACTGCCTGATCTGCAGGACGATCGTTCACTTTAACGAATAATACTTTTGTCATGTTCCCATTCTCTTCTGCCGCGGCTTCTTTATTTCCAAATAATCTGCTTAAGAATCCCATTATCCTCTCACCATTGCTTTCTGCTTTATAATTTAGACCACTAAATGAATCTCATTGCCTGATGGATCTGTTACAGCGAAAAACCCTTCTTTTTCCGTTACGACAGCTCCGATTCCTTCCAGTTGNTCCGTTACTTTGTTTCTCGCATCTTCATCTGCATAAACGAGTGTATACCAGTTTAGCCCCACACTGTTTTCCTTTGGAGCTGGGGCGCCAACGCCATTCCAAGTGTTCAACCCGATGTGATGATGATATCCGCCGGTTGAAGTAAAGAGCGCTCCTCCATATCGATTCACGACGGTAAACCCAAGACCTTGCATGTAAAACTCCTCCGTTTTACGTAAATCCGCTACATGCAGATGTATATGCCCCATTATGGTACCTGCAGGCAGTTTGCTCCACTCACCATCGCTTTCTTTCAGCAGGTCATTCCCATCCAACGGATCCGTGCCCATTTCGACCTCCCCACCGGCCCATCTCCAATCAGCTGATGGCCGGTCAGAGTATACTTCGATGCCATTTCCATCCGGATCGGTAATGTACAGCGCTTCACTCACTTCATGATCCGCCGCTCCAAATGGATATTTCGTTTGAAGTAAATGGCGTAAAAAAATCGATAAGTCGGCACGGCTTGGCAGCAAAAGGGCAAAGTGATATAAGCCCGTCGTCCGCCCTTCTTTCGGAATCACATCCGCAGGCTGCTCAAGTGTCAGCAACGGGGTCTTTCCGTCTGTCGTTAAAACAGCGTGCCTGTCGGTTTTCTTCAATACTTGAAGACCGATGATTTCTTGATAAAACAGAATGGCCTTATTCAAATCCAAAACATTTATACTGACTTCGCCAACAAAAGTAATTGGTTTTTGATGAAAATTTTTATCCATATTGTCACTTCCCTTTTTTATTGATAATCAAATGATCCAAAGAAAGAACCGTGCGGTTTGCACACGCTAGATAGACAGACATGGCCAACAGTGCCAAGTCCAGTTCGTAGCCCGCCGCTTGCCCGTTTCCAAGAAAACCAGCAGGTAATTTTGCCGTGAAGATCGCCCCCGCCATAATGACCGCAAATAGGACGGAAACGATTCGTGTTCCCAAACCCAGTATAACCGCAAGTCCTCCAATCAATTCGACTCCTGCAACGATGTACGCCATGAAGCCAGGAATGCCAAGGCTATCGAAAAATCCCGCCGTATTTCCTATTCCTCCTTGAAACTTTGAAACACCGTGAATGAAAAAAGTAAGACCTAAAATCACCCTTAAAAAAACTTGACCTGCATCATTTTTATTCATGTATGAATTCTCCTTTTGTTGGTTACTTTATGTAAGTAATTATATTTTAATAAGTTTATAATGTCAAGTAAGTTTATAGGAATATCTTTTTCACAAAAAAGAACGAATTGCCGAAGCAACTCGTTCATTGCGATTAAAAATCAAATAAACACAAACTTCATTATTCAAACATCGAAATCAGTTCTTTTGTGTATGAATGGCGATCGCTGCAAAAAAGCCGTTCTTTCTTCGAAAGAATCCACAATAACACCCCCTTTCATCACCATGATCCGTTGGCTCATCTCCTGTACAGCCGATAGATCATGAGAAATAAAAAGGTAGGAAGTGTCCAAAGTCTCCCGCAGCCCGCCTAACAATTTCAGCACCGCCGCTTGGGACAGCACGTCCAGGCTTGAAGCCGGTTCATCCAATATAATGAGGGCCGGTTCGATGCTGATTGCACGTGCAATGGTCACCCGCTGCTTTTGTCCGCCGCTTAGCTCATGCGGGTAACGTTCAGCAAAACTCCTTGGAAGCTCCACCGTTTCCAGGAGCTGTCCAATAAAGTTCGCTTCACTTGTATACGTAAAATATTTCAAATTGACCTGGCTGCCAAATTGAAGATATGGATCCATTAGTGAATCTTTTATCCTTAGTTTTGGATTCAGAGCCGATGCAGGATTTTGCAAAACGGCCTGGATGTTCTTGCGATACGGCTTTAAACTGCGTTCGCTTTTGTTTTGCAGCTCGGTTCCTTCATATAGGATGCTGCCCTTGTCAAAAGATTCAATCTGGAGGATGAGTCTTGCCAGTGTGCTTTTTCCGCAGCCGCTCTCCCCCACTAACCCGAGGCATTCCTTCCTTTCGATGCTGAAGTTCACGTTCCTTAGTATTTCCACTCCGTTATCATAGCTTTTATGGACATTTCGCACGTCTAATAAACTCATCCTGACACTCCTTCAAGCTTAAATGGAATTCTCCTCAATGATGGCGATGATTGAATCAGTTCATTCGTATAAGCATGCTGCGGATGATTCAATACCTGATTTTTATCACCGGTCTCTATGATGGCCCCGTCTTTCATGACTGCAATGCTGTCCGCATACTTCCTGACATGACGTAAATCATGGGTAATGAACAAGATTGCACATCCGGTTTCTTTTTGGAGCTTTGATAAAAGCTGTAAGACCTTAAAGGAAGATACACTGTCCAAGGCTGTGGTCGGTTCATCCGCTATCAATATATCTGGTTCAAGCAGCAGGGCTATTGAAATGGATACGCGTTGAAGCTGGCCGCCGCTTAATTGAAAAGGGTATCTGTTATATATTTCTTCATTCAGGCCCACCGATATGAGCGCATTGACCGCTTGCTGCCTCCTTGCCTTTTTGGAAAGGTTCAAATGTGTTCGCTGATATTCGTCGAAATGCTGACCGATGGTAAGGAACGGTGTGAATGAACCCTGGTAATCTTGAAAAATATAAGCCAGGCGCTTTCCGCGAATCTTCCTGATTTCTGAGGAAGATAGCGTTAAAAGATTCTTTTCCCCGTACCATATTTCCCCCTTCGCTTGGAGATTGGGTGCAAGCAGCTGACATATTGCCATGGCCGTCATGCTTTTGCCGCTCCCGCTTTGTCCGACAAGTGCGAACCACTCACCCTCCTGCACATCTAATGAAAGATCCTTGACGATATGATTTTGCTTTCCCATGATATGCAGCTGCCTCACGGATAAAATGCTCATGATCCCACCTCCTTTTTCACATCGAATGCATCGCGCAAATA
>Ga0058696_1001223_pt1 | contig 10052 bp, 10 predicted proteins | sample AgamicMgSfrz_FD_55077 | JGI IMG/M metagenome (GOLD analysis project Ga0058696, IMG submission 55077) | Agave microbial communities from Guanajuato, Mexico - Mg.Sf.rz | ecosystem: Host-associated > Plants > Phyllosphere > Phylloplane/Leaf | place: Guanajuato, Mexico | collected 2012-05-30 | reverse complement strand
AGCAAAAGAATATACGGAGATGGTACAAGACCCGGTTATTTCAGAGCGAATTTTTACCGCTATTAAAAAAGAGTATAATGTTACGAAAGAAATGATTCTTCAAATCACGGGTCAAAAAGAATTAATGGATCATCTTCCTACGATTAAAGAATCTATTAAATTACGAAATCCGTATGTGGACCTCTAACCTTCTTACAAGTTAAGGTCATTTCCAAGCTGCGTGAAGATGAGGCTGGAACGTTAAATGAAGAACTTTTAAAAGAAGCGTTATTAACGATTAANGGCATTGCAGCAGGGTTNCGTAACACAGGCTGATGATACNAAAAGACACCTCAAGAAAATAAAAGAGGTGTCTTTTGTTTATTCTTCTCACATAAAGAACTGNCTGTCAGTTCCCTCTCTTTTAAAGAGAACTTCCGCCTGCGAAATAGGCATTGAGAAAAATCAATGATAGAATAGAGAAGGAATGGAAATATTCTACAAATGGGTGCGGGTGACGGGATAACTAGATTGAATATGGAGGACGAGGACAATGGTAAAAAATTCGCAAATCTTCATTGAAGCTGACTCCGAGAATTCTATATTTATTGGACTGGAATTTTGTGAGTATACACAAAAAATGAATCCTACTTGTTTGTCCAAACAGCATATAAATGTGTTTATTCATCCAGAAGAACTCACCGTGGAATTTAAGAAAACAAAAAGTGATAGAACTATCGACGATTTTCATCTGATGCATATCGTTCCGGTTCATTGCTTTAATTATTTATTATGTTCGATTTCGCAAGGTATTGTTACAGATGTTCAGCTGAAAGCGGTTGGTCATCAAGGAGAAACGTTGTTTGAAGAAAGTCTTACATTGAAGTTTCATGAAAAAGCGACGGATTATGAAGAAACCCTCTCATTTTTCAAACATTTAAATCAAGAAATACAAAAACAGACGAAAAAATATACAGCCAGTTATATGAGCTCATAATAAAGCAAGCTGCGGTTTTTAAAACCGCAGCTTTTATTCGTTTAACCGAAAAAATTATGTTAGAGATGCTTACAAATCAAGAGATTTTTCAGTGGGAAATTGATAAAGTAAAACTAAGAGAAATCAGTGGACAGAAAAGCTTTTAGCGGCTGGCCGCTCTTTATTCAATATATAAGGGTTAGGTTTTAAGATTAAAAAAATAGCGATGAATACGTATTGTCATTGTAGATGAAGTGCTAAGGTCGCTCTATCTGCAATCATGTAGAATCTTCGCGCGCTTATAGTCTGTTTTACGGAACGAAAAAGCTGCGGAATTAGAAGCACCCCTTCTATTTCTGCGGTTTTTTTTATAAACAAGAAATAAATTTACTTATCGTACGGAGGCGATGCAGATGATTAAAGATTTAGTATTGGCTAAGGAATGGCTGCCTGCAGCTTATTCACATGATTTAACAGATCAGCCCTTGCAAGTAACGATTTTAGAAGAGCGAGTTGTGCTTTTTCGCACAACTAATGCCATTAAAGCATTTAAAGATTTGTGCATCCACCGCGGTGCAGCGTTATCTCTTGGAAAAGTGGTAGATGATTGCATTGTATGCCCTTATCACGGATGGAAATACGATGATGCCGGGGCTTGTGTGAAAATTCCTCAACAGCCGCCGGGAAGAGCTATTCCTTCAAAAGCAAAAGCACAGGTGTATGACTGCGTTGAAAAGTACGGGATTATATGGGTGAAGATGAACAGCGAGGCAGGTGATACTCCTCTTCCCCTGTATGANGAANATCTTAACTCCGGATTCAAAACGGTTTGCGCCAACCCTCATANTCTNCAGGCAGCAGCTCCTCGTGTCGTAGAAAACTTTCTAGATGTAAGCCATTTGGCTTTTGTTCACGAAGGAAGCCTTGGACACTCTGACTACGCCGAAATTCCTGATTATAAGGTGCATTGGAAAGATAACCGATACGTTTCTGATGAAATCGCTGTGTACGCAGATGCAGATGGTACGGGTAACTTTGCGACTATTTATTATACCTTTGAAATTCTTCGTCCTACCGTTGCAAGGTTGAAAAAAGTGAACTACGAAACGGGTGAAATCTTTTCAATGCTGTTTGCGGTTTTACCTGAAGAGGAAAGAAAGTCCACCGTGTTTGCGCTGGTTTCTAGAAACTATTCGTTTGATGCACCTGATCAATATTTCCGCGATTTTCAGCAGCTTATTATTGAACAAGATACNAGNATTGTNGAAAGTCAAAAACCAGAAGAGCTGCCGCTTGACTTACAAGCAGAGCTTCATTTGAATCCGGACCGACTGAGTATTGCNTATAGAAGATGGCTCGGCGATTTAGGAGTAACCTTTGGAAGTGACATAGGATCAAGATTAAAAAAAGCTGCTCAATAAAAAAAGAAGAAAGGAGTCTCCTTTCTTTTTTTATGTATGCTCACGGATAAGCTGCTGATAGCTATTAAAAAGGGTAGGGTATGTTAATCGGCTTAAAATGACGCAGGAAAGCGTAGCAGACGCTAGAATAGTAAAAACGATAAGCANCTGGAATTTGACAGCTTGTATCGGATCTGCCCCTCCAATAATCTGGCCNGTCATCATACCCGGAAGCTGAACGAGTCCAATTGTTTTTTGACTTTCTACAGTAGGAATCATGCTAGCNTTGATTGCGGCATTTAAAATANTATGAATAGCTTGTTTAGGAGTGCCGCCAAGCGCCANAATCAATTGAATTTCGTCTCGTCTTCNATTTACTTCAGCATCTAACCGATTTAAAAATAAATTGGCCAAAATCATCGAATTTCCAATAATCATNCCGCTGACAGGAATGATATATCGCGGAGTAGCAGGGATAATATGTAGNCCGAGCATAACGCTTTGGGTCAGGATTTCTACAATAAAAAGAGTGACAAATACACGAAAGAAAGCTTTAAATCCCTGCTTTTTTTTCTTTACAACATTTTGGGAAGCGACCGTCAGCATAACGAATAAAATGAGAATAATAAAAGCAGGGTGATTCGCGTCAAAAATAAAAGATAAAACATATCCGATCACTAACAGCTGAACGGCTGCTCGAATACTGGCAATAATAATATCTTTTTCGAGTCCTATACGAAAAGATTTTGATAAAAAAAGAGCAATAAAAACAAAAACGATTGTAAAAATCAGTGAAAGTGAACTCATAGAAAGGCTCCTTCAATAAATTGTTTTGTTTCAGCTTTTACAGGAGCATGAAAAAAGGTCTCCGTCTTCGCTTTTTCTACAATCACTCCGTTCATTAAAAGCCAGACTTCCTCTCCTAAACGTTTCGCTTGATCTAAATTATGGGTAACCCAAATAATCGTTTTNTTCTGCTCTTTATGTAAATGAGAAATAAGCTGCTCAATTTCATGAGCAGAAGTGGCATCCAAAGCNGAAGTGATTTCGTCTAAAAGTAAAAGGTCAGATCCGTTCGACAGCGTGCGGGCTAATGATAACCTTTGTCTTTGACCACCGGATAAATCTCTNGCATCCTGCTCTAACAAGTCAGNGGAAAGACCGGTTAAGGCACAGAGTTCTTCAGGCATAATATCCTGNTTGCCATGCAGTTTTTGAACAAGCATCATATTATCTCGCACTGTTCCATCAATAACAGGAGCTGATTGAAAAGCAATGCCCACTTTTTTTCGTAAATCAGAAATATTCCATTTGCTAATGTCTTTTCCATATACTTCAATACTTCCTTCATCAGGTGCAGAAAGTAAATTGCACATGGAAAGAAGGGTGCTTTTTCCGGATCCTGATGGTCCTACCATCATGACGAGCGAGCCTTGCATCACTGTACCCGATATGCCTTTTAAAACACTATGTTCTTTATCCTTAAATGTTTTATGAACGTCTGTAAATGTGATAGCAGGTATTGAATTGAACGTGTTCATAGTAACTCCTTTTTCATTCGTTTTGTTTATTGTAGCATAAGCGAAAGTATAAAAAGTTATTGGATGATATAAAAAAAAGCTGTGAAAAATCACAGCTTTTAAACAGTTGTATTCACTTTTTGGCTGGCTTTTAAGGCATAATCTAAATCTTCAAGAAGGTCGTCGATTGCTTCTGTTCCAACCGATAAACGAATGAGTTCTGGCGTCACACCCGAAGCTTTTTGTTCGTCTTTAGATAGCTGTTGATGAGTGGTGCTTGCCGGGTGAATAATGAGTGATTTAGAGTCGCCGATATTGGCTAAATGAGAAAATAACTGAACCGAATCAATTAACTTAGCCGCAGCGTTTTTTCCTCCCCTTACACCAAAGGTTAAAATTGCTCCTTGCCCTTTAGGCAAGTATTTTTGTGCCAAAGAATAGGAAGGGTGGGAAGGAAGCCCCGCATAATTTACCCATTCTACTAATTCATGCTGCTCTAAAAATTTTGCTACCTTTAATGCGTTTTCGCTATGACGCTCTAATCGCAGATGGAGTGTTTCTACCCCTTGAAGGAGTAAAAAGGAATTAAAAGGTGATAAAGCAGCTCCAATATCTCGTAAAAGCTGAACGCGCGCTTTTGTAATATAAGCAGCTTCACCGGCAGCTTCTGTGTATACAAGGCCATGGTAACTTGGATCTGGAGTTGTTAAGTCTGGAAATTTCCCGCTCGCTTCCCAATCAAATTTTCCACTGTCTACGATAACACCCCCAATTGCTGTTCCATGNCCTCCAAGAAACTTAGTAGCAGAATGAACGACAATATCTGCTCCGAAATCGATGGGACGAAGAAGGTAAGGGCTTGGAACCGTATTATCAATAATAAGAGGAATTCCATGTTCATGGGCAATGTCTGCAACTGCCTCGATGTCTAGCACATTTCCCTGCGGGTTTCCAACGGATTCAGCATAAATTGCCTTTGTTTTGGAAGTGATTGCACTTCTAAAATTTTCTGGATTATCGGCGTTTACAAATTTGACGGTAATGCCCAGTTTAGGAAGCGTAGACGAAAAGAGGTTATATGTTCCCCCATATAAACTGCTTGCTGATACAATTTCATCTCCTGCGGAAGCGATATTCAAAATGGAAAAGGTAGTAGCTGACTGACCCGAAGCTACTCCTAGAGCACCTACTCCGCCTTCTAACTCAGCAATTCGCTGTTCAAAAACGTCCGTAGTAGGGTTTACAATTCGAGTGTAGATGTAGCCTTGTTCACTTAAATTAAATAAAGATGCAGCATGCTCCGTATCTTTAAATCCAAATGAGCTTGTTTGATAAATAGGTACCGCACGCGAAAAAGTAGCCGGGTCAAGCTGTTGGCCAGAATGGATGGCTTGTGTTTCAGGACGAAATGGTTTCTTAGCAGACATTGAAACTCCTCCTTAAATATAAAACTTATAAAAAACATAGGAATAATAAACTTTAATCATAATATACGAATTCTATTGAATGATGTCAAATGATAATTAGAATATTTAGAAAATATAAATAAGATTAATACTGTCATTCAGCATTAAGACATCTCTTTAATTTCTAAAAATACCATAAAAAATATAAAATGTAAGAAAAATGTCAATTAATTTGTATAATTATGTTAGAATATTAGGTGTTTGAGAGTTTCTTAGAGAGAGCCGATTTTGCTAGAAGACTTTAAAAAATAGTAAAAGACGGGTCTTAAGAGCTAATAACGAAACAAAATAAAAGGAGTTTGATTATGAGCACAGAAGTCAATGTATCTTCGGAAGTCCAAGAGAAAGGAAAGCCTTCTATTTTTGGTTTTATTACGAGTCCNGTTGTACAGTTTGAGAAAATGAAAAGCAGCCCGGTCATNTGGGGACCTCTTTTACTTATCCTCATCTTAACAGCTGCAACAACGATTCTAGCCGTCTATACCCCTCAGGGACAAGAGGCCCTGCAACAGCAAAAAGAAGCTGGCATTGAAGTGAATTCAACATTTAGTATGATTGGCGGAGCGGTTGGAGGAGTTATTGCAGTAGTTGCTACACTGGCATTCACAAGTTTGATTCTGTTTTTAATTGCAAAGTTAGGGACTGGAAAAACAACTTACCGCCAAATGTTTAGTTTGAATTTGTTTGTTACGTTCATCACAGCAATCGGTCAGCTAATTAATACGGGAGTAGCTGCACTAGCACATACTTCAGCTAATGTGACTTCGTTAAATGGAATGGTTGGTGCTAAAGGTGCTATGGGAGGAGTATTTACTTCCATTGAAATCTTTTCTATCTGGGGACTTATTCTGACAGCAGTAGGACTACAAAAAGTGGCAAATGTATCAAAAGCTGCTTCTATTATTACAGTGATTATTTTATTCATCTTAGGAGCCGCTATTTCAGGAGTTGGAGGAGCTGCTTCAGAAGCGCTTAAAGGAGCAGGGTTGTAAATGAAAAAAGGAATAATTATTACAGCTGTAGCAGTTGTTATTGTTGCGGTTATTGGGATTAACGTATATCGTGCACAAAGTGTAAGTGGGAAAGCAGTCAATGTTCACGTAGCAAATATAAAGGAAAAAAAGTTAAGAAATACAGTTATGGTTCCGGGTACGTTAAAGCTTGCTGATGAGCAATATGTCTATTTTGATGCTGAAAAAGGCGAGGTTGAACGATTTCACGTAACAGAAGGCTCTCGTGTACAGCAGGGAACCTCTCTTGTAACATACGAAAGCGATACGCTTGATTTAGAGCAAGAACAAAACAAGCTAGAAAAAAAATCCAGTCAGCTGCAAATTGACTCAGTAAGCAAACAGCTTTCTAATTTAAATAAAAAACAAAAAGAATTGGAAAAAGAAATGAGTAAGCAAGAAGCGAGAGATCAAATCGATACAGAGCGTACGCAGCTCAATCTCGATTTAGAAACGGCTAAAATTGATTTAGAACGAAACAAACTAGAAGCCAAATCAATTGCTAAAAAAGAACGTAATTTAGATGTAGCGAGTGATATTAATGGGACGGTGCTAGAAGTAGATAAAGAAGCGGTTAATAACACAAGTGACGTTCAAAAACCGCTTATACATATTGGTAATACCGATGAATACTTAGCTACTGGTGTGCTGTCTGAGTATGATGCATTAAAAATTAAAACCGGTCAAGCTGTTAAAATTACATCAGATGTGCTGCCTGATAAAGAATGGGCAGGGAGCGTTAAACAAATTGACTATCTACCTCAGCAGCAGGCATCAGCAGAAGCGGGCAATGATGCGGCTAATCAATATCCAATTGAAGTAAAAGTAGATGACCAGGATATCACGATGATTAAGCCGGGATTTAAGCTGCTGCTTGAAATTGAAACAAGCAGTAAAAAAGCTTCATCTTTGCCGATAAAAGCAGTTGTAAATGAAGACGGAGAAAAATATGTATATGTGGTGAAAGATAAAAAGGCGGTTCGTAAGGAAGTAAAGATTGGAGAAACAACAAATAAATTTATTGAAATCAAAAGCGGCGTATCTTCTAAAGACAAAGTCATTACAAATCCTACAAAGAACTTAACTGACGGTGCGGAAGTGACTGTTCAATGATTGAGCTTGTGAATATTCATAAAAGTTATCATCTTGGCAAAGAGGAAGTGCCAATTTTAAAAGATATTAATTTGAAGATTTATGACGGTGAATTTGTTGCGATTATGGGACCTTCTGGCTCTGGTAAATCAACGCTAATGAACATTATCGGATGTTTAGACCGTGCGTCTTCAGGGTCCTATTTATTAAATGAACAAGAAATCTCCACTTATAGTGATGAGCAGCTTGCAAAAGTAAGAAATATTCATATCGGTTTTGTTTTTCAGCAATTTCAGCTGTTGCCGCGTTTAACAGCGGTAGAAAACGTAGAGCTTCCAATGGTATACGCCGGTGTAACGCGTAAGGAAAGACGAGCCAGAGCAGAAGCTGCGCTTGAAAAAGTAGGGCTGAGTGAGCGGATGAAACATTTACCGAGCGAGCTATCAGGAGGGCAAAAGCAGCGTGTTGCTATTGCTCGTTCTATTGTTAATAATCCGACGCTTATTTTAGCGGATGAACCGACAGGAGCTCTAGATACAAAAACAAGTGCTGATATTATGGAACAATTTTCTCAGCTTAATGCAGATGGCACAACGGTTGTAGTCATTACCCATGAACCTGAAGTGGCAGAATACACATCGCGTACAGTTATCGTTCGTGACGGTAAAGTGCTAAGTCATAGCGATAAGGAGAACGATAGCTTATGAGTTTGATAGAAAATATTCGCATGGCTCTCTCTTCGGTTCTTGCTCATAAAATGCGCTCTATTTTGACGATGCTTGGTATTATCATTGGCGTAGCGGCTGTTATTATCGTTGTAGCCATTGGTCAAGGCGGAGAACAAATGATTAAGTCGGAAATAACAGGAGCAAGCAATACAGTTGATGTATACTATCAGCCTCCTGAAGACGAGATGCAAGCTGATGACCTTTCAATGACGGGTGAGCCTATCTTTACAGAGGATGATATTAAAGCTCTTTCGACTATTCCCGGAGTGAAGAATGTGGTGGCTTCTAGNTCAATGGGAATGGGNATAAGATATAGAGACAAGGAATCTGATACGACTGTTAATGCTATTAACGAAGGNTATATTGAAGTTAATCAGCTGGAAGTTTCAAAAGGAAGAATGTTAGACAGCTCTGACTTTTTATCAGGTAATCGAGTAGGTGTTATNACAAGCGATATGAAAAAAGAGCTATTTGATAANAAAGAAGCCCTTGGNCAAGTAGTATGGGTTCAAGGACAGCCTATCAAAATTATTGGTGTNACAAAAAAGGCAACGGGCTTTTTAGCNTTTGAAATACCGACCATTTATATTCCGAATAATACGTATAAATCAAGCTTCGGTAAGCTNGATTACACAAACCTTAGTGTTCAAGCAAAAAGCTCTGATCAACTAAAAAAAGTAGGCAATGACGCAACGGATTTGTTAAATAATTTGCATGATGCGGAAGATGCTTACCAAGTGCAGAACTTAGAAGAAATAGCAGATAGCATTGGAAATGTAACGCGAATTATGACAACGATTATTGGATCGATTGCAGGCATTTCCCTGCTTGTTGGCGGGATTGGCGTTATGAACATTATGCTGGTTTCTGTAACGGAACGTACAAGAGAAATTGGTATTCGTAAAGCNNTGGGAGCATCTAAAAGACAAATTCTAACTCAGTTTTTGATTGAATCCATTACCCTCACNTTAATTGGTGGNTTGCTTGGAATTGGNCTCGGCGCGGGCGGNGCAGCTCTTGTTTCGTTATTTGCTGGCTGGCCGTCATTAATTTCGTGGCAAGTAGTACTTGGAGGAGTGTTGTTCTCCATGACGATTGGCATTGTATTCGGCATGCTTCCTGCAAACAAAGCGGCGAAGCTAGATCCAATCGAAGCATTAAGATATGAATAAAGACATGCGTTCGCATGTCTTTATTTCAATTTAACGAGAACCAAGAAGATTTCTCGTTTTTCTTATTTATTACTTACTAGGGTTGATACGGGCTACGTTAATAATATCATGTATTTTCTCTACCAAATCGAGCATGAGAAATCCGTTTCCTTCAGAGCTTTTCCGATATCCAAGAGGAAGGGTTCTTCTTACGAGTTGAGCATAGATTTCGGCTTCGATTAAAGAACGGCCAAATTCTTTCTCACATAATTTAATTAATAGAGCTAAAGCTCCGGCGACGTGGGGAGTTGCCATTGAAGTTCCTGAAAGAGTCGCATATTTACCTTCTAAAAAAGTAGAGATAATGTTAACTCCCGGTGCGACTAAGTCCACTTCCTCATTTGCATTAGTAAAAGGGGCAAGATTTAAGCTGCTGTCTACAGCTCCTACTTGAATAACTTCGTTGTAACTTCCTGGGTACGAATATTCAAGTGTTTCTTCGCGATCATCACCTTCGTTTCCAGCCGCAACAACGACAGAAACATCTTTATTCACAGCATCTCGCACAGCTTCGTGCAGTTCTGGAACGTCTTGTGGTCCCCCGAGTGACATGGAAATAACTCGTGCTCGTTCATTGTTAGGACCGCGCCATTCGACGGCGTAGTTAATAGCGTCAATAATCCATTCGTAATTTCCCGATCCTTCACCGGTAAGTACTTTTAAGCTTAGA
>Ga0058696_1001222_pt1 | contig 10053 bp, 10 predicted proteins | sample AgamicMgSfrz_FD_55077 | JGI IMG/M metagenome (GOLD analysis project Ga0058696, IMG submission 55077) | Agave microbial communities from Guanajuato, Mexico - Mg.Sf.rz | ecosystem: Host-associated > Plants > Phyllosphere > Phylloplane/Leaf | place: Guanajuato, Mexico | collected 2012-05-30 | reverse complement strand
TTTCATCAGAGGCTTATTATTTGAAAAAGGGGAAAGAATTCAAATACATAAGTGGTTGTAGTTATGAGACATTCTCAAACAGAGAAGGTTGGCCAGAAGGGCTTTAACAGTAAAAGTGTGCTTTTTTGTAAAAATTATAAAATGCACCGTGCGCAAAAGTATACCTTTACGAACTTTTCTTTTGTATAAGAAATCTCCCGTTTTTACCGTCCGTTTAAGTTTAAAAATAATTTACGAACGTCTTCTTTTAGTTCTGTACTTTTACGAACAAATTTGTTAAAGTAAAAGGTAAAAAATACAAATTAATATAAAAATGAAAAAATATGTTATAGCTTAATCCTAATAATTGTTCATACATGTAAGCTTATGAGTGAACCCTTATAAAAAAGCTACCTCGCTTACTAACGCAGAGATAGTTTTTTTATATTCTATTTGAATTGAATATTTTTTTTCCTTAATTTGAAACATCATTCTCGGAAGTTGATTTTATTTTTTTCTTTTCTTTCGTGTTTCCATCTTCTCAAGGTTCTTTCCAAAGCATCAGGGTGATAATACATATAATGCTTATCAAAATCTTGAATTATAGAAGCTATAAATTGATTATTATCAATTAAATACTCGTCTAATTCTTTATAATAATGTGAATTTTCGAGCGAAAACTTTATAATCTCCAGTTTTTCTATGAGGATGGAGATTTTTGTGAGGTCCCGTTCAAATATACCTTCTAAAAAGTCCTTTAGAAAACCTCTCCAAATAACTCCTTTCCAAAAGAGGAGCAACCCTAAAATAGTAATAGGAACATAAATGACATAGTGAATTAAAGATGCTAAGTCATTGTTGTCTCTAATCAACCATGTATTAAAAGCTGCCCATACTGGTATGAAAATGGTGAGAGTTTTTGCACTAGATGTTGAAAGTATATTTAACAAACTCCCTTTTTTTTTCTGCTCCCATTGCTTTTCTAATCTATCTATAAAAAAGTTAAAAGATGCTTCTGCTTTTTGATTCTTTTCATTAGTTTCAATCTTTTCGTTATCTATATAAATGTGTTTTAATATATAAGCTTTTATAATAGCACATAATAAAAGTTCCCATTGATAACTTTGAAATCTGACTCCATAGTTCTTTTCAGCAAATGCAACAGACGGTTTAAGAATAAGTAGAGAAATTGAAACAGCGAGGATTATTAGCAAAATAAGAATATAAATGATGAATTTAAAATAACTTCCATCGTTACTAAGGTCAGTAAATTGAAATTTATAATTTAGATATAACATAAAACAAATAAACAAGATAATTAAAAATGATGAACAGAAAATTTCCCTTTGTATATATTTACCTATTAAATTCCAGTAACTCAATTTACTCTTATAAAAATAGAACAATTTATTTTCTAACAAAATGAGTACCCCCTTTAAAATATGATTTCAACACCTCCACATCTAACGTCTTTTCCCTATTCCTCAACCTAGTTAAACGTATTATAAAGGCTATACTCTTGATCAGGATTTTCCCTACTCCTATAAAAAATATCCTTTACCTATATCAGTAAAGGATATTTTTTATCAAACACAATTTAATATGAATTAAGTTCACACGATAAATTTGTATTTAATTTGCATTAATGTTGTACTATAATCATAGTTAAATATAGAAATTATAGGAGAAATATCATATGGAAGATAATAATAACGGAACAGGAAATGACATCCAATCACGGAATCAGCCACAAGACCAAAATTCTAATGGGAATAATGGGTTATGTAACGAAGAAAAGCAATACCCTTCAGGAGAATTTTTATTCTCAGTTATACAAAAGGAATATGATTATGAAACGGCAAGAAAAAATGCTTTGGAAACAAGATCAGGAATTTTAATTACATTAGCAGCAGCTATTTTAACGTTTGTTTTTTCAAACATAAAGATTCCGAAAATCAAAGCGCCAATAGATAATTTTCCTAATTTGATTTTGTATGTTTCATATTTTTTTATAGCTATTATAGCTATAGCCTCTGTTATCATTTCATTGTGTTACCTTCTAAGAGTCATTTTTATAGCAGAATATAGTAGGTTTGATATCGATAGTATAACTAAGAATACTGCCGAAATGGAGCCTGATTTAGTTGCTTATGCATTATCAAAAAAATACCAGGAAATTATAAACGATAATCACAAAACAAACCATAATAAGGCCGTCCTATATCGCAAGGGAACAAATTACTTAATTACATCTCTCTTTGCATCAGTCATTCTATACGCTATATCAATTAATTTATAAGGAGGTGGAAACATGTCGAACGATTCCTTGGATGATGTAATTAAAAGTCTAGATAAAAGAAATGGTGATAGTGATATGCCTAAAAAGGGTAATAATGGTCCTATTTTTAAATCTAAATCAGTTCTTGAAAGTATTTTACCTGATTTTAAATCAAAAAAAGAATTTTTCAGCGATAAGAAGTCTAAGAAAAATAATTGAGTATATAAAAACCCTTTCTCTATTAACATATGAGGAGGGGTTTTTATATTTATTTGAAAACGAATATTTTTCAGTCAATTAGATTTCTTTCAATAGAAAATCTCAGCATTTCATCACGTTGATCTATTAAATACAGAAGATGCTCTCTCTCATCATGGCTTGTTAAATTCCCAGGAAAAACAGTATTATCCAACGATATAAAGGGATCATAAATTGTTTCATGAGGTTTAATTATGTATTTACCGAAATTTTCTTTCTGTATTACAAGATTGTTTTCTATTTCTTTAATTAATTTTTCTTTTAGATTCAAAAGTACGATATCTTTTACACTTGTTCTTCTTAGTCTTTTCAGTTCTTCTTCACACATCGTAAAAAGGTCATCAGTCGAGAACCCTAATGATCCACTCAGGTCGTCGATGTATTCATTTAATTTTTCATAATTATTTTTATCATCGAAAAACGACAAAAAATTAATTTTAGTAGCACCTTTTTCAATGGCTTTATTTAGTAATCCGTAAACTACTATACTAGGATGACACATTCTAAAAGAATAATTTTGACGTCCAATTTCTTTTCGGATTATCTTCTCTACATAATTGCGAAGTCCTTTGGTCTGCTTATTCCACTTTAAAGGCACCATTAATGCAATATGAGAAATAATGGCAGATAAAATGAAAGCATTTAGTCCTATAACGTTGTATCTCGCACATAATAAAGCTAACGCAGAGTAAGGTAATAGTGGCCCATAATATGCTCTTTCATAATGAAGAGTGTAAGCCTCCTCTGCTCCATGAATTTCCATATCAGTCATCATATCTATAAATTTAATAAGATGTTCGTACAAGTATTTGGTGCCTATGGAGACTCTTGCTACTAAATCATTTGGATTATAGGGATCACCAGCATAATATCTTTGCATAATGAAATTTTGATCAGAAAGTTGCCCATTTTCTTTAAAAAAGGTGCCAACACTTGTTGTGATTTTCCAGCTATCAGGATTCCTCCTTTCCCCATACCGTTTGCCTTGTTCAAAATAATATGATGGAACGGTTAATATAGACTTTAATTTATTATTTTTTACTACTGCACTATGAATAGAATTTATCTGTGAATAAGTCATAGATTCATTCTTCCATGTGCTAATATTTTGTAATTCCTTAAGGTTATTTCTTATAAAGTTTATCCCTAAAGTTTTAGAAGTAAAATGAAGGTAATGCAACTTTTCATGTCTTAGTATTTGTTTTTGGTCATTATTCAAACCGTCTTCATTTATATTTCCAGAAACATATATTTGAAGTGTTTCCGGATGAAAACATCCATAACCACTATTCAAAGTTGTATTTTCTAAAAAGCGATTATTAAACATAAAGAATCCCTCTATTCCATAACTTATTTCCATTCTTTATAGTAATTCTTTAAATCTTAGTAGTTCTTCTGATTTAATTATTATTCCTAGATTATTTGGTGTCTGGGCTGAAACATTTATTGGTTTTTCAATTTGATCTAATTGAATTGTAGTATTAAATGTATGCAGATAACCTGCATATAAAATTCCTAGAAATAAAGCTTCTGACCCAAATACTACCTTTCCATCCTTAATGGAAAAATCTTCATTAAGCAATACCGGTGAACCACTTGCACCATTATATACTGCACAATCAATTAAAAATTCGTTCTTACCATTAAACCTAGTGTATGGGGGTGTGGCTGAGATTCCACTTCTAGTTATAGGATAATTATTAACCTCATCAATATATCCGTTTGGATATCCTGAAGTAATAATTTTAACAACTTCTCCGTATGATTCTATTTCACCAGGTCTAGGAATTAAATCTTCTTTGAGGCAACCGTAAACTGGTCTATAATCATCTACAACAAAATCAAGCTCATGTGAAATAGGTAGAATAGCGAGATCGACTTCAGGGTTGGGATGATAAATAACTTTTTTTTGGATATCATTTACTCTTATAGTGAAATGATCAAGACTATCTATATCCCTATCACTAATTCCATCATTTTTTATTTTTGAGGTTTTAAAGTTAATAGTTTCTCCATCTTGAAATACATGTCGATTTGAAACCAAATATACGTAATTATTCTGAAATTGAAAAAAGAATCCAGTCCCTGTCCAACTATTGTAACTATTTTCCGTTTTGATTTTCACTGTGACATATAGCAATTTTTTTGTTAACTTATTTCTCAAAATAATCCCCCATTGTGTAATTAAAAGTTAAGAAATTATATAAACCTCTTATTCTATTTCACTGTTTAGCTAACTTACCTTTTATGTTCCAAAGTCGAGAAATCGTTAACATTTGTCCAATAAAAATAAATAGGTTCATTTAAATGCCGTTTACTATTAGCTCATTTAATTATTGTCTCTTTCAAAAGTAAGAAATCAGAGTCTCCATCAGATTTTTGCGACCATATCCATTGAGCTTCATATTTAGCTCCACTTAGAGTTTCCCATGCAATTGCTATTGGTGTTTTATCAAATATGAACAAGCTAAGTTCATGTTCATCTACAATATAGGTTTGTTCCGAATTAGGATTAATCACTTTTGAACCTGAAGCAACCTTTTGCTCTGGTTCCTCAGTCACCTGCGCTCTATTTCGTACATATATTAAAACTTTTACATTAAAGGCTAGTCCAAAACCATTGTTGCGGAACTTTATACACCACTTTCCATTTTCTAAGTCAAAGCTTTCTGGATAAATAATGCAACGATAAGAGTTATGAGAGATTTCTTTTGTTATATAAACTCCATCTTTCGAGACTTGTAAAGTAGATTTCGCAATTCGATAAGCAACAACAGAAACGATAACTGCAGCTATGGAACCTAATGCTTGTATCCAATCTGTAATAGTTGAGTTCATTTGATGTTTTCTTCCTTCCTAAGTTGCTTTTTGAACCGTAGAAGACCTTAGCAAATTATAATGATCAGGATGGATGAGAAGTTTTCTCTCTATATTATGAAGTAGTTCATATTTATTTATATAATTTAGGAAATTACTTTCTTTCCAATGCTCTGCACTACAAAGAGCATTATATAAAAGTAGTACTAATTCATATGAGGACAGCTGAGCACGAATAATTCTCATGTACTTCATTTTATCCTCATATTCCTTCAAATCTGTATTATCATGGACAAGCTTAACTATATGATAAAGATTTCGAAAGTAGTGGCCTACATGTGCTTGATGTTTTTCATAATAACATCCGTATCCATATATGAGTTTCTCTAATTTAATCTGATTTACATCAGGAAAATCAGATATTAACTCATTAGTTGCAAATTCAAAATAATCTCTACCGTTATACTCTATACTTCCTCCTGGATCAGTCTTAGTATCTACATAATTTATTGATTGAACTATCTGATTATGTAGGTTGATCATATTAAAAAAAGTATTTTCGAAACTTTGGGATCTAAAAATATTCTGAGTTTCTGTTAATTCATCATGTTGTAGTTTCAATTGACTTCTTTGAATAAAAATAGTAGAAACCAAAAAAAGTACGCTAGCTATTGTTAAAAAAGGGACGGTTGTTCCACCGAGGAAATCCCCAGCTGTTCCTAATTCACCAATAGAAGGTTTACTTGATGTAAATAACGTGTCCCCAATTACAGGTAATTCCGGAAACATACTTACAAGGGATGGTGCTAATAATATTGGGCTAACTATCGCGCACCCTAACGCTATTAACCCACAGTATATAAATATCCAAGCTATTCTTGGAATGTCTTTTGCCTTTTTACTCCTCAAGAGGCTACCTCCATTCCACAATGTGTTATAAGAATTCCTAAATCATTTTTTCTTAAATCAATACTGTATAAGCTTTCCTGTGTTTCTCTTATAAGTTCTTTTTCATATAATTATATTAGTACTGTTAGAGCCACTTTGCTTAATCATTGTAATTTAGATGATTGATAACCTTTTCAATTACTGAAATAACATTAATAATTTGATCTTTTTTTAATCTATCCACTCCTGATGAAGCTTCTAATTCAGAAGTAAGCTTGTGTTGAAACTCCTTCATAAACGGAGTTTCGATGTTATAATATTCATTTGCGTTGGATATTCTTAAATACAACTGATTCAACGTAACAATAAAAGAATTTAAGGATTTATTCGATAATAAGATAAATTCTTTTTGGACATCTTTTCTAGATAGGTATTCGAAGAAGTTCGCATTTGATCTAAAGTAGTCTACACTTTTAGAAATTACTGAATAATCATCTCTTTTCAAGGCATCAATATACTCATCAATCTTTGAAAAGTTATGTTGATCGATTGTTAATGATCTTTTCTCCTTTAGCCGAGTAACAAGTTTCACATAAGTTGGTTCATCACAGTTTTCAAAATGTCTATTAAATCTTCTTTCGTCAGCTACGTTGACGTGTGATTTCTCATAAGCGATTTCTAACCCACTTAAAAATGGTTCTTCTAATGAACCTTGAAAGACAATATACTCTTTTTCAATAAATTCTCTTATTACCAGATACATATAAGGATACTTTAAAGGATTATAGTACCCTTCTTCTAAAGCATTTATAACCTTCGGAAAGCTTTCATTTATCGTCGAAAGTTCATGATGTTCATAGGATTCTATTATCTCAAAACTAATATCCTCGATTTTTTTAACATAATATTTTTCTTTTATTTCATTAATTAATTTTTGCTTATTAAAATGACCATTAACAATAAATTCTACTAAGGAATTATAGTATCTATACAAATTGTTCATGATTACATTGTTTTTGTGTAATTCTTTAACGGGATTAGAATGATCTTCACTTTTCTTATTAAAGTGGTATTGAAAAGGATTTAAAATATTTTCTCCATCTTTTAGGTTTTTAATGGTTCCCTTTTTATATTCAATTCCAGCTACAAAACAGAATACGAATATTCCTAATAAGATATCATTTAATTTATCATCTTTTACTTCTAATGAAGTATCTTTATCTATTAGATAACTAAAGATTTCTTCTACAATCTCAAAGACAAATTTTATTGATCGGAAATTTATTTTGTCATAAGCAGTAAAAATCCCATTCATCAATTCATTATTTCTCAAATAAAATTTATGTAATTCTCGGTAGTTATTTATAATGCTTTCAATTACGATAAGATTATTAGTAGCGAAATGGATGGTTCTCCCTATTGTTTTCTCCCTAATTTCTACAAATTTTTCTTTCTGCTCTATTTCTTCTGAATTGGAAATGATTATCGTTTTAACATTGTTATGTTCTATAAAATTCGTATTAATATATCCTAATACACTAGCAATAGAACATTTTTCATCTATTCGTTCTAAATCGTCAAAGCATAATATTACCTTTTTTTTATTATTTTCTATAAATTTCAGAGGGGAAGAGCTTAAAATGCGATTATCAATACCATTTGGTATTCCATAGGGGAATATTGATGACTTAAGCATATGGATTAAATTATCTAAATTATTTAACCCATTTAGAGAAATATACATTAAAACGAACTCGCCAGACTCCTCTAATATATCTTGCATGTTACGCTTAATATAATGAGTCTTTCCTCCACCCCAAGGACCATCAATATTAAGAGCATAGTCAGTAAATTCCTTTGATAAGTATCTTTTTATTACTTCTTTTAGCAACTCCATCTAAGCACACCTTTTCCTTTCTATTTATCATCCAGGATCAGTAATTGTACTTAAAATGTGTCCGATCCTGAAATGCTTAGCTTTTTTAACTTACCTTAGAGCGTCATTCCCTCTTCAATCTTTATTTTCCTTTTAGTACCGTCTCTTAATATATAGGTCCTAACTTGGGGCATTGGAAAATGCCTCCTTTTATAACAAAGTAGTGCCGAGTTTACGGGACATTAGTTTTCAGCAAAGGTTTATTAATTTGAGATAGGCACTTTTAAAGTAGTCCCTGCCATAACTACTGGATAAATAGGCTTCTGCTTTTGAATATGATTAAATACGGTAAGAATATCTGAATCCAACGTTATTGTATATTCTTTATAAGCTAAAAGTGAAAATTCATCATTAGAATTCACCTGTACGGGTGTAAGGTATCCTATAAGCTCACCAATCTGATTTTTTACCAATATTTGTTCGTAGGTACAATTCAGAGACAGTATCTCTTCTGTATCATCTATACAATGGAGAATATAAAGGGATTCTCCATTTTGGAGAGTATCATTTGTCTCATGAAAAATTTGTACCTGCTTATCTTTATTTGCATCCTCAAATATTACTTCATTAAATTTCACTTCATGAATTCTATTTTTATTGTATTGTACATTTAAATTTCTCAATTCTATTTCAACAAGAGATACTACATCCTTTGTAATTTGCTCTAATTCTTTAATTATCTCATTCATTTTATCTAATAAATCTTCTCTATTGTGACGATTAGGTTGATTATTTCTTCCATTGTATTTTGAAAAGGAGGGAAATGTTAAAGATAAGTCACTCCCAATGAAGGACATTTTTATCTTTGGAGATATATCATGAATATGTTTAAGTGTATTATTTGCATCTGCAATATAGGTAAAATTAGGAGAGGTCTTAACATCATCCATTTTTTGAATAACATTAATATAAAAATTTGAATGCTTATTTTTTAATTCGGTTAATAAGACGTTAAAGCTAATTCTGTCTCTAGAAAGCGCCATATTCCCAAGTAATGCTACATTTATGAATTGAGCTAAACAATCGTAATAACTATGAGCATTATGCATAAAGCTTTTAGTTACTTTATTTATCATATAACTAAATGTTGTAGATATCCCATAGTAATTAAAACTATCATCCCACAAATTTTTAATTTCAACTTGCTTTTGATTTTCTTCTAAATTATTAAAAAGCTCATTCTCCCACTTTACTTTATTTTGAATAAATTCTTTAGAGCATTTTAATATTGCTCTATAATCAACTTCCATACTTATTAATTTATTAATAGTATTGTCTATGTACTGTTTAGCGTCGTAAACTCTAGAATTGTATAGAAGTTGCTCATATTTATAATCAATAAAGTTAAAATTTGATTTTCTCATGATTCATCTCCACCTTTCTTCATTTAAGAAAAACTAACTATATATCTGTATTTTAATACAAAAAATATGGAACTTCCATCTTATGTTCACTTAATATTCCATTTTAATTTACAAGGTTGGTCTTTTTATATTAGATAGCAATAATCGGGAAAAGATTCCATTGAATAAAGAACTCTTGTTCGTATATAATAAAGAACAAACGTTCTTTATTGAGGAGTTATTTCAATGGATGATGGGCATCTACCAAACAGAGTCATTATTTGCATAGACATGAAGAGCTTTTTTGCTTCGGTTTCTTCTGTCATACGGGGATTAGATCCGTTGAAAACAAGGCTTGCTGTGGTAGGAGATATCAAACGGTCGGGATCTGTTGTGTTAGCTGCCACACCCTTATTAAAGAAAGAAGGGATCAAAACAGGAAGCCGTCTTTTCGACATTCCTAAAAGGAAAGATATCCATGTCGTGAATCCATCCATGGAGAGATATATCAAGGCTTCGAACTATATTTCTAGTTTGGTGTTACAGTATGTGGC
>Ga0058696_1001219_pt1 | contig 10073 bp, 7 predicted proteins | sample AgamicMgSfrz_FD_55077 | JGI IMG/M metagenome (GOLD analysis project Ga0058696, IMG submission 55077) | Agave microbial communities from Guanajuato, Mexico - Mg.Sf.rz | ecosystem: Host-associated > Plants > Phyllosphere > Phylloplane/Leaf | place: Guanajuato, Mexico | collected 2012-05-30 | reverse complement strand
GCGCGGGACGACGCCCCCCGGTCGCTGGTGTCGAACACGTCGCTGGGCGATTTCCGCGTCGGCGTCGCGCCGGGCGTGGTCGTGAACGGCTCGTTCGTGCTGTCGGCCGACGATGCCGCCGCGCTCGACGTGAAGGCCGGCGATCCGGTCCGCGTACTGCCGCTCAAAGTCAAACAGGGATAAACGAATCATGACGGAACTCTTCATCGACGGCGCCTGGGTCGCAGGCTCGGGCCCCGTCTTCGCGTCGCGCAACCCGGGCACCGACGCGGTCGCCTGGCAGGGCGAGAGCGCGTCGGCGGCCGACGTCGACCGTGCGGTCGCGAGCGCACGTCGCGCGTTCGCCGGCTGGTCGGCGCTCGACTTCGAAGCGCGCTGCGAAATCGTCAAGCGCTTCGCCGCGTTGCTCACCGAACGCAAGGAAGCGATCGCGACCGCGATCGGCCGCGAGACGGGCAAGCCGCTGTGGGAAGCGCGCACCGAAGTCGCATCGATGGCCGCGAAGGTCGGCATCTCGATCCAGGCGTATCAGGAACGTACCGGCGAGAAGCGCCAGGACATGGCCGACGGCGTCGCGGTGCTGCGTCACCGCCCGCACGGCGTCGTCGCGGTGTTCGGCCCGTACAACTTCCCCGGCCACTTGCCGAACGGTCATATCGTGCCGGCGCTGATCGCGGGCAACACGGTCGTGTTCAAGCCATCGGAGCTCGCACCGGGCGTCGCGCGCGCGACGGTCGAGGTGTGGCACGAAGCCGGGTTGCCGGCCGGCGTGCTGAACCTCGTGCAGGGCGAGAAGGACACCGGCATCGCGCTCGCGAACCATCGGCAGATCGACGGGCTGTTCTTCACCGGCAGTTCCGATACGGGCACGCTGCTGCACAAGCAGTTCGGCGGCCGTCCGGAGATCGTGCTCGCGCTCGAGATGGGCGGCAACAACCCGCTCGTGATCGGCGAGGTCGAGGACATCGACGCGGCCGTGCATCACACGATCCAGTCGGCGTTCCTGTCGGCCGGCCAGCGCTGCACGTGCGCGCGCCGCATCTTCGTGCCGCAGGGCGCGTTCGGCGACCGCTTCCTCGCGCGCTTCGCAGACGTCACGTCGAAGATCACCGCCGACGTGTTCGACGCCGATCCGCAGCCGTTCATGGGTGCGGTGATCTCGGCACGCGCGGCCGCGAAGCTGGTCGATGCACAGGCGCACCTGATCGAGCAGGGCGCGAAGCCGATCATCGCGATGGCGCAGCGCGATCCGCGCCTCGGCTTCGTGAATGCGGCGATCGTCGACGTGACGGGCGTCGCGAACCTGCCCGACGAAGAGCATTTCGGCCCGCTCGCGCAGGTCGTCCGCTATGCGACGTTCGATGACGCGATCGAACGGGCGAACGATACGGCGTTCGGCCTGTCCGCCGGCCTCTTGGCCGACGACGCGAAGGTGTGGGAGCACTTTCGCCGCACGATCCGCGCCGGGATCGTCAACTGGAACCGGCCGACCAATGGCGCATCGTCCGCCGCGCCGTTCGGCGGCACGGGCCGCTCGGGCAACCATCGCCCGAGCGCGTACTACGCGGCCGACTATTGCGCGTACCCGATGGCGTCGGTGGAAAGCACGCAACTGACTTTGCCCGCGAGCCTGTCGCCGGGCCTGCATTTCTGATCGAGGGAACGACGATGAACGCACAAGAAGCCAATTTCGACGGGCTCGTCGGCCCGACCCACAACTACGCCGGGCTGTCGTTCGGCAACGTGGCGTCGCTCAACAACGAGAAGTCGGCCGCGAACCCGAAGGCCGCCGCGAAGCAGGGGCTGCGCAAGATGAAGCAGCTCGCGGATCTCGGTTTCGCGCAAGGCGTGCTGCCGCCGCAGGAGCGACCGTCGCTGCGTCTGCTGCGCGAGCTCGGCTTCTCGGGCAAGGACGCGGACGTGATCGCGAAGGCCGCGAAGCAGGCACCCGAACTGCTCGCCGCGGCGAGCTCGGCGTCGGCGATGTGGACCGCGAACGCGGCCACCGTCAGCCCGTCGGCGGATACCAGCGACGGCCGCGTGCATTTCACGCCGGCGAACCTGTGCAGCAAGCTGCATCGCGCGATCGAGCACGAAGCGACGCGCCGCACGCTGTCGACGCTGTTCGCGGACCCCACGCACTTCGCGGTGCACGAAGCGCTGACCGGCACGCCGGCGCTCGGCGACGAAGGCGCGGCGAACCATACGCGCTTCTGCGCGGAATACGGCGAGCCGGGCATCGAATTCTTCGTGTACGGCCGCGCGGAATACCGTCGCGGCCCCGAGCCGAAGCGCTTTCCGGCACGTCAGACCTTCGAGGCGAGCCGCGCGGTCGCGCATCGCCACGGCCTCGCGGAGGAAGCGACCGTGTACGCGCAGCAGGACCCGGACGTGATCGACGCGGGCGTGTTCCACAACGACGTGATCTCGGTCGGCAACCGCGACACGCTGTTCACGCACGAACGCGCGTTCGTCAACAAGCAGGCGATCTACGACACGCTGACGGCCGCGCTCGACGCACGCGGTGCGCGCCTGAACGTGATCGAGGTGCCCGACGCGGCGGTGAGCGTGAACGACGCGGTGACGTCCTACCTGTTCAACAGCCAGCTGTTGTCGCGCGCGGATGGTTCGCAGGTGCTCGTCGTGCCGCAGGAATGCCGCGAGAACGCGCGGGTCGCCGCCTATCTCGACCAGCTGGCGGCCGGCAACGGCCCGATTCACGACGTGCTCGTGTTCGACCTGCGCGAAAGCATGAAGAACGGCGGCGGCCCGGCGTGCCTGCGCCTGCGCGTCGTGCTGACCGAAGCCGAGCGCGCGGCCGTCACGTCGAACGTGTGGATCAACGACACGCTGTTCGCGTCGCTCGACGCGTGGATCGACAAGCACTATCGCGATCGCCTCGCACCGGAAGACCTCGCCGATCCGGCGCTGCTCGACGAATCGCGCACGGCGCTCGACGAGCTCACGCAGATCCTGCGCGTCGGTTCGCTGTATGACTTCCAGCGCTGAGGCACGGATGCCGGCCGCCGCGTTGCTCGACGATTTTCTAGCGTTCACGCTCGCTGGTGAGGCGCCCGCCGAACGGGACGGCGTCTGCGCGAGCGGCGCGGTGCGCTGGCAATGGCTCGGCGACGGGCTGCTCGCGTTCGAACCGGCGGCGGCCGACGCCGCGGCGCGCGCGAGCGTGCTCGTGTCGGCCGGCGTGCATGGCGACGAGACCGCGCCGATCGAGCTGCTGTCGATGCTCGTGCGCGACCTCGCGGCGGGTGCGCTGCCGCTCGCGTGCCGGCTGCTCGTCGTGCTCGGCAACGTGCCGGCGATGCGCGCGGGCGAACGCTATCTCGACGACGACCTGAACCGCCTGTTCAGCGGTCGTCACGCGCAGGTGCCCGCGAGCCGCGAAGCACCGCGCGCCGCGCAGCTCGAAGCGGCGGCATCCGCGTTCTTCGCGGCGGCGCCGGCGGGCAGCGCACGCTGGCACATCGACATGCACACGGCGATTCGCGCATCGGTGTTCGAACAGTTCGCGCTGCTGCCGCACACGGGCACGCCGCCCACGCGCGCGATGGTCGAATGGCTCGGCGATGCACGCATCGCGGCCGTGCTGCTGCATACGGCGAAGGGCAACACGTATTCGCATTTCACGGCCGAGCATTGCGGCGTGCTCGCGTGCACGCTGGAGCTCGGCAAGGTGCGGCCGTTCGGCCAGAACGACCTGACGCGCTTCGCGCCGGCCGACCGCGCGGTGCGCAAGCTCGTGTCGGGCGAGCGGGCCGAAGGCGGCGCCACGTTGCCGCGCGTGTTCACCGTCATCGACCAGATCACGAAGCAGAGCGACGCGCTCGAGCTGTTCGTCGCGGCCGACGTCGCGAACTTCACCGCATTCGCGCGCGGCACCGTGCTCGCGCAGGACGGCGACTACCGCTACACGGTGAAGCACGACGAGGAACGGATCGTGTTTCCGAATCCGACCGTGAAGCCCGGCCTGCGCGCGGGCCTGCTCGTCGTCGATACGACGCGCGACACGCTGGCCGCACTCGTCTGATCAGGGTGCGATCGTGCGGGCTGCGGCGACTCGCCGCCCGCACATCGTCTCGCGGTCCATTCATTTTTTGCGATAACACCCGCCCGCCGCACGGACGGCGCACGCGCCACGCTTGCGTATTTGCGACACCGTCTTGCGAGTTCGACGGGGCGCGTGGCGGCCGCCGGACGCGCAGCGCAGCATTGCGCATCGGCGAGCGCTTTGCCATATCGGGCCGCTCGGATTGGTACAATCGCGCCCTTGCGGCTGTTGCGCCGCATCACGGCGCGGCATCGGCATTGTCGGTGTCATCCGACCCTGCAATGATGCATGCGCCCGTAGTTCCGGAACATTCGAGTATCGAGGAGAACACCTGATGAAGTTGGATTGGCGTAAAGTGGCCGCGCATGCGGTGGTGGCGGCATCGGCGATGGCGGCAGGCAGCGCGTTTGCCGCGGATCTGAAGGAGATCCGGTTCGGCGTCGAGGCCTCGTACGCACCGTTCGAATACAAGACGCCCGACGGCAAGCTGACCGGCTTCGACATCGACATCGGCAACGCGGTGTGCGCGAAGCTGAAGACCAAGTGCGTGTGGGTCGAGAACGACTTCGACGGCCTGATCCCGGCGCTGCAGGCGCGCAAGTTCGACGCGATCAACTCGGACATGACGATCACCGAGCAGCGCAAGCACGCGATCGCGTTCACCGATCCGATCTACACGATTCCGAACCAACTGATCGCGAAGCAGGGCAGCGGCCTGCTGCCGACCCCGCAATCGCTGAAGGGCAAGCGCGTCGGCGTGTTGCAGGGCACGATCCAGGAAGCGTACGCGAAGAAGAAGTGGGCGCCGGCCGGCGTTGAAGTCGTGCCGTACCAGACGCAGGATCTGGCGTACGCCGACCTGAAGTCGGGCCGCCTCGACGCGACGTTCCAGGATTCGGAAGCCGGCTCGAAGGGTTTCCTGACGAAGCCGCAAGGCCAGGGCTTCGCGTTCGCCGGCGGCACGGTCAGCGACACCGAGATCCTCGGCTCGGGCGTCGGCTTCGGCCTGCGCAAGAACGACGCGGCGCTGAAGACCGCGCTCGATCAGGCGCTGAAGGAACTGAAGGCCGACGGCACGATCGACAACCTCGCGAAGAAGTACTTCAGCGTGCCCGTCACGCTCAAGTAAGCGCATCGCTCGAGCGCACGCTGTTGTAAAGAAAACCCGGCCGCTGATGCGGCCGGGTTTTTCTTTGGGGGAGCGAAAACGCCGGACGCGCGCCGGCCGTCAGCCGGGCTGCGCGGGAAAGAACCGCCCCAGCTCGCGCGCGAGTTCGTTGAGCACGGCCATCTCCTGCTGCGAGATCTTGCGCGCGGGTTGCGCGCCGGCCCAGTCGCCGTACAGCAGCGCGACACTCGTCGCGCCGACGCGCACGGGCAGCAGCACGAATGCGCGCGTGTCGTCGAACGCGTCGAGATACCACGCGGGCAGGCGCTTCATCATCTTCGGCTCCTGCGCCTGCTCGATGAAGATGCCGACCGAGTTCGAGATCGCGAGATGAAACACGTCCGGCTCGAAGCGTTCGTCGAAGCGCAGCCGGTCGAGCGCCGTGTCGACGCCGGGGCCGAAGCCCAGGCGCGCGGCGAACGTACCGTCGTCGTGACGCACGAACATCACGGTGCGCGTGAAGGCGAGACCGGCCAGCAGGCTTTCCGACGCGAGTGCGAGCACCGGCGTCAGCACGTGCTCGGACGGCAGCGCGCGCAGGTCGGCCAGACCGGCTTCGAGGCAGGCCTCGGGCGCGGCCTGCGCGCGTGCGATCGCATCGGCGTTCGCGCGCAGCTCGACGATCTCGCGCATCACGGTGTCGCTCGCTTCCTCGCGCGCGAGCCGTTCGGCGATCTCGACGAGCGCGTCGGATTCCATGTCGAGCTCCGCGCCGTAGTGCTGCGCGAGCGCCGCGATGCGCGCGTCGCGCTGCGGGCTCGCGGGCATGACGAGCGCGCCGGCGACGTCGGTCGAGCAGCGGCTCACCGCGCGCAGCCAGCGGATGCGCTCGGCCGGGCCGCGATCGGCCGGGCCGTCGTCGGCCGCCGGGCCTGCGTGGCGGGCGTCGCCGTCGTCGTCGAACGCATCGGCGTGCGCCGCGTGATCTCCGTTGGCCATCCCCGCGCGGATCACGTCGGGCAGCCGCCAGCGCGCGGCAGCCTCGAGACCGATCTCGTCGAAGCCGACGCCGAGCACGTCGACGCAGGCGGCCGATTCGTCGCCGTTCAACTCGGCCGCGCGGCGGCGGATGTGATCCCATTCGTTGTCGAGATAGCAGACCACCAGCAGCTTGCCGACCTGGCGCATCAGCGTGCAGACGACGGCTTCCTCGCCCGAGCGCAGTTCGGCGCGCTCGGTGAGCTTGCGCGCGACGCAGCCGGACAGCAGCGCGCGGTTCAGCGCCAGCTTCGCGTCGATGCGCCGCGGCGTGCTCTGATGGAAATGGTCGACGAGCTTCAACCCGACCACGAGATGGCCGACGGCGTCCATGCCGAGCACCATCAGTGCGCGGGTCACGGTGGTGATGTTGCCGCCGAACGCCATGTACATCGCGGAGTTCGCGAGCCGCAGCACTTTCTGCGTGAGCGCGAAGTCCGACAGCACGACGCGCACGAGCGCGGTGAAGTCGAGGTCGTCGTTCTTCATCGCGGCCATCGTCGCGCGCAGCGATTCCGACAGCAGCGGGAAATCGCCCCGTTCGTTCATCCGGGCCCACAGCTTGTCGAGCAGCGCGGTGCGGGGCAGGTATTCGGTGGTTGACATACGGATCTGTTCGGTTCGCCGCGCGCGTCAGGCGGCGGCGTGCAGGTGCAGCTGCTGCGCCTCGAAGCGCCGCGCGAGCTCCTCGGACGGCAGCGCCTGGCAGACGAGCCAGCCCTGGATGTGATTGCAGCCCATCTCCGACAGCAGCGCGCGCTGCGCCTCGGTCTCGACGCCTTCGGCGACGAGCTCGAGATCCAGTGTTTGCGCGAGGCCGACCACCGCCGACACGATCGCGCGGTCGTTGCGCGACGTCAGCAGGTTCTCGACGAAACTGCGGTCGATCTTCAGCTTCGCGAGCGGGAAGCGCTGCAGATAGGCAAGGCTCGAATAGCCGGTGCCGAAATCGTCGATCGCGAAGCGGATGCCGAGACCGGTCAGCTCCTCGAGCAGGATTTTCGCGTGCGCGGGATCGTGCATCAGCAGGCTTTCGGTGATTTCGAGCACGATGCGGCGCGGGTCGATGCCGGTCAGCGCGATCGCCTCGCGCACGCTCTGCGTGAAGCGCGGGTCGCGGAACTGCTGCGGCGACACGTTGACCGCCACGTATTGCAGCACGAGCCCCTGGCCGTCCCACGCGACGAGCTGCATGCACGCGGCCTTGAGCACCCAGTTGCCGAGGTAGTTGATCAGGCCGATCGATTCGGCGAGCGGGATGAAGGTGGCCGGCGGCACGAGGCCGTGCACCGGATGGCGCCAGCGGATCAGCGCCTCGACGCCGACCACCGCGCCCGACTGGCTGCGCGTGATCGGCTGGAAATGGAGCGAAAACTCGCCGTTGCGCACGCCGTCGTACAGATCCGCCTCGAGCTTGAGCCGTTCGGCGTCGGCCGGATCGTCGACGGGCGCATGGAACGCGAGCGCGTTGCCGCCCGACGCCTTCGCCTGCGCGAGCGCGTGGTCGGCGCGGCGCAGCAGCGGGCTGTGATGCTGCGCCCGGTGCGGCGCGGCACGTTCGTCGGGATAGAGCGCGATGCCGATGCTCGCGGACAGGTGCACGGTCTGCCCCTGGAATACATAGGGCTCGCGCACCGCGGCCTGCAGCCGGCGCGCGAGCGCATCGGCGGCATGGCTCGCCTGCGCGCGGTCCGCTGCGCCCAGCACGACCGCGAACTTGTCGCTCGCGACGCGTGCGAGCCGCTCGTTCGGCGTGACGAGCGCCTTCAGCCGCTGCGCGGTCTCGCGCAGCAGCATGTCGCCGGCGTCGTAGCCGAGCGCGCGGTTGATCCGCTGGTAGTCGTCGAGGTCGAGCAGCAGCAGCGCCGCGCAGGTGCCGTCCTCGTCGGCCGTCTGCTGCGCGGCCATCAGCGCCGGCACGAGCGCGGACAGGTTGTCGAGCCCCGTCATCGGGTCGTGGTGCATTTCGTACGTCAGGCGAGCCTCGAGCGCGCGCCATGACGACACGTCGAACGCCGCGATCGCGAAGCCGTCGACGCCGTGGTGGCGGCTCTTGAACGCGCGGATCTCGACGTCCAGCGGGTAGGTGAGCGACTTGACGATGCACATCGTCGCCTTCTCGACCTGGCCGGAACGGGCGGCGCGTGCAAGCAGGCCTTCGAGCGCCGGGGTATCCTGTTCGGCGATCAGGTCGCGCAGCGTCAGCGTATGCAGATAGTCGCGGTGGTAGCCGATGAAGCGCAGGCTGGCGTCGGACACGTACAGAAAGCGCAGCTCGCGGTCGACGTGGGCGAGGAAATCCACCGTGCCGACCGTCTGTTCCAGCCAGTTGCGCACGGAGTCGTCGCGGCGCGGCGCGACGGCGCGCGCGGGCATCAGCGCGCCGCCCGACCGAGCGAAGCGTCGCAGCGTATGCAAGGCGCTGCGCCAGGAGCCCTTGCGTGACGTCTGTTTCCTGTTGGCTTCCATGTTTCTCGCTGACGTGAAGGGCTGGAACCGGTTGTCCGGAAGGAATAACGGCAGACTGTCAGAAATCTTTAACGGGCCGGCCGCGGGCGGCGCTGCCGCGGTCCGGATCAACGAGGCAGGCGTTCGACAGGCGAACGCCTGAATGGCCTGCATCGAGGCCGACTTTATAAGAAATGAGGACGCAGATGAAGCGAAAACTGTTGCTGGGCGCCATGGCGGCGCTGGTGGCCGGCCATGCGCTGCTGGCGCAGGCGGAACTGAAGCCGGGCGCCGCGGCGCCCGATTTCACGACGCAGGCGTCGCTGGGCGGCAAGACTTACACGTACTCGCTCGCGGACGCGCTGAAGCAGGGGCCGGTCGTGCTGTATTTCTATCCGGCGGCGTTCACGAAGGGCTGCACGATCGAGGCGCATGCGTTCGCGGATGCGGTCGACCGTTACAAGGCTTACGGCGCGACGGTGATCGGCGTGTCGGCCGACAACATCGACACGCTGACGAAGTTCTCGGTGAGCGAGTGCCGCAGCAAGTTCCCGGTGGCGGCCGACCCGGACGCGAAGATCATCCGCGAATACGACGCGAAGCTGCCGGCGCTCGACCGGGCCAACCGCGTGTCCTATGTAATTTCGCCGGAAGGGAAGGTTCTCTACGAATACACGAGCCTGTCGCCCGACAAGCACGTCGAGAACACGCTCGCCGCCGTGAAGGCGTGGGCCGACGCGCATCCGAAGCAGTAAGCGGCTGCCCCGCACGTGAAAACGGCCCGTCGTGCGGGCCGCGGACACGGGCATGCGCTGCCCTTTCGGGCGGAGCGCGACGGGCCGTTACGGGCCGTCAAGCGCGCAATGCCTGTTCGATCGGCACGCTGCCGCCGACGAAGCCGACGATCTTGCGCGAAATGCCGAGCTTGATCGCCTCGATCGCGGCCCATGCAACATCCTGGCGCGAGACGGGCGGCGCGGGCTCGAGCCACCTGTCGGTCAGCGCGATCTTGCCGACGCCCGGATCGTCCGTGAGCGGGCCCGGGCGCAGGATCACGTAGTCGACGCCCGACGCGATCACGCGCTCGTCGCCTTCGCGCTTCATCTGCGAATAGTGGTGCAGCGCGTCCGGGCCCTGCTCGGGCCGGTACGCGGACAGCGAGCTGACCACCACGAGCTTTTGCGTGTTGTAGGCCAGCGCGTAGTCGGCCGCGCGGGCGACCGCGTCGCGGTCGACCTGCTCCTCTTCGGTCGCACCGTCCGATTCCGCCGAGCCGGCCGTGTAGATCACGTGCGTGATGCCCTGGAACGCGTGCGAGAAATCGTTCGTCAGATCGGCCTCGACGACCCGTGCGCCCGCCAGCGCATAGCCGTGCCGGCGCACGAGCGCCGTGACCTCGAACTCCGGCTGCTT
>Ga0058696_1001215_pt1 | contig 10082 bp, 11 predicted proteins | sample AgamicMgSfrz_FD_55077 | JGI IMG/M metagenome (GOLD analysis project Ga0058696, IMG submission 55077) | Agave microbial communities from Guanajuato, Mexico - Mg.Sf.rz | ecosystem: Host-associated > Plants > Phyllosphere > Phylloplane/Leaf | place: Guanajuato, Mexico | collected 2012-05-30 | reverse complement strand
TTTTCGAACGGCGATGCCGGCTTGGTCACTCTTGATCGGTTCACCTACGGCCTTGATGTCAAATCCATTGGCATCCACGATTGGTTTCAGTGCATACAGGTTGTTGATGGTAGCATCAATTCGTCCAGCATTCAGATCTTTCAGTGAAGAAATGACATCGTCATAGGTCTTAATGGTGAAGTCNCCCACTTTCGGCAGCACTTCATTACGCAGGTAAGTTTCATCATTCGTGCCCAGACCCACGCCAATCGTTTTACCTTTGAAATCTTCGAGTTTGGTAATATCGTTATTATCACTTTTCACAATAATTTTGACTTGGTTTGTGATGTAGCCTTCACTGAAGTCCAGCGCCTGTTTCCGTTCATCGGTAATCGTCATCTGGCTGATCACAGCATCAATTTTCTTGGATTGCAAACTCGGGATCAGACCAGAGAACTCCTGGGATACAAATTCAACTTCAACCCCAAGACGCTTGGCTACCTCACGTGCGATATCCGCATCAAAGCCGTCCATTTCCTTTTTATCATTCAGGAAGTTGTACGGTGCATAGGTCCCCATCATACCCACTTTCATGGTACCAGCCGACTTGATCTGTTCCAGTTCATTACTCGCTTTTGCTTCATTACCACTGCCATTATCAGTTGTTTTGCTGCCACATGCACTTACAACCAGCACGACCATAAGCAGAATTGCCGTCAGCATCCAACTTTTGCGCATTTTTTTGCCGTTACTTGGTGTTCCATTATTCATCACGTTAACTTCCTCTCATTCATGTGGTTAATAGTTGTACCCATTATTCCCTGCTTCTGTCTCAATCATGTAAAAAAAGACCTCNGTACCGGCACATCGTTACGTGCCCAGCAAACCGTAAAATTCAAAGCTTGATGCTTCCGCAGCGAGCGATTGTGCTGTCTTGGCTGATATGCCTTCATGCAGCTCCGCGGAGCCAAACAGCCAGCGGGAGATCATGCCTTCAATCATGCTCACCAGTAGAGCAGCCCGTACAGGCACATCCATCGATGACGGCAGCATGCCAAGTTCGATTGCACGTTCCATGTTATGGCGGAACGCCGACTCCACAGCACCCCTTGTATCCTCAACCAGACGTCGTACCGACTCTTCGGTCACGATGCCCTTCAGCAGCAGCTCCATAAAGTAACGGTTGTCTGCGGCAAAAGAGAACAAGCTGATGAACAGTCGCTCTGACGCCTTGACCATATCCTCCACTGATCCTGCATCCTTGCGATACCCCTGACCGATGGCTTCAAGAAGCTTCTCTCTGCCCGTTAACACAATCTCTTCAGCGATGGCTTCCTTGCTCTTGAAATGCCAATAAAACGTCCCTTGGGCTACGCCAGCCTCACGAACAATATCGGATATTTTGGTCTGATGGTACCCATGAGTTGCAAATCGCTGCAACGCAATACGTATAATCTGATCCCGGCGTTCTTCCCCGGGCTCCTTAGGATTTCCTTTGGACATTTCAAAACCCTCCCGATTGATCAGTCAGTCAGTTAACTATATCCTATTGGATAACTAGGTTATTGTCAATATGGTTTTAAACAATCAATTCAACGCATAAGTTGAAGTTGGACACGTTTCTGATCATAATAGATGATAGCCTTGTTCTGCTGAACAAGCACTGTCAGTCAAGCAGAGCAGACCACGTTCTGTCATCTGCATTTCAAGGAGGAAGAGAATTGGACATTTTATCATCCATTATTATGGGCATCATCGAAGGTTTGACTGAGTTTTTGCCCGTGTCCTCAACCGGACACATGATTCTGACCGCCCACTTGCTGGGATTATCGGAGGACAACGAGTCAGTCAAAACGTTTGAGGTGGTTGTTCAACTCGGTGCTGTACTTGCTGTCGTTGTGCTCTACTGGAACAAATTCATTGACATGTTCCGCTTCACTGGAGGCAAGAGGAGTTACTCCCAACGTCTGAACCTCGTACATATCTTTTTGGCGATGGTACCGGCCGTAGTCATTGGACTTGTTTTTCGGGACTGGATCAAGGCACATCTTTTTGGGCCAGAGACCGTATTGTACAGTTTGGTCATCGGTGGGATCTTGATGATTGTAGCTGAGCGCTGGAGCCACCGCAGTGATCGAATCACAACACATGATGTGGACGATATTACGTATAAACAGGCATTTGTTGTGGGTCTTTTTCAGATTTTGGCGTTGTGGCCAGGCTTCTCCCGTTCTGGTTCAACGATCTCCGGCGGATTGTTCGCAGGGGTAAGCCGCGTTGCTGCTGCTGAGTTCACCTTCCTGGTGTCCGTTCCCATCATGATTGGAGCAACAGGATACGACCTCTACAAAAGCATCGATCACCTGAATGGTAGTGACTTCCCTATCTTTGCGATTGGATTTATCGCTGCATTTATCGTAGCCATGCTCGCCATCAAGACGTTCCTGTCCATTTTGAAAAAACTCAGTCTGACCGTCTTTGCGATCTATCGCTTTGTGCTGGCAGCCGTGTTCTTTTTCATTTTGATGATGTAATTACAGTAAAAAGTAAACCCAAAAAGGCGACACGCGTTCCATCTGGAACCTGTGTCGCCTTGTTCATTCCTCTTATACCTTGGATTCCAGCGTCTCCAGGTATTCGGAGATTTGTGTAGGCGTTTTTGCCCATTTGCTATGCAGGTGGGCAATCTTCTTGCCGTTCTGGAACACGAGCAAACTTGGAATGCCCCGTACCGCATTCTCCTCAGCCAGCGGTTGGAATTCCTCTGCATCCATTGCATAGAAGGTTTTGTCCGTGTGCTGATCTACAACTTCACCAATAAAGCGATCGAGATTTTTGCAGTCTGGGCACCAGTTTGTATCAAATTTGATGACGGTCAATCCGTCTGAATTAATGGTATCACGATATTGTTGTTCACTTTGAATTCTTTCCATATGTCTTCTCTCCCTTGTACAATTCTTTATGGTTGACCTCTATTGTACCTCTTATAGTTACAATTGCAATAGGCAGTCTGGCTTATCAGCGGTGCTGCTTGTACAGATTGGCCGGAGCATGTTTCCGTATTTCTTGAATTTCCGCATCCGTAAGTGGTGCAGATTCGGAAGCTTCAATATTGTGCAGCAGCTGTGCTCGGGAACTTGCCCCAGGCACGACAGCAGCTACTGCGGGATGGGACAAGGCATACCGAATTGCAGTTTGCGCCATGCTTCGCTCGTGTGTAACCAACCGGCTCAAGCCTTCACGAATGGCAAGCAGCTGATCCGGCGTATAGTCCAGATAACCTTTCTCTACCTTGGAAACACCGGAATCCGCCAGTACTCCGCTGGCGACAGGCCCGCGGGCAATGACACTGATTCCCTTTTGTTCAAGCAAAGGCAGCACTTCTTCCTCGGCCCGGCGATCCGCGACACTGTATTGGTTCATCACACTGACAATGGACGCCCTTCTGACATATTCCCGAATCACATTAGGCCGAATCGAGGATATCCCATAATACCGAATTAGCCCTTCCTGCTTCAGCTCCTCGAAAGCTTCTATTGTTTCTTCGATTGGATCGTCCAATGTACCGCCATGCAGCTGATACAGGTCGATATAATCCGTCTGCAGGCGTTTCAGGCTGTCATGGACAGCTTGCTTGATGTACGCCTTGGACGGATCCCATGACCAGCCCTCTTTCCCTGGCAAACGACGATTGCCCACCTTCGTTGCCACAATCACCTGTTCACGGCGTCCCTTAATCGCTTGCCCTACAATTTCCTCATTACGTCCTGCATCGTACAGGTCAGCTGTATCCAGCAGATTGACACCACGATCCAGTGCTTCATGAATCAGGTCTACAGCGGGCTCCACTTCGGTTCCGAGCGACATACAGCCCAGTCCAATTTCTCCGACGTACAGTTCAGATGAGCCCAGACGGTTTTTCTTCATGTGTGTACATCCCCTTTCATACGTTCTGCAAGTATCCATTGTATCATTCTTCNTGGTAAAAATCGCATCTCAGGGTGCAATGAAATAAACACAGAAAAGCCCGGAACCTTAACAGCCCCGGGCTTCGCTTGTGTGCTCACACTGTGAGTNTAATTTATGTCTACTCGCTGTACCTTTTTGCTTCCATTTGAGGAATTGGAGCCTTTCATCATGCCAGAAACCGTTGAAAACAGTTTATCTCTGGCCTGCTTGTTCCTCATCAGATAGGTCACGCCTGCACCAATGGCCGTCATAATAATTCCGCTTTTTTTAGACATGTGTGTTTTCCTCCTTAAGGGATTGATGTACATCGTGTCTTGCTTGAAATTTACCCTTTGTGAGAAAAACGAAACGGCTATGTCACGCCAGTCATATCTCGTTTTGACGATGCAGGATAAGCTCCTGAATGTATGCAGCCTTATGGTTATCACAAAAAAATGACCCCTAACTTTCAGAGGTCACCTTCATTAGCTCTTTAACTATAGATCAATCAGACGGAGGTGCTACATGGGTCATTTCTTCGTGTTTGTAGGTCGAACCATCCGCAGTCAGGTAGAAGTGTCCGATGGGATGTAAATCTTCATCCAGCTCGTAAACAAGCGGAATGCCCGTGGGAATGTTGAGCGCCATGACATCGGCTTCCGTCATCTCATCCAAATGCATGACGAGGGAACGAAGTGTATTCCCGTGCGCAGAGATCAGTACCCTTTTCCCGGCCGAAACCATAGGTTTGATCTCGCTGTTCCAGTACTCCAGAACCCGCTTGGACGTATCCATCAAGTTCTCCGTACGGGGAATCGTACAACCCAGACGCTTGTACTTGTCCAAATCCTGCACATAACGTTCATCTGTTTCATCAAGCGGTGGTGGAGATACGCTAACGGAGCGTCTCCATTCCATAACCTGATCTTCTCCGTACTTGACAGCAGTTTGCTGTTTATTCAATCCTTGCAGAGCACCATAATGACGTTCGTTCAGCTTCCATGTCTTTGTGATCGGAATCCACATCCGGTCCATCTCATCAAGCGCAATGTCCAGCGTTCGAATGGAACGTTTGAGTACCGAAGCATAAGCNTAGTCAAAATCAAAACCCTGTTCCTTTAAAATTTTGCCAGCTTTACGGGCTTCACCATATCCGTCCTTTGTCAGGTCTACATCGGTCCAACCCGTGAATCGGTTCTCCACATTCCACATACTCTGTCCATGACGAATTAATACCACTCTGTACATTGCCGTACCTCCTTCCTTGAAACCATTACCCGCATGTGCTGCGAGATATGCCTAAGAACACAAACTACATTAATAGTATGGAGCCATCATCAGGTAAACGACTACACCTGTGGAACTGACATACAACCAGATCGGCATCGTCCAGCGAGCAATTTTGCGGTGTTTCTTCAATTGATTCGTCCAGCCCCAGACGAGGGTGAACAAAGCCAGCGGCACAATAATGGCTGCAAGGATACTGTGGGTAATCAAAATGAAGAAGTAGATGGATCGAACAATGCCTTCCCCGCCGTATTTAGACGTTTCCGGAGAGAGATAGTGGAATGACAAATACGTGACAAGAAACAGCAGTGTTGTGGAGAACGCAGCAAGAATAAATCGTTTATGAAGCTTTACGTTCTTTTTGATAATAGCAATCAGCGCGGCAAGCAGGAAAATGAAGGTGAAGCTGTTAAATACCGCATTGAACCGCGGCAGAACGGTAATATCAAAGGCCACATCCCCTTTGTATCCGATCGACGGTGCAAAGAACAACAATAAAATAATGACATTGGCGAGAATGGAAATGGTAATAATGATACCTGCAAAATTTTTATTACTGGTCGGGGTTGCCGAATTGGATTGAATATTCGAATCCCCTTTGTTATGTTTGCCCAATGCAAAATCCTCCTCATATGCTAACTTCTATGTTCTATGTCATTATATCTCGCGACCTGCCCCCTGTTAAGTGACAACACTCTGAACAAAAAGCGCTTCATATCCATATAAAATGTCCTTAACTGCTTGTTTTCATCCGAATGTCTCCGTTCACCAGTTTACCCAAAACAGTCTTTATGGTATAATTAATGCAATTAATCACATACGCGTTGAAACTGGAGGAGCCTGTCACCAAGGGCCCCTCTTTGTCTTTTTAGGCATGCAGAGGCAATCATACAAGCCCTTCTGCATGCCTTTTTAGTATGCTTGGCTTGGAATGAAACGCTTTTGGACAGGTAACCTTATAAACGCGACTTAAGAGAGGAGCACACCATGGAATTTGTTTTGGTTCTTGCCATCATTCTGATCTTCACCAAAATAGCTGGAGACCTGTCCGTTAGATTGGGGCAGCCTTCCGTGCTGGGTAAGCTGATCGTTGGAGTCATTCTCGGACCTGCGCTGTTAGGTTGGGTTCAGCCTACGGATTTCATTCATCACATGTCTGAGATTGGTGTACTGTTATTGATGTTTATTGCCGGTCTGGAAACAGATCTGGAACAATTGAAGAAAAACTGGAAGGCGGCCTTCGCCGTTGCGGTTGGGGGCGTAATTCTGCCGTTCATCGGTGGATACGGGTCAGCTATGGCCTTTGGCATGACTCAGGCACACGCCTTGTTCTTCGGACTGCTGTTCTGTGCCACCTCTGTCAGCATCTCTGTTCAGACCTTAAAAGACATGAATCAACTCAGTTCACGAGAAGGTACCACCATTTTGGGTGCAGCCGTTGTGGATGATGTACTGGTCGTTGTTCTGCTGGCAGTCATGATGAGCTTGCTCGGTACAGGCGCAGATGAGGTTTCGATCGGCCTGCTTATCGGTAAGAAGGCGCTCTTCTTCGTCGTTATTGCCTTCGCCGGATGGTGGCTTGTTCCACGAGTCATGAAGTGGATGGCACCTCTACGTGTAACCGAAACCGTCATTACTGCGGGGCTGATTATNTGTTTTGCCTTCTCCTATTTTGCCGAATGGATGGGAGTGGCAGGAATTATCGGNGCTTTTGCCGCAGGNATTGCGATCTCTCAAACCAATTTCAAACATGAAGTCGAGACAAAACTGGAGCCCATCGCATACAGTATTTTCGTTCCTGTATTCTTCGTTAGCATTGGATTGAATGTTACCTTTGACGGTGTTGGTTCACAGATCCTGCTCATCGTGATCATTAGTCTTATTGCCATTATAACCAAATGGATTGGAGGGGGAGTCGGTGCACGGCTTACAGGCTTTGACCGCTCATCTTCCATGGCCATCGGTGCGGGCATGATATCCAGAGGTGAGGTTGCTCTGATTATTGCTTCAACTGGACTCACCTCAGGCTTGCTGGACCCCGAGTATTTTACCAGCGTTGTCATCATGGTTATCGTAACTACACTTGTAACCCCACCGCTGCTCAAAATAACTTTTGCTCGCAAAAAGGGTGAAGCCCGTGTTGAACAAGGGATTGAGGATGCTCATTTGAATGGATAGTACCTTTAACGAATGAATCGTTGAAATAGATACAAATACAAAAAAGAAGATGTATTCGTTGGATCAACGACTGCAGTATGTTCCACAGTAGAACTTCCAGAATGACTAAACTACAATATTGAATATTGAAATAGTCCGGTTTTTAACGTTATACTTGTCCTTAGTAAAGAAAATTAGGCCGTGAAGCACACGCCGCTTTGACACATTTTCACCTTTGATCCAAAAAGGTTGAAAATGGTTCAGAGCGGCTTTTTGATTTTATAATACTTCTTCAACCGATATAAGGAGGAAATGATTAAGATGGGTATTGGATTTGATCAGGCATACGAAGAATGGATGAACTCCCTTTTAGAGAAGGAAAGTAATCATAGAGTGCGTTCAAGAATAGAAAGCGGACTCGAGCATGGAACGCTTGAATTTCTGCGCACGGTCTGGTTTCCCGTTGTGAAGAATTTTAATCATTTGTACCCAGAGTGGGAAGTTCGTGACTTTCATAATGGATACAGGTATCTTGATCTGGCTTACTTACCATGTAACGGTATTAAGGGAGGAATTGAGATACAAGGATACGGACCTCATGCTCGGGATCTCGATGTACGCCGTTTTAAAGATCTATGTTGGAGGCATTGTTTGCTGACTCTTGACGATTGGACATTTTTACCGATAGCATACCTTTCCATCAAAGATGAACCGAAACGTTGCCAACAGCTTATACTCACCTTTTTAGGAAAATTTATGGCTACAGACACACCCTCATCATTAAGTTGGCTTGAAGCAGAAACACTCCGTTATGCCAGACGAACTCTATGTGCCTTTACACCTTCTGAACTTGCAGCACACCTGCGAGTTACGGATCAGCATGCCCGTCGAGTGCTTCATAGTTTAACAGACCAACAATTATTGCATGTTTCCAGTGGTAAACAACGGTATCGGACCTACATCTTACGAACGTGAGAAACTCTATTTCCCGAAATTCTGCACATCCGTTATCAAACGAATTTAAGACACGTTATTTCCGGGAAATAGATTCGATTACGGCTATATGTTCACCTATTCATGAAATAAGGATAATGAGGTTCTTTAGAATTTTAACATTGCCAATCTTCCATTAATAAGCACACTCCCGTTCGTTACATTTGCAGCTAGGTTACTTTAGTCGGGGTTGATATAAAGCTTCTAGAAAAACAAAAAAAGACCGCTCTAACTACAAGAGGTCTTTATCCTCAACCCGACACTTACACAAGTTGTCCCATTTTAAGTTAACACACCAACGTAAAAACCGATCGATATAAACACAACGCACCAGATAAATGCCCCGATCCCGGAGATCAGTACATATTTTCCGATGGCCATACGGCTAATGCCCGAGAAGCAGCACATCAGATGACGAATGCCTGGAATAAAGTATCCGAGGATAATGGACCAGTACCCATACTTCAGGAACCAGCCCTCCACCCTCCCCAGCCGTTTGGGGTTCACCCCTACCCACTTGCCATACTTTACGACGAGAGGTCTGCCTGCCTTTTTGCCAATCGCATAGCTGAGCAGTCCTCCCGTAAATGCACCACCAAAGCTGACAATGATCGAAACGGAATAGTTAAGGACCGAGATGGAGGCGAGATAACCGACAAAGGTCATCATCACCTCATCCGGAATGGGCATGCCAATCACACCCAGAGCGAGCAATCCATAGATTGCGAAATATCCATATTGACCAATAAACTCTTTAGCAATTTCCATGACTGACTCGCTCCTTATTTCGGTTCCACGATGTCCTTCTCATGAGGCGCCAACACCTGTTTCAGAGATGGGAATCGAATTTGGCTGACCATTAGACCGGATAATACAATGATAACAAGATAGGCTACACCATGGGTGAAATAAGGACTCCAGAGCGCGAAAAAGGACATCAATCCACCTGCGAACGTGATTGGCATTCCCACAAATCCCGTGGTTGCTGTCTTCTGGCAGTTGTAACGGGCCAGACGCAAGGCGCCACATACCGGGAACAATGCCGTCAATGCCATGCCAAGCGCACTCACTTCGTTCATGGAATTCAGATACAGAATCAGCACCGGGGCTGTTCCGAAGGAAATGACATCCGCCAGGGAATCCAGCGCCTTGCCGAACTCCCCCTCACAATGCAATTTCCGTGCGGCAAAGCCGTCAAACAGGTCAAAGAACATGGCAACCCAAATCATCGTCACGGCCAGTGCGAATTCACCATGAATGGCCATAATGACTGCGAGCATGCCAGAAGTTAAATTGCCCAACGTTAAAATGGACGGTAAAGATTTCATAAGACTTGACTCCCTTTCATACTAAGCATTAGGAAAAATAATATAGAAGCGGACTCCGTCCGGCGTGTTCTCCACTCCATAACTGCATCCGTGCAGATCCAGAATCTGCTTCGCTATGGCCAGGCCCAGCCCGGTTCCTCCCATTTTGCGATTACGTGATCGCTCTACCCGATAAAATCTCTCCCAGATATACTGGCGTTCAGCTTCCGAAATCCCTTCGCCTTTATTCTCGATGGAGATTCTTACCTGTCCTTCCAGTCTGCTGATCTCAATCATTATATCGGTCTGCGGCAGCGCATGACGTATAGCATTCATCATCATGTTATAAATCACTTGCTCCAGCTTGCTTCGATCTCCTTCAACGGTCTGCTCTGTGGTAGAGACAAGCAC
>Ga0058696_1001211_pt1 | contig 10113 bp, 7 predicted proteins | sample AgamicMgSfrz_FD_55077 | JGI IMG/M metagenome (GOLD analysis project Ga0058696, IMG submission 55077) | Agave microbial communities from Guanajuato, Mexico - Mg.Sf.rz | ecosystem: Host-associated > Plants > Phyllosphere > Phylloplane/Leaf | place: Guanajuato, Mexico | collected 2012-05-30 | reverse complement strand
GCGGGCAGCGTGCTCATGTCGAGCCATGGCAACCCGATGGCGACGATCGTCGCCGATACGTGCGGCCGTCACGACACGCTCGGCGGCGCGTGCGCGGCCGAGAGCAACACGGTGCGCTATGCGCTCGACAAGCGTTACATGCACAACTGCCGCGACAGCTTCCTCAACGCGATCTCGCACTGCACGTGCGGCGCCGGCGCGCGGCTGACCAAGCGCGACCTGGTCGGCAACGTCAACTTCTTCATGAACGTGCCCGTCACGCCGCTCGGCGGGCTCACGTTCGAGGGCGGCATCTCGGCGCCCGGCAAGTACGTCGAGATGCGTGCGGAGATGGACGTCACGGTGCTGATCTCCAACTGCCCGCAACTCAACAATCCGTGCAACGGCTACAACCCGACGCCCGTGCGCCTCATGGTGTGGGAGGCGGAATGAACGGCCCCCGCGCTCATTTGCTTTGCATGGGGCCGGAGTACGCGCTGAAGCGCTACTCCGGGCCGACACGTTCGCTGCGGGAGGCAACATGAGATTCGCCAAAGTCCTCGTCGCGAACCGCGGCGAAATTGCGTGCCGCGTGATCCGCACGCTGAAGCGCCTCGGCATCGCGTCGGTCGCGATCTATTCGGACGTCGACCGCGATGCGCGCCACGTGGCGCTCGCCGACGAAGCCGTGCGGGTCGGGCCCGCCCCGGCGGCCGACAGCTATCTGAACGTCGCGGCGATCCTCGCCGCCGCGCGCGCGACCGGCGCGCAGGCCGTGCACCCCGGCTACGGTTTCCTGTCCGAGCACGCGGGCTTCGCCGACGCGTGCGAAGCGGCGGGCCTGCGCTTCATCGGGCCGCGCGGCGATCACATGCGCGCGTTCGGCCTCAAGCACACCGCGCGCGAACTCGCCGCCGCGCACGGCGTCGCGCTGCTGCCCGGCACCGGGTTGCTCGACGATGTGACGACGGCGCTTGCCGAAGCCGACGCGATCGGCTATCCGGTGATGCTGAAAAGCACCGCGGGCGGCGGTGGCATCGGCATGTCGCTGTGCCGCGATGCGGCGCAGCTCGGTGCGGCGTTCGAATCCGTCGTGCGGCTCGGCGCCGCGAACTTCGCGCATGCGGGCGTCTATCTCGAGAAGTTCGTCGAACACGCGCGGCACATCGAAGTGCAGATCTTCGGCGACGGCCGCGGCGGCGCGATCGCGCTCGGCGAACGCGATTGTTCGGTGCAGCGGCGTAACCAGAAGGTGATCGAGGAAACGCCCGCGCCCGACCTGAGCGCCGCCGAGCGCGACGCGCTGCACGCGAGCGCGGTGCGGCTCGCGCGCGCGGTGGGCTACGCGTCGGCCGGCACGGTCGAATTCGTGTTCGACGCGAGCACGCGGCAATTCTATTTCCTCGAGGTAAACACGCGGCTGCAGGTCGAGCATTGCGTGACCGAGGCCGTGACGGGCGCCGATCTCGTGGAATGGATGATCCTGCAGGCCGAAGGCGACCTGCCGCCGCTCGACACGCTCGCCGTCGTACCGCGCGGCGCGAGCATCCAGGTGCGGCTCTATGCGGAGGACCCGAACAAGCAGTTCCAGCCGAGCGCCGGACTGCTCACGCACGTTGCGTTTCCCGACGACGTGCGGGTCGACGGCTGGATCGACGCAGGCACGGAGATCAGCGCGCATTACGATCCGCTGCTCGCGAAGCTGATCGTGCGCGGCGACACGCGGCGCGACGCGCTGGCCGCGCTGCGGGCCGCGCTCGACCAGACCGGGCTGTACGGGATCGAGACCAACCTCGACTACCTGCGTGCGGTCGTCGGCTCCGACACGTTCGCGCGCGGCGCGCCGACCACTGCCTTCCTGTCGCGCTTCGCGTTCGCGCCGCACACGATCGACGTGCTCGACGGCGGCGTGCAGACCACCGTGCAGCAGGCGCCCGGGCGGGTTGGCTACTGGAGCGTCGGCGTACCGCCGTCGGGCCCGATGGACGATCGCGCGTTCGACCTCGCGAACGCGCTGCTCGGCAACGCGCGCGACGCGGCCGGGCTGGAATTCACGATGGTCGGCGCGACGCTGCGCTTCAATACCGCGACGCTGTTCGTGCTCGGCGGTGCACCGCTCGCGGCCACGCTCGACGGTGAAGCAGTGCCGTTCTGGCAGGTCGTGCGAGCCCGGCCGGGCGCGGTATTGAAACTGGGCGGCGTGACCGGCGCGGGCGTGCGCGCGTGTCTCGCCGTCAAGGGCGGGCTGCAGGTGCCCGACTATCTCGGCAGCAAGGCGACCTTCACGCTCGGCCAGTTCGGCGGCCATGCCGGCCGCGCGCTGCGCAAGGGCGACGTGCTGCATTTGCATGCGGACGCCGGGCGCGGCGACGCCGGCGCGACGCTGGCCGCGGCCGACATTCCCGCGCTGACGCATGCATGGACGCTCGGCGTGCTCGACGGTCCGCATGGCGCGCCGGATTTCTTCACGCCGGACGACATCGCGATGCTCTACGGCACGCAGTGGACCGTCCATTACAACTCCAGCCGCACCGGCGTGCGGCTGATCGGCCCGAAGCCGCAATGGGCCCGTGCGGACGGCGGCGAGGCCGGGCTGCATCCGTCGAACATCCACGACAACGCGTATGCGATCGGCGCCGTCGATTTCACCGGCGACATGCCGGTGATTCTCGGCCCGGACGGGCCGAGCCTCGGCGGCTTCGTGTGCCCGGTGACGGTCGTGCGTGACGAGCTGTGGAAGCTCGGGCAGTTGCGGCCGGGCGATACCGTGCAGTTCGTGCGTGCGGGCGTGTCGGCCGGGATAGCGACTGCGGCGGTCGTGGAAGCGACACGTGACGTTGCTGCAGCCGCATCCGGCTCATCCGACGATTGCGTGCTGCATCGCGACCCGTCGGCCGGCGGCGGCATCGGCGTCGTCTACCGGCGCTCGGGCGACCGCAACGTGCTGGTCGAATACGGGCCGCTCGTGCTCGACCTGAACCTGCGCTTTCGCGTGCATGCCCTGATGGGCTGGCTCGACGCGCACCGGTTGCCCGGCATGCTTGACCTGACGCCGGGCATCCGCTCGCTCCAGGTGCAGTTCGACGCGCGGACGCTGCCGCTCGACGCGCTGCTCGCGCATCTGCAGGCCGCCGAGCGCGAACTCGCCGACGTGGCGGACCTGCGTGTGCCGAACCGCATCGTGCATCTGCCGCTGTCGTGGGACGACCCGTCGACGCGCGTTGCGATCGAGCGCTACATGCAGTCGGTGCGGCCCGATGCGCCGTGGTGCCCGAGCAATATCGAGTTCATCCGGCGCATCAACGGCCTGGCGAGCATCGACGACGTGAAGCGCATCGTGTTCGACGCGCGCTATCTGGTGATGGGCCTCGGCGACGTCTACCTCGGCGCGCCCGTTGCGACGCCGCTCGATCCGCGGCACCGGCTCGTGACGACGAAATACAACCCCGCGCGCACCTGGACGCCGGAGAACGCGGTCGGCATCGGCGGCGCGTATCTGTGCGTGTACGGGATGGAAGGGCCGGGCGGCTATCAGTTCGTCGGCCGGACCGTGCAGATGTGGAATCGCCACCGCACCACGAGCGAATTCGAGGCCGGCAAGCCGTGGCTGCTGCGCTTCTTCGACGAGATCCGTTTCTACGAAGTCAGCGAGGCCGAACTGACCGCGCTGCGTGCGGATTTCATCGCGGGCCGCGCGACGCTGAAGATCGAGGAATCGGTGTTCGATCTGCGCGCCTATAACCGCTTCCTGCACGACGAGGCGGAGTCGATCGCCGCGTTCAAAGCGACGCAGCAGGCCGCGTTCGACGCGGAGCGCGAGCGCTGGCGCGCGGCGGGCCACGCGGAATACGTCGGCGACGCGGAGCCGGGCGACGCGCAAGCGGACCGGGTAGCGGGCGCGCTCGACGACACGCAGCGGGCGATTGCCGCCGACGTGTCGGGCAGCGTGTGGAAGGTGCTGGTGGAGGCCGGCGAGCGCGTGACCGAAGGGCAGGTCGTCGCGATCGTCGAATCGATGAAGATGGAGGTGGCGGTGACGGCAACGGAAGACGGCACGATCGAGACGATCGATTGCGCGCCAGGCGCGGCGGTGGTGGCCGGCCAGCGGCTGATGGTGATGAAGGCGGGCGCCGCCGAGGAGGTCGCATGAGCACGACGGACCGCCCGGTGCTGCCCGGGCTGCGCTCGATTGCCGCGCTGCGTGCCCGCTATGAGGCGGGCGACCTGACGCCGCATGCGCTCGTCGACGCGATCGCCGCGCACTTCGACGCAGGCGACCCCCATCATGCGTGGATCAGGCCGCTCACGCGCGACGAGATGATGCCGTATGCCGACGCGCTGGCCGGACGCGACATCGTGTCGTTGCCGCTGTACGGCGTGCCGTTCGCGATCAAGGACAACATCGACCTCGCCGGCATCCCGACGACGGCAGGCTGCCCCGCCTACGCGTACACGCCGGCATGCAGCGCGCCGGTGGTCGAGCGATTGATCGCGGCCGGCGCGATTCCCGTCGGCAAGACCAATCTCGACCAGTTCGCGACCGGGCTCTCGGGGCAGCGCTCGCCTTACGGCGCGTGCCGCAATGCGCTCGACCCGCGCTATGCGTCGGGCGGGTCGAGTTCCGGGTCGGCGGTGGCCGTCGCGCTCGGCGTCGCGACGTTCTCGCTCGGTACCGACACGGCGGGCTCCGGGCGCGTGCCGGCCGCCTTCCACGGGCTTGTCGGGCTCAAGCCGACACGGGGCGTGCTGAGCACGCTCGGCGTGGTGCCGGCCTGCCGGTCGCTCGATTGCGTGTCGGTGTTCGCGCGTTCGGCGGACGATGCGCGCACCGTGTTCGCCGCCGCGCACGGCGTGACGGACGGCGATCCGTACGGGCGCGCATGGCAACCGCTGCTGGGTGCGGACGGGTTGCGCGCGCAGCCAGCGCGGCCGCTCGCGCAATTGCGTTTCGGCACGCCGCGTGCCGATCAGCTCGAATTCTTCGGCGATGCATCGTATCGCGCGGCCTGGGGCGCGGCGCTCGAACGTCTGCGCGCGACCGGCGCGCGGGTCGTCGAGATCGATTTCGAACCGTTCCTGGCCGCCGCGCGGCTGCTGTACGACGGCCCGTGGGTCGCCGAGCGGCTGGCCGCGATCGGCGCATTCGCCGCGCGCGAGCCCGATGCGCTGCATCCGGTGATCCGCGAAATCGTCGGCGGCGCGGCACGCTTCAGCGCCGCCGATGCGTTCACCGCGTTCGACCGGCTTGCGGCGCTGCGCGTCGATGCGGCCCGCGCGTGGGACGGCCTCGACGCGATCGTGATGCCGACCTCGGCGACGACCGCGACCGTCGATGCGCTCGAAGCCGATCCGATCGCGATCAATTCGCGCTTCGGCTACTACACGAACTTCGTGAACCTGCTCGACCTGTCGGCGATCGCGGTGCCTGCGGGCACTTGCGCAACCGGGCCGCATGCGGGCTTGCCGTTCGGGATCACGTTCGTCGGGCGTGCGCACGACGATGCGCGGCTGCTGGATCTCGCACAGGCGTGGGGCGAGGGCGCCGACGCCGTCGACGACGTTCGGCCGCCCGCGGCCGCGATGTCGGCGCGTGCCGCAGCCACGGCGGTCGTGCGCGTGGCCGTCGTCGGCGCGCATCTGCGCGGCGAACCGTTGAACGGGCAGCTCACGCGGCGCGGCGCGCGCTTCGTCACCGCGACCACGACTGCGCCGGCCTATCGCCTCTATGCGCTGTCCGCGGAGGCAAGCGGCGGCGTCGCGAAACCGGGCCTCGTGCGTGTGCCGAACGATGGCGCACCGATCGCGGTCGAGGTCTGGGAGATGCCGGTCGACGCGTACGGCAGCTTCGTCGCCGGTATCGCGGCGCCGCTCGGCATCGGCACGCTGACACTCGCCGACGGTGCGCGCGTGCAGGGCTTCCTGTGCGAAAGCGTGGCGCTCGACGATGCGCAGGACATCACGCGCTTCGGCGGCTGGCGCGCTTACCGCGCGCAGGCCGCCAGCGGCGCGCTGCAATGAACGCACGGTCGCGCGATGCCGCGGCATTCGCGCGACCGGCACCCGAAACGATACGGAGATTCCGATGACAACGACCCGCAACACGACCGGCTGGCTCGCGGTGCGCCGCGAGCTGACGACGCGCGGCAAATGGACGCTCGCGCTGGCGTCCTTCCTGCTGCCGTTCGCCGTCTGGTGCCTGATCAGCTATGTGCCGTTCGTCTGGCATCCGCAGATGCGCATCACGAACCCGGGCAGCGTCGACTATTTCCAGACCGGGATGCAGATCGATCGCGACGTGTTCGACGACGAGCTCGCGCATGCGCGGGCCGCGCACGCGGCGGTGCCCGAGGGCGAGCGCGCGAATCCGGTCTACCTGCCGGCGCCGCACCAGGTCTTGCGCGCGTTCTACACGGCGTTCACGACACCGCCCGCGTCGCGCGACGGCGTGTGGCTGCACGAAAGCCTGTGGCACAGCATCCGCATCATCTTCTGGGGCTTCGTGATTTCGTCCGCGATCGGCGTGCCGCTCGGCATCGTCTGCGGCACCTTCAGTGCGCTCGCGCGGCTGCAGGAGCCGTTCCTGGAGTTCTTCCGCTACCTGCCGGCGCCGGCGTTCGGCGCGCTGATGGTCGCGATTCTCGGCATCTATGACGCGCCGAAGATCGCGATCATCGTGATCGGCACGCTGTTCCAGCAGGTGCTGATCATCGCGAACACCACGCGCAAGCTCGAATATGGGCTGTTCGAGGCCGCGATGACGCTCGGCACGAAGAAGCTGAAGCTGCTCACGCACGTCGTGATTCCAGGCGTGCTGCCGGACCTGTATCGCGATCAGCGCATCCTGCTCGGCTGGGCGTGGACTTACCTGATCGTCGCCGAGCTGGTCGGCACGAGCTCGGGCATCACGTGGTACATCAGCCAGCAGGCGCGCTATCAGCATTTCGACAACGTATATGCGGCGATCCTGATGATCGGGATCATCGGTCTCGGCACCGACATCGTGCTCGGGCTGCTCGGCCGCCGGCTCTTTCCGTGGGACCGCACGCTGAAAGCGTGAGCGCCGCCCGTACGTCCCCATCGACCGATTTCCGCAGAGGGCATCATGCAGAACCCGCAAGCCGTTCCCGATTACCTGATTCAATCCGACGCGGTGCGCGAGCGCTTCGCGCGGCTGAAGGCCCGCGACGTGATCCTCGACGTGCGACACGTCGGCAAGCGTTTCACGACGCCGCAAGGCGAGTGCGTCGCGCTCGACGACATCAGTTTTCGCACGCACCGGCGCGAGTTCGTGTGCGTGATCGGCCCGTCCGGCTGCGGCAAGTCGACGTTGATCCGGATTCTCGCCGGGCTCGACGCGCAGACGAGCGGCGACGTGCTGCTGGACGGCAAGCCGGTCGACGGGCCGGGCGCCGATCGCGGGATGGTGTTCCAGGGCTATACGCTGTTTCCGTGGCTCACCGTGAAGAAGAACGTGATGTTCGGCCTGCGCATGAACGGCAGCAGCAGCGGCGTGGCCGAGCGCGAGGCGCTGCAGTGGCTCGATCTCGTCGGGCTGACGCGCTTTGCCGACGTGTATCCGCACCAGTTGTCGGGCGGCATGAAGCAGCGCGTGGCGATTGCCCGCGCGCTCGCGAACCGTCCGCGCATCCTGCTGATGGACGAGCCGTTCGGCGCGCTCGACGCGCAGACGCGGGCCAGGATGCAGACGCATCTGCTCGACATCTGGCGCAACATCGACGTGACGATCCTGTTCATCACGCACGACCTCGACGAGGCGATCTTTCTGGCCGACCGGATTCTGGTGCTGAAGGCGAATCCGGGCGGGGTGCAGGAGCTGATCGAAGTGCCGGTGCCGCGGCCGCGCGATTATTCGCAGGTCAATACGCCGGAGTTCGTCGCGACGAAGGCGCGGCTCGAAGCGCTGATTCACCCGAAGGAGGCCGCGACTGCCGAGGACGACGGCATCAAGCCGCACATGATCCGGATGACGGACGTGGCGGATAACGTCGAATAGCGTCGAGCCGATTCATTCCGTCACGCCGCGATCCATGTCGTACCGGACCCCTGCTGCTCGAGTTGACGACTTCACTGACAGCCGCACCAAAATAATGTCGTCAACTTGATTACACCCGGATTAATTTTGTCCACGTTTAGCGGACCTCGACTTCCCACGGTAAGCTGATGCATTCCTGATCGATTCTTCGGCTTGCGAGAGAAAGCGATGAAGGTAACCATTGCGTACATCGAGGAACCTCCGTTTGGATGGACCGAAGCGGATGGCACCGCGAGAGGTGCCGATCTCGAGCTCGCGGCGACGATCCTTCGGCAGATAGGCGTCACCCGGATCGAGTATTGCCCGACGACGTTCAGCGAGTTGCTGCCCGGCGTTGCATCAGGTCACTGGGACATGAACGTGCCGCTCTTCGTGACACCGCAGCGGGCCCATACCGTCGCGTTCAGCGTGCCGGTGTGGGGAATCGAGGACGGTTTCCTGGTGCGGCCCGGCAACCCGAAGGCGCTCAGGCGTTATGCGTCGATCGCCGAACGTCCCGATGCGCGCCTCGGCATCATCGCCGGACAGGTACAGCATGATTCAGCGATGGCGGCAGGCGTGAGCCGGCGGCAAATCGTCGTCTTCGAACAGCAAGCCGACGCGATCGCGGCCGTGCTCTCCGGCGTGATCGACGCCTATGCGAGCACCGCTTTGGGGAATCGCATCGTGGCGGGCCGGATAGGCAGCGCGATGATCGAGGCCGTCGCGCACGAGCCGGATGGCGACGGCAGCCAGCGGACGCCTCCGCTGGGCGCGTTTTCATTCAACCGGGAAAACCGGGATCTGCTGACGGCGTTCAATCGGCAACTGCGCGCGTATGTCGGCTCGCCGGACCATCGCGCGCGCATGGCGAGATTCGGGTTGACCGATCGCGAGATCGATCCAGCCGTCTCGCCGACAGGATAGGTCGCCGCCCGGCTGTGAACGGCAACCGTCCATTCGACTCGGCGAAATGGCTGAAAGCCGACGTCGATCAGTCGAACCTGACCAGGTCCTTGAAGATCAGGCGCCCCCAGTTTTTTCCGCGCGCGTGTACCAGCCATCCGCCTTCCGACAGCCCGCCAAGCTGGATCGGCGCGAAACCGAGTTGTTCCGCAAGCGTACCCACTTCCGCCGCGGCCTCGTCATCGTCGCTCGCCAGAAACACGACTCGCCTGCCGCCGTGGACGGCCGGGTCCTGGCCAAGAACGCCAGCGGCCAGATGGTTGAAGCCTTTCACCAGCCTGGCGCCGGTGAACGCTTTCGCGACGAAGGCCGAGGACGGGAGACCGTCCAGTTCGTCCAGCGGGGCCTGCGTGTTCATCGCGTCGATGACGGTCTTTCCGTTCCAGTCGGCCAGCGCTTTGGCGACCGCCGGGTGCGATTCGAAACGAACCGCCAGAAAGATGATGTCCGCCTTGACCGCTTCCGCCAGGGTAACGGGAATGATCGTCGGTCCGATCGCGGCCGCATCGGCCGTAAAGCTTTGCGGATCGCGCGTGGTTGCAACGGCCACTTCGATGCCGTTGCGGGCGAATGCCCTGGCAAGCGCATGGCCGATCTTGCCGAAGCCGATGATTGCGTAACGCATGGGTTTCTCCTTCGTTTCCCGGTGTGCTTAGAGCTTGTAACCGCCGCTCGCCTCGATCGTCTGGCCGGTCACGAGCGCGGTCTTGCCTTTCAGAGATTGAGTCATTGGGTCGTTCTCCTCAGAGTTGTGCCAGGCCGCCGTCGACGGCGACCTCGCTGGCGGTCATGAAGCTGCTGTCCGGCGACGCAAGAAAGGCGGCCACCGCTCCGATCTCTGCGGGATCGGCCATCCGCTGGAGCGGCGTCAGCGCGCCGTAGGCCTTCTGGCCTGCTTCGCCCAGCGCTTCCTTGGCCAGTTCGGTCGCCGTCGCACCGGGCGACAGCACGTTGACCCGGATGCCGGTGCCCTTCAGGTCTTCCGCCCAGGTCCGCGCGAGGTTGCGCACCGCGGCCTTGCTCGCGCTGTAGGCCGTGAAGCCGGGCGCGCCGGTGGTGCCGGCGCTCGACCCGGTCAGGATGATCGAGCCGCCCGCGCCCATCAGCGGCAGCGCCTTCTGGACCGTGAAGATCGT
>Ga0058696_1001206_pt1 | contig 10146 bp, 9 predicted proteins | sample AgamicMgSfrz_FD_55077 | JGI IMG/M metagenome (GOLD analysis project Ga0058696, IMG submission 55077) | Agave microbial communities from Guanajuato, Mexico - Mg.Sf.rz | ecosystem: Host-associated > Plants > Phyllosphere > Phylloplane/Leaf | place: Guanajuato, Mexico | collected 2012-05-30 | reverse complement strand
TGCAATTTTCATATATCATTTAACTCCTTTTAGTTATAATATCTGCAGTCCTAATAGAAAAAAACATGTATTTATGTGACGGTCATCACATAACAAGAGATGTAGCCATCAACTTTTACGCTTTTATACTATATTTAGTACTTTTTTCTAAAGCTATATTATATCATTACTTAAAAATGAAATTAAAGTATTCAACACACCCATAAAAAACCACCTAATACATAAGTTGGTATACACCAAGTACATATGCATTAGGTGGCAGTCTATCCAGTAACATATTAAAGTTTGAAATAAGATACAGCAAGTGTTAACACAAAGAATAAGATAGATAACACTACTGTCAAACGGTGTAAAACTAAGTCAATTCCACGTGCTTTTTGTTTCCCAAATAACGTTTCAGCTCCACCGGAAATAGCTCCAGATAATCCAGTAGTTTTACTTGATTGTAAAACGACCACAACAATCAAAGCAATTGAAACAATCACTAGCAAAGTAATCAGCAATGTATGCACTAAGACACACCTCCTACACCAAGTAATAGTCCATCAGCGGGGTTTCTTCATCCCTTCTGATTGGCATTACCGGGGATAAAGTACGCGCACTACGCTAAGGTTAATTTATCATAAAAAACCCTCTCGTACAAGTAATGGCAGTGAAATACAACGGATTTTAACGTAAAAAAACGGATGACAATCGTCATCCGTTTTTTATACTTTCAACTTATTTTTTTAAGTTGTAGAAAGATTTAGCGCCATCGTATACAGCTAGAACACCTAGCTCGTCTTCGATGCGTAGTAATTGGTTGTATTTCGCAATACGATCTGTACGGCTCATAGAACCAGTTTTGATTTGACCAGCGTTTGTTGCAACAGCGATATCAGCGATTGTTGCATCTTCAGTTTCACCAGAACGGTGAGAAACTACTGCTGTGTAACCAGCACGTTTAGCCATTTCGATAGCTTCGAACGTTTCAGTTAATGTACCGATTTGGTTAACTTTGATAAGGATAGAGTTACCTACGCCTTGTTCGATACCTTGAGCAAGTTTTTTCGTGTTTGTTACGAATAGATCGTCACCAACAAGCTGTACTTTTCCGCCAATGCGCTCAGTTAATAGCTTGTGACCATCCCAGTCATTTTCGTCTAAACCGTCTTCGATTGAAACGATTGGGAATTCGTTAACTAACTGCTCGTAGAAATCTACCATTTCAGCAGAAGTTACGCCTGTACGGCCTTCGCCTGCTAAGTCATATTTACCAGTTTCTTTGTTGAAGAACTCAGAAGAAGCTACGTCCATACCTAATTGGATGTCTTTACCAGCTTCGTAACCAGCTTTTGTGATTGCTTCTACGATTACTTCTAATGCTTCACGGTTAGAACCTAAGTTAGGAGCGAAACCACCTTCGTCACCTACAGCTGTGTTTAAGCCTTTAGCAGATAAAACAGATTTTAACGCGTGGAATACTTCAGCACCCATACGGATTGCTTCTTTGAATGTAGGAGCTCCTACAGGTAAGATCATGAATTCTTGGAAGTCAACGTTGTTATCAGCATGAGAACCACCGTTGATGATGTTCATCATTGGAGTTGGTAATTGCTTAGCGTTGAATCCACCAAGGTAACGGTATAATGGAAGACCTACGAAATCAGCTGCTGCGTGAGCTACTGCCATAGATACACCAAGAATAGCGTTGGCACCTAATTTACCTTTGTTTTCAGTACCGTCTAACTCGATCATAAGGCGGTCAATACCGATTTGATCAGTTACGTCCATACCTACTAATTCAGGAGCGATAATTTCGTTTACGTTTTCTACTGCTTTTAATACACCTTTACCTAGGTAGCGAGATTTGTCACCATCGCGTAATTCTACTGCTTCGTATTCACCAGTAGAAGCACCACTTGGTACTAAAGCGCGTCCGAAAGCGCCTGATTCAGTATATACTTCAACTTCAACTGTTGGGTTACCGCGAGAATCTAATACTTCGCGTGCATAAATGTCAAGAATTGCTGGCATTTTAAAACTCTCCTTTATAATTAATTATTTAATTAATGTTTTACCTGTCATTTCTTTTGGCTGTGCTACATCTAGAAGAGTAAGCATCGTAGGAGCTAGATCTCCTAGAATACCGTCTTCACGAAGCTCTAAGCCTTGTTTGGTTACGATTACTGGAACAGGATTCGTTGTATGAGCCGTCATTGGATTACCTTCAAGCGTAATCACTTCATCAGCATTACCATGGTCTGCTGTGATGATTGCTGTACCGCCTTTAGCTAAAATTGCATCTACGATTTTGCCTAAGCACTCATCTACTGTTTCAATCGCTTTTACCGTTGGTTCTAGCATACCTGAATGGCCTACCATATCAGGATTTGCAAAGTTTAATAAAATAGCGTCTTGCTTATCGCCTTCGATTTCTGCAAGCAACGCGTCCGTCACTTCATAAGCACTCATCTCAGGTTTCAAGTCATATGTTGCTACTTTTGGTGAATCGATTAAGATACGTGTTTCACCAGGAAACTCTGCTTCACGTCCACCGCTCATAAAGAACGTTACGTGAGGATATTTTTCTGTCTCGGCAATACGAAGCTGCTTTAAGTTATTTTGAGATAATACTTCACCAAGCGTGTTATCTAAGTTAATTGGCTTAAAGGCTACATATCCGTCAACTGTTTCGCTGAAGTGAGTTAAACATACAAAATGTAAGTTTTTCGGATGTTTTTCACCGCGATCAAATGAACGGAAATCTTCGTTTGCGAACGTATTTGAAATTTGAATTGCGCGATCCGGACGGAAGTTGTAGAAAATAACTGCATCTTCGTCTTGAATTGTCGCAACTGGCGATCCGTCTTCTTTTGTAATAACAGAAGGTAAAACGAATTCGTCATAGATTCCATTTTCATACGAATCTTTTACGCACTCTTCAGCGCTTGTATATGATGGACCTTCGCCGTACACCATTGCGCGGTATGATTTCTCTACGCGCTCCCAGCGTTTGTCGCGGTCCATTGAGTAGTAACGTCCTGAAAGTGTTGCAATTTCACCAACGCCGTACTCTTCAATTTTTTCATTAAGTTCTTTTAAATACGTTTCAGCAGATTGAGGTGCTACGTCACGACCATCTAAGAAGCCATGAATGTAGACTTTTTCTAAGCCTTCACTCTTAGCTAGACGCAATAATGCATATAGATGTTCGATATGACTGTGTACACCGCCATCAGATAAAAGTCCGAAAAGATGAAGGTTTGTACCCTTTTCTTTTGCGTGCTTTACAGCTGCTAGAAGCGTTTCGTTTTGTTCAAACTCGCCTTCACGAATTGCTACGTTTACACGAGTTAAGCTTTGGTACACAATTCGGCCTGCGCCGATGTTTAAGTGACCTACTTCAGAGTTACCCATTTGGCCTTCTGGTAAGCCTACAGCTTCTCCAGACGCCTGAAGTGTAGCATGAGGATACTCGTTCCAGAAACGGTCGAAGTTTGGTTTTTTTGCATGTGTTACCGCATTACCTTTATCTTCATCGCGTAATGCAAAACCATCTAAGATGATTAATGCTACTGGCTTTTTACTCATTACTTACCAGCCTCCAAAAGCTGTAAGAAAGAATCTGCTTCTAAGCTTGCTCCACCTACTAAAGCTCCGTCAATGTCTGATTGAGACATATATTCTTTAATATTAGCAGGTTTTACGCTACCGCCGTATTGAATACGTACAGCATCTGCAACATCTTGAGAGAATTGTTCTGCAACAACGCTACGGATGTATGCACAAACTTCGTTTGCACCTTCAGCAGTTGAAGATTTACCTGTACCGATTGCCCAAATTGGCTCATATGCGATAACCGTTTGTTTTACTTGCTCATCAGTTAGACCAGCTAATGCTTTTTGTACTTGATTAGCTACAACTGTTTTTGTTTGATCTTGTTCGTACTCTTCGTTTGTTTCACCGCAGCAAACGATTGGTGTTAAACCGTGTTTGAATGCAGCAATTGTTTTTTGGTTTACTGTTTCGTCCGTTTCAGCAAACATTTCACGACGCTCAGAGTGTCCTAAAATGACATAGTTCACACCTAAGTCTGCTAAAGCAACAGGGCTCACTTCTCCAGTGAACGCACCGTTTTCTTCAAAGTGCATGTTTTGTGCACCAATTTTTAAGTCTGTGCCTTTAGTCGCTTCTACTAAACGATCTAAAAATAGTGCAGGTGCACATACTACTGATTCTACGCTTTCAGGAGATGGTACTGCTCCTTTTACTTCTTCAACAAAGCTAGTTGCTTCAGAAAGTACTTTGTTCATTTTCCAGTTTCCTGCAATAATTGGTTTACGCATGTATAACACCGTCCTTTGTTTATTGTGGGTTTTCCCTTCACGCGTTAGATGTCCAAGAGGGTGCTGTTAAAAGTGATTCGGTCCCTTTTATCTCTTGGTCATCCTTCTTCGCTGCTTGATAATTTTTTATATTATCAGTCGTCAGGTCGGTCCTCCGTCTTACTGAAACATAAACTTACTTATCGTTTAATGCAACTACGCCTGGAAGTTCTTTACCTTCCATAAACTCTAGTGACGCACCGCCACCTGTAGAAATATGGCTCATTTTATCAGCTAAGTTGAATTTTTCAACAGCTGCTGCAGAGTCTCCTCCGCCGATTACTGAATATGTGTCAGTTGCTTCTGCTAAAGCTTCTGCTACTGCTTTTGTTCCGTTAGCAAATGCGTCTAATTCAAATACACCCATTGGTCCATTCCAAATAACTAACTTAGAGTTTTTGATTACGTCAGCATAGATTTCACGCGTTTTCGGTCCTGCGTCTAAGCCTTCCCAATCGCTTGGAATATCTTCAATTGATACAACTTGAATATTAGCATCATTTGAGAAGTCATCTGCTACTACCACGTCCACTGGCATGTAGAAGTTTACTCCGTTTTTCTTAGCTTTTTCCATGAAAGATTTTGCAAGTTCAATCTTGTCTTCTTCAAGAAGTGATTTACCTACTTCATGGCCTAGTGCCTTAATAAATGTGTAAGAAAGTCCTCCACCGATGATTAAGTTATCTACTTTATCAAGCAAGTGGTCAATTACACCGATTTTGTCTTTAACTTTTGCTCCACCAACGATTGCAGTAAATGGACGTTCTGGGTTTGATAATGCTTTTGAAAGCACATCAAGCTCTTTTTCCATTAAGAAACCTGCTACTGCTGGAATATGTTGTGCAATTCCTTCTGTTGAAGCATGCGCACGGTGAGCTGCACCGAATGCATCGTTTACGTACACGTCTGCTAATTCAGCAAATGCTTTTGCTAATTCAGGATCGTTTTTCTCTTCACCTGGGTAAAAACGTACGTTTTCAAGTACTAAAACATCGCCTTCGCTCATACCGTCGATTGTTTTCTTTACTTCTTCGCCAAAAGCTTCGTCAGCTTTTGCAACGTCTTTACCAAGAAGAGCTTGTAAACGTTCTGCAACAGCATTTAGACGTAACTCTTCAACAACTTCGCCTTTTGGACGTCCAAGATGGCTAGCTAAAATTACTTTTGCACCTTGTTCTACTAAATATTGAATAGTAGGAATAGCTGCACGAATACGAGTTTCGTCTGTTACTTTTCCGTCTTTCATTGGTACGTTAAAGTCTACGCGACAAAATACTCGCTTTCCTTTTACATCGATGTCTTTCAACGTTTTTTTGTTCATCGTTAAAAGGCCTCCTTAAGTATTTATGGTACTAAGCAAGTAGGCTTCTATGTAATCATCAATCCACAAACCACCGTAGATTTCATTTTATATATTGGCGCCTTTCTATATAAAGTGAAACTCCAGTTAGCTGCTTATGACGCTTTTTCATGTAGAAGCCAATACATAAATCAAGGAAGAGGGGGTATGCCCCTCTCTTCCTTAGCAAGTCTTATTATAGTCGTTCTATTTTCAGATATCCAATAAAAAAGGAAAGTCTAGTCGATTTCTGTCTTATTGAATAAAATAGAAGCGAATTTTAAGTTATTCTTATAGTCCTTTAGCAGCGATGTATTGAGCAAGGTCTACTACACGGTTAGAATATCCGCTCTCGTTATCGTACCAAGAGATAACTTTAACCATGTTACCTTCCATTACCATTGTAGATAATGCATCGATTGTAGAAGAGTTGATGTTACCATTGTAGTCACCAGATACTAGTGGCTCTTCGCTGTAACCAAGGATGCCTTTAAGATCGCCTTCAGCAGCTTCTTTAAGAGCGTTGTTTACATCTTCAACAGTTACTTCTTTGTCAAGTTCAGCAACTAAGTCTACTAAAGAAACGTTTGGAGTTGGAACACGCATAGCTCCACCGTTTAATTTACCTTTTAATTCAGGTAATACTAGAGATACAGCTTTAGCAGCACCAGTTGAAGTTGGGATGATGTTTTCAGCAGCTGCACGAGCACGACGGTAATCTTTGTGTGGTAAGTCTAAGATTTGTTGGTCGTTTGTGTAAGAGTGAACTGTTGTCATCATTCCGCGTTTAAGACCGAACTTGTCATTTAACACTTTAGCAAATGGCGCTAAGCAGTTAGTTGTACAAGAAGCGTTTGAAATTACGTTGTGGTTAGCCGCATCGTATTTGTCTTCGTTAACACCCATTACGATTGTGATATCTTCGTCAGATGCTGGAGCAGAGATGATTACTTTTTTAGCTCCTGCTTCTAAGTGTTTCGCAGCGTCAGCGCGTTTTGTGAAGAATCCAGTAGATTCAACAACGATTTCTACGCCTTGTTTGCCCCAAGATAATTGAGCTGGGTCACGTTCAGCAGAGATTTCGATTGTTTTACCGTTTACTACTAAGTTGCTACCATCTACTACTACTTCTGCATCTAATTTTCCGTGTACAGAATCATATTTTAAAAGGTGAGCAAGCATGTTAGCATCTGTTAAGTCGTTGATTGCTACTACTTCAACGTTATCATTTTTTAAAGCTGCGCGGAATACATTACGGCCGATACGACCAAATCCGTTAATACCAATTTTTACTGCCATGGGTATTTCCTCCTTGAATGTAAAAAGTATTTTTTTATATGAGGGATTAATTAAAATCCCTTACTAACTCTTTTGCGGCGCCTTCATCTGTAATGAGAATCGAATCATGCGCTTGTTGCATAAACGCTTTAATTGCCTTTGCTTTTGATGAACCTCCTGCAACAGCAATAACACATTTATTGTTCTTTAAATCATCGAGTTGTATGCCAACTGTTTTAACTTTATGAACAACTTCGCCTTGATGATTAAAATAGTATCCAAATGCCTCACCTACAGCATGTCCATTTTTCACTTTTTCTAAGTCTGCTTGTGGTGTTTTACGGCGTTCTGCCATTGTCATAGCGTCTCCTATTCCGTGAACAACCATACCAGCGGACTTAATTAAATGAAGCATGTCTTTAATAGATGGTTCACCGATAATGGATCGGTATGCTTCATCACTAAGCTGATCTGGAACATGAAGCAAGCGATAGTGACTCATGGACTTTTCAGCCATCTTAGCACAAATCGTATTTGCTTGGTTTTGTACATTTTCACCTAGCCCTCCGCGAGCAGGTACAAAAAGTACATCAGGGTGTTTTAAATCAGGTGTCATCATTTCGGCAACGGCGGCAAGCGTCGTACCACCTGTAACAGCAACGGTATTTTTTTTACCAACAAGGCGCTCCTTGATACACGAAACAGATGCTCGACCCATTTCATTTTTGACCCAAGGAGACTGATCACTATCTCCAGATACAACAACAACTTCTGATAAAGAAAACGCCTCTTTTAATGTTGTTTCCAATAATCGAAGTCCTGAAACTTCCTTCATTACTTCTTCTAATTCAGCCAGAAGGAGTTCTCCCTCATTTGTAAGCGTCATTCCACTAGGGTAAATGTCAATCAAATCTTGTTCTTTTAAGAATGTTACTTCGCTTCGTAACACACGCTCTGTTAGCCCAAGGCTTACAGCTAAGTTTCTGCGGCCAATCGGCTGCATTAAACGTATGTATTGCAAGATTTGATAGCGCTTTTGCATAACTGAGAGAAGTTCAGGTAATAATTTTCGTTGTACTTCTATTAAAGAACGCATGTTAAAATCCCCTTAAGGCATAAACTCGCTGGACACATTTTGTCCCGTATAGACATATTATGTCCCACCTTGCGCAAAAAAAATTCACCCTGCTACAAAATCTATTCTAACAGGAGTGAATCCTTTATTCAACTCATGTGTTGCCTATTTTTAAAAGTAAGCGTTTTCTTAACGGAATACCTGTTATTTTTCCATATTCCACTTCTTCTCCATCCATTTCTACTACAGGAATGGCAAGATGATACTTTTCCAGCCACTCATCGTTTTTGTAAATATCTCGTTCAATAAGCTGAAAGGGAAACTCCGACTGCAGCTCTGCAAGCAGCTTCTTTGCATCATCGCATAAGTGACAGCCATTTTTGGTATACAGTACGACTTCCACATTCCCACTCCTTTACTGCGTGACAAAAAGTTTTCGTTGACTGGATGGTAGAACGTTTAATTGATCTCGATATTTGGCTACCGTTCTTCTTGAAATAGTAACGTTATAATTGCTTTGCAAGACGTTAGCCAACTGCTGATCTGAAAGCGGACGCTGTTTGTTTTCTTCTGATACTAGCTTTTTAAGCAGTTCTTTTACGTGAGTTGTAGAAGTCGCTTCGTTGTTGCCCAGTTGAATACTAGTTGAGAAAAAAGATTTCATTGAAAAGGTGCCAAAAGGCGTTTGAATATATTTGTGCCGAGTAGCACGGCTAATCGTTGATTCATGCACAGACGTTTGTTCCGCTACTTCCTTCATTGTTAACGGCTTCAAATACGAAGGACCCTTTTTAAAAAATGCTTCTTGTTCAACGAGTAAGGTATTCATTAATGCGTTTAATGTATCTTTGCGTGTGTGTAAACTTTTCATAATCCATTGAAATTCACGATATTTCTCTTGTAAATAAGAAAACATTTCTTGGTTCTGCCTATTTTTCAGCTGAAGTTTGTATTGTTCATTCACTGAAAGGCGAGGTTCCAAATCCTCATTTGCATAAGCAACGACATTTCCATCTTCAATTTTTACAATAAAATCCGGTACAATGAATCGTTCATTGGACTTCATATAAAACGATCCAGGACGAGGATTTAATTTCTTAATCTGTTCATGTAATTGTTGAAGAGCTTCAAGTGAGATTTGACATAACTTTGAGATTTTCATCCATTTTTTATACGCAAATTCCTCAAAGTGATGTGTCAAAATTTGCTCTATTTTTTCTGTCCATTGATTACTTCTTTTTAATTGAAGCATTAAGCACTCTTGTAAACTTCTCGCNCCTACTCCTGCCGGNTCCATCTGCTGCACAAGNTGNAGAGCCTTTTCAACCTGCTCTTGACCTTGNCCAAGCTGGTTAGCAAGTATNATTAACTCATCGTGCAAATAGCCAGCATCATCCAGACTATGAATAACAAACTCAACGGCTGCCTGCTCACATTCATCTAATTTTAATAATGCGGATTGATTCATTAAATGTTCGTACAGCGTTTCTTTAGGAGCTGGTATACTGCTCATATAATCTGTTGAATCAGAAGTTGCATGATTTTTTTGATTGTGAGATGTATAGACGGGCAGCTCTGAAAAATCTATAAGCGGATTTTGAAGCGCCTGCTCATGTAAAAACGCTACAATATCCATCGATGAATATTGTAAAAGAGAAATAGCTTGTGATAATTCTTTTGACATCGTCAGCTTTAACGACTGCTGCTGAAATAATCCAATCTCCATTATTTCTCCCCTCCCCTTCATCTATTTTACTATAAAAACGCTTTCAAAGAGCATGTAACTATTTTTTATATGTAATTTTTTCATCAAAAAATCTCCGTCAACCTTTGTTAACGAAGCGGTTCATCCTATTTTTAATTACTAACCATCAAAAAAGTAATAGAGCTATGCACCTTTATAACTTTTCATTATAATTCGCACCAACCACATGATCCGAGTAATAATCCGACATGACGTTCTCTTCGTCATGTCGAATTTTCTGCATGTGTATAATATACTTATTGAATGGTCTGTGCCATTTGCATAAACTTGTCCAAGTTTTCTTCGTCGTTTTTCGTGAAGATGGTTAGCTTCATTGGTTTCT
>Ga0058696_1001205_pt1 | contig 10147 bp, 7 predicted proteins | sample AgamicMgSfrz_FD_55077 | JGI IMG/M metagenome (GOLD analysis project Ga0058696, IMG submission 55077) | Agave microbial communities from Guanajuato, Mexico - Mg.Sf.rz | ecosystem: Host-associated > Plants > Phyllosphere > Phylloplane/Leaf | place: Guanajuato, Mexico | collected 2012-05-30 | reverse complement strand
GTAGCTGATCCCTTGTCGCATATTTCATTTGTTGTTAATCTTCTCCTGCCTTCACTGCCACTGATTGTTATCTCGTAGCCATGGAAGGAACGAAAGGAAAATAGCTATTGGGGCGTTATCAGATGATTCCACTTATGGGGGGGTAAGCAAAGCCGCTAAGATGGAGCTTTTGATATAGGCATCAAAGCTTTTTCCAATCAGTCAAGATTGGTTTAAGTATCAGAGAAATCGTTGTTTCAAGCTCTTCGTGTATTTTTACGAAGGTGTCTAACTAAGGTCACCGTAGAATCGACATACGAACTATAATATGCGCATAAATACCTTCTGCGGGAGTTGAGTTGGGAACCTATTAGTTAGAAACGCCCATGAACAGGTCTAGTATTACTAAGTGCTAATGATCAATGTCCGACGTGCGGATCCTCAATGTCCGACGTGCGGATAATAATAATAATTGCCACCTTCAAGTATGAGAGGAAGAAGTCGTGGAAACAACCAAGCCTTTTTCCCAGCGGGGCTGGTCAAGCAATGATAGAAGCTCCGGCCGATACACTATATTTCTACATACAAGTGAGGCGATTAATGAATGATAAAAAAAGTCATAATTGTAAATTGGAAGAGTTGAAGAGCAGCTTGATAATTGAAAATGAATAATACCAGAAAACTTTCGCCTAAGGATTAAAAGATTAGTAATATGAAAATAACCCGAACGATACGAGTGAAACGAAGCCTAAGACGAAAAATCTTACAATATTGCTCCTAGGTATGTTCTTCTATTCGTTAAGGATGATGTTTTTGTCTTTGTTCGCTTACCTCATATTTGAAACTCCTACTAGGGCTTTCTGTGATGCTATTTCGACCTCGTAAAGATATTAGTCTATAAAGCGAGCTAATGCAGTCGATAGGAAGAAACCTAAAAGAAGATTAAGTTCAAGGAAGAAAGCTAGGGATGACCCTAAGGAGAAAAGGGTCGAGTTTTCTTAACGTTTAAGGTTAGAGAGAAAAGCAGTGCAGTTACCCGCTCCTATCCTTTCCTTACTGTTTTTTAAGTAACTTACTTCCTAAACGCTTCTTAGATAAATAGTTTCAAATAGTTAATCCAATACCTGCCAAGGGATCAAGGATTACCCGTGGAATAAAGCTTTTATTCTCTCTCGTTTTATATATGGGAAAGAAAGCCTGTTGAAGTTACCACCAAGGGCTCTTTTTCTACTTGGTGTGGCTAACGATCTAATCTCATAGGAGGTATAAGGTGCTAATTTCTATCTTTTTTTTTATATAGTTTAATCTTTTCCATCAATATATTCTCTACTGCCTAGTCTACTATTTAGCTGTGTCCTTAGACTTATTCGCTTCAGTCATGTATTCGTGAACTTTTTCTAGGTCAGGTAGGTAGAATAACCTTTGCAGATAAACTTCCCGATTAACAGGTCAATTTGGTGATCAAAGAAGAGAATCAAGGCTACTCGCCCCCTATTACTAATAGATTATGGGTCCTCTTACTATTATAAAGAAGGATTCCTTTTCATGTATGTCCCAACACTAAAGAATGTCTGACTTCAGGACAGCCGCCTCATAACTTACTTTGACTTTTTGACTTCAAAGCACATCCGGCCACTTGTTGTTTCCGATCGCGGGGTCAAAGCTGGCATCGAATAAAAGCAGTTGGAGGTGCGAACTCGTAGCTGACGTTGGTTGTCTAAATCTGCCTCTTCCGCTTCTGTCTTTCTTTCGCCTTCTGCTTTCAAAGACTAAATAAATAGATTCAAAACTAGGGAGAACAGACTGAATGGACAAGTAATCAGACTCCCTATGTACAAGACAGTAGTACTAATAGCAGCAAAAATAACCCAAAGCAGATCATTACAATTGCACTTGATAGGATACCAGTCCTAAGGTAGCTATCAGCTATCACCAAAAGATATCTGATCTCAGATGCACATATAAAACATGTAATAGCATAATAAGCTAAAATGAATCATCAAGAAAATCTCTGGCTATCTCATGAATCAGACCAAAACACCCAAAATCATTTACAACCTATACTACCCTTAGCATAGTGATGCCCTACAAGTCCCATGGGGGAACTCTCGATCACTCAAGAGGATATCTCTCACCAACCCAATCAACTCAGTGAGGTGGAACCCGCAAGTTGGAAAGGTAAGAGAAGAAGGGAAAGATCATACCGGATCTTCCATAATAACATCCTGCTGAAGCATATACACGTAGCTCTCATTATCACTCACTTTCAGTGGTTTGAATACCCGCAAAGCCGGGCTTATAGGCGTCTAAGTCTGCTTGCGAGACAGGAACCTTCAGATGAGAGACATAAGTCTCTCAGAGCTTGCTTCGCCTCCGCGGAGTTAGGCATGGGAGGGATCTCAATATAAAGTCGTCATGCTATCCGGCTATCAACGGTTAGCTCTTATGACCATTAGTCGTTAAGGCGTAATCCTTTCAGATGAGCTACTACGACAGAAGTCGTCATGCTAGCTCCTTCCTTTGCTATCATTTTACTATCATCGTTCTCGGAGAGGGCTTCGTTCACGTTCACTCCCTCCTTTCAGTCGCTTTAGTAGTTTATCTCTTTGAAGGGAGTTAGAATCGGTTGAAATTGTTCTTGGAAAGGGAGTTTTCACTGTTAAGAGGTGCGTAACGCTCTTTCGAGATGCTTTCATTGAATTGATTGGGGGATTTTGACACTTATGGCATTTTCTAACATATTAGGCTTTCGTAGTACACCAATCCGTATGGCATTCCTAACTAACTGTTACCTACTATGGTTCGTGAATGGACTTTGTCTTTCTATCCGAGACAGAGTCAATCTCTGTAACCCTTTATGGAAAGAATCTCTCGTTCAAGTCTTTAGCGCATTCCCTCTCCTTAGAAGTTGTTAACACCTTTGGGTCGAGTAACTTCGTACCTCTCTATCCATTCCTGCGCCTTAGCTACTAACAGCCAGATCTTCTTTCTTAGGGAATTTCTATCTATTAACTTCTTTTCTTTCCTTTTCTTTCGTTAATCGAACTTCAACCGTTAGCTTTCCCTCTTCTTGTCTTATCGGCTTCAGGACTCAACTCCATCAGCCAAGCCCTTAAAAGCTCTACTAACTCTCGTTCTAAAGGGAGTTATCTGAAATGGAACGAAATCAACAATTCCTCGAATGCGCTCTTTTCAGAGTAGTTGTTAACCTGCTATTGTTCGTTCCTGCTTCCTTGAAATCTTTTCCTTTGTTCTACACGTTAGCGCTTTCCTAAAAGAATATCCTTTCAAGTAAAGGGGCATGTATCCACTTTCAAGCTTCATTGCCAGGTGAAGAAGTTGGTGAGTTGTACATCGATAATTTCATTAAGGAGTCGGTACTAAAGCAGCTTTCTCCCCTAGACACTTTGTTGCAAACAATCCCATGAACCTACTAACAGCTATTCAGATTCTCTTTTTCCAAACCCCACTCTATAACTACTAACTACGGAGTTGACCTCCTCAGATTGATCTCTTTCTTTAGCGCTTTCACTCAACTAAAATGAATCTCTCGTTACTATCAACTCTTGCTCCTCTTCTTCTTTCGTTACTAAAGCTAAAAGAAAGAATTGGATTTCAAAAGGAAGACGACTTATCTAAATAGTAATTACACTGAAGTTCAAGTTCTTTAAGGAAGAGAGAAGATTCGAGAAAACCGAAGCTAAGGAGAACTACTCGACTAAGAAGTAAGTCAAAGAATAATGAATAGAAAACTTTCCCGAGGGAATAAAGGGTAAGCATTTGGAGCGCCAGCCAGTTCGCTCTTGAAGTCCGCTTTAGCCCTTGGCCTTAATAACTCGTAGCTAGTAAATCATTTGGGGGATCTTCTTTCATCAGCTGTACCGGCTAAGGCTGAAGCCAATCGATCATCTTCACCTTTCCAAAAGAAGGCATAGGTAATATGGCCTGCTGCTCGTAGCGCGTGGCGTAGCCGAAACCAATCAAACTTCAATACCTTCCCTCTGCAGTTACTGAGCTCATCCTATAAGAACGACAGATAAGTGAAAGGTCGCTTTTAGGAGTGTTCCCTCACCAACTTCTTCACGGAACCACTTATTGAATTAGAACACACCTCATATGAGTTCTGAACTAGAGGAGAGAAGAAACCTACACCGCACCCTCTTTTGCTTCGAAGAAGCTGATGTTCGTTGTTCTAAGCACTGCCATTTGACTTTCGAAGAATTGAAACTTACTGGTCCTCTTTATATGAAAAAAACTGTGAAGGAGAAGCACGAGATAGGAAAAACGTGAGGCTGTCCACTATTGCCTCTAAATTTTTGCCTTGCTCCTATTATTGATAATCTTGGTTCAATATATACCACCCTAAAGAATACAAGTGATCCTTCCTTTTGGGAGACAATCAAGGAGATAATTACAGCAAATATATTACAAAAATAATACAGAGAATAAAAGAACAATATTCTCCAAATATATCGTAATACTCCCCCTCAAGGTGGAGCATGAGGGTCAACCATGCCCAAAAAGCCCCGTAAGAATGTAAACTGCTTCTTTCCGAGAGCTTTGGTGAATATATCTGCAAGAAAAAGTTTGGATGGAATATATGAGAAAGTAAGATCACCAGCTTAACACTTTTCGCGCACAAAGTGACAATCGAGCTCAATATGCTTTGTGCGTTCATGGAACACCGGATTCTTAGCAATGTGAAGCGCGGCCTGACTGTCACAAAAGAGGTGCATAGCGGAATCATGAAAGACCCCAAGAGAACCAAGTAATGCCTTCAGCCATATTAACTCAAAAGTTGTTGCTGCCATAGATCGGTACTCAGCTTCAGCAGAAGAGCGAGAGACCGTTGTCTGTTTCTTTGTTTTCCAAGAGATTGGTGATCCACCAAGTGTGACAAGATATCCGGTGAGAGATCGTCTGGTTAGTGGACAAGCACCCCAATCAGCATCACAGTATGCACGCACTTGTAGATCACAATCCGAACGTAGCAGAATCCCATAACCCGGTGTACCTTTGAGATACCGGAGAACCCGACGAGCAGCATCCATATGTTCTTCCCTGGGCTCTTGCATAAATTGCGACAATATATGAACTGCATAACACAACTCTGGCCTGGTAATTGTTAGATAAATGAGACGCCCTACCAAGCGTCTATACCGACTAGGATCATCCAACACTCTCCCTTTTGCAAGTGCAAGCTTATGGTTCTCCTCCATGGGCAAATCTGTTGGCTTACTGCCCAAAAGACCGCTCTCTTCCACAATTTCAAGGGTATACTTACGTTGACAGAGGCAAAATCCATGTGGGCCTCGAGCTACCTCAATACCAAGGAAGTACTTAAGTGGACCAAGATCTTTGATCCGAAAACAATTGTTCAGGTAGGCTTTTAACTCAGCACAAGCTTGGGAATCATTCCCGGCAAGAATAATATCGTCGACATATACCAGAAGAGCCAAAAACACCTTACCCTTGCGATATGTCAAAAAAGAATAGTCGGCATAGGATCTCACAAATCCATAGGCAGTAAGTGTAGAGGAGAGCTTAGCAAACCACTGTCGTGGTGCTTGTCGTAATCCATAAAGTGATTTACGTAGCTTGCATACTTTGGTAGGAGAACTGGAAGAGAAACCAGGCGGCAAGCGCATAAAGACCTCTTCTTCTAGATCACCATGCAAGAAAGCATTGTTCACATCCATTTGATGGACCTCTTGCAACTGCAACTGATAAGAAGGTTCTCACACTGGACATCTTGGCCACGGGAGCGAAGGTCTCGTTGAAGTCAAACCCTTCCAACTGATGATCACCTCTCACCACTTCACGAGCTTTGAACCTTTCAATGGTTCCATCAGATTTGTATTTGACTTTATAGACCCAAAAGCAACTGATTGGTTTCTTCCCAGGTGGCAAATCTTCAATAGTCCAGGTCTGATTTTCTTCCAATGCATTTATCTCTTCGGTCATGGCTTGTCGCCAGCGGGGATCTTTGACAGCTTCTTGATAGTGCCTGGGCTCAACAATCTTTGTAATAGTAGCAAGAAAAGCTCTATGGCTAGCAGAGAAATTATTGCATGTGATATAATGAACTAGTGGATAAGGATTACCTGAAGAGCCGTTTGGTGGTGAGGATGCGAGTGGGGGGTCTTTCACTTGAGCATTATAGCAAAAATAATCCTCTCGTTGTCACTCTTTTGGCTTTCGCTCCTCTCCTTATCAGTCGTTCAAAAAGAAACCTCTAATTCGATGAATTTTTCTATTCGTGCCGTTCACCTTCAAAGTAAATTAAGTCTGACAGAAGGACCTGCTTCGAGTGCCCTTTCATTGCTATTTGCTTTCTCTGTTCGAAGCTCAGCTGGAACGACGGCTGGAAGATTTATTTCAATGTGGGATGATTTAGTCAGGGCAAAGGATGAAGAAGAGGTATATTAAGGTTCGGTATTTTACTCCGGGGACTACGTGATCTATTGTCTCTATTGGGTACTTTTTCTTTCGTCCCTGACACCCTTTCTTCTCCTCCCTCACCCTGACTTCCCCCTCTCTCTCTTTGAAGTTGACAGTGACATCAGAGTTGGTGATAGGGGAAAGCATGTAAAGGAAAAGTGAAATGGTAGCTACTTCTTCCCTTTCCGGTCGGTCTGGTGTGGTGTCATTGACTTCATTTCTATTCACATCCCTCCGAATCTCTACTCTGTTTTGGCTACTTGTTGTTCGCGCTAAGACAGCGATGATGCCCGGGCTAGTGTAACTGATCTCGCTACTAAATCAATATCGTCAGTTATATGGTTGCTTCATCCAATTTCAGTAAAGGTTCACGTCCTACAAAACCTGATTCAGAGGGGATCACTCATCAATCGTATGTTATCCCCTCGACCTGCTGTTATACTTCATCTTCTCTTCTTCTTCCTCCCGGACCAAGGATTTTTCGTCTTTCAAAAGTGGAAAACTCGGGGTATTCCGAAGATTGAGTGGCTGATCTACTTCAGTCGAATCCGCCTCGTAATCGGGGTAGCCCTCTATCATAGGCTGATTCAGATGAGGTAAGGTCGGAGGTGGTGCCGTATGAGCATATAGGGACGATGGTTCCCCCTGGAAGGAATCGTCTCTCCTTTATGTAGAAAATGGAGGTCGATGCCTCCAGAGCGTCATGGAATGGAAGCAGCCCCTGCTTTAGGTGGTTAACTCATTGCCTTCAGTGACATCGTGGCTTCGGCATCGAGACACTGACTCCCAGATCAGCGACCCACTCTTCTTAAGGGAGAGAGACTGTTCCCTTCATCGCGTCACCGAGAAGAGCGTAGTATAGAAAAGACCGAGAGAGACATCAAGGCTACGTACGCGAGAATAGAGCGCGAATTCGAGCTACATTCCTCAATTGGGAAACCGACGCCTTCGTCGTTTTGATGTTTTTCGAGGGTCTATTTCATATCTGAGGTCCAGCTTTTTTTTAATCAAAAAACGCAAAAGCAAACACACTACTAACGTTTTTTTTACGGAAAAGCATGGTAGCAGTCTTTTGGATCTCCTACTCGTCCCACCTCATCCGGTTTTTTCACTGAACTGCTAACTCTGTTGGGCGCATGAGACAAACAAGGGATTTAGTTTTAGAACGAACAACACACCATTGTTATACGATGGTGACGCGAAAGGAAAAACTTTTTGTTCATATACGCACCTGCCTCTGATACCCAATCAGAAGGGTAGTAATGTCCACAAGGTGCGAAGCGCCTTTTTGTTGCATCAAATCAAGAACAACGACTGTTACAGCTTCAAAATCAGTCTGCTGTCGATTCCATCTCTCCGAAATGGTACAACCAAATGATAGGCGTCAGGCAACGAACGTTAAACTGAAACTTTGCGAAGCTGCCCCGTCCAGCCATTTTTTTGACTATTTCTTGAATCCCGAAAATCTCATTGTAGAGAATCCCTGTACGGTCGAGCACCAGTGATTTCTTTCCAGAGGTGGAATCTTCTGGAGATCTGTGACGGCCCAGTTCCTTATCAAGGGTCAGCTCAAAAACAGGGTATCCCTTAATGTATGGGACGGGACCAGGTAGGATTAGTACTTGAAAGGCCAGGTTTTCTTCTCATCCTTTGTCGCCGGCTCAAGCGACTCGCCTGCAGAAAAAATCCTCACTTCTGGGATTATAAGGCGGAGCATTAATGAAGTCAGCAGAGATTTGGCACTTGTGACACTTTCGCACATATTCAATGCAATCCGTCTCCAGTGTGAGCCAAAACGGCTCTATGAATTTCTATTTCTAACATATGCCCATTCGCATGAGTCCCACATATCCCTTCATGCACTTCTTCCATGAAAGCTTTTGCCTCTTTGGCATCTACACATCTTAGTAGCATAGAATTGTCAAGTCTTTCTCCATTGAGAAAGAAACTCATTGCCAATCTGCTGTTTTCTTGTCGACTTCAGAGATACCAGGAGGATACTCACGATGCTGAATATACCGCTTGATATGATATCATAATACCAGGGCTTTCCATCTATCATCAAGCAGTATGATGGGACGTCCCGAGTTTAGACCTGGAGAGGTTAGACAACTGTTCCTTCTGTTACCCTAATCATTGATGCGTCGCCAGGGCGTCGGCGAATTTCTTCTTGGATCGGGGCATGTAATTGAACTCAATGGAACGAAACTTTTTTATCCGATCTTAACAGGATGATAGGGAAGTAAGAAGGGGTGAAGAGTTTTCTATTTCCCGATTGTTTGAAAGATAATCAGGGATGAATCCCCATACACTTGACAGTGACGAATTTTCATTTCCAAAGCCGCTTGCAACCAACCCAGTAATGCAGACAGTAGTTCAAGTCACAGCTGCTGAGGTGGCGTAGTGAATAGAGTACTAAAAAAAGAAAGAAAAGAAAAAAGAGTTCTGGGCCATAGGATACTAACCTGAGAAGAGTGAAGTTACCTTGACTATTAGACTTTTGGCTCTGAAAATGACTTAAAAAAATGAAAGAGGTTTCTTTTTGAACGACCACCGGGAGAGGAGCGGGCTAAAACCATTCTCAGAAGGAGGAGGTTTAGCGGATGAGAATGCAGTCAAGGGTGAAGGAGCGAAAGAAGCTAACTCGAATGAAGAATCTTTCCGAGGAGTGAGAAGGAGGATATAGGACTTAGGACAGAAAGTAAATGATCGAACTGATGAATCTCAGTCTAGGTGGAGTTTACCAGCACATAGGTAGTCTAAGTTCCGGAGTCTCTGACTTCCACTTAGCTATTCTATTCTCTGAGCTTGCTTTCCAGTCTATCTTCAAAAGTAGAGAAGGTTTAGCGGTCAGTAAGAAACTCCTCATTCATGTTGAATGAGACTTTTCATGGAAGTCTTAGTTGGACTAACGACCTTACTTTCCTTACGTCGATCGTTATGATAACAAGGCCTTTCTTCCTGGAGTAGAGACCTAGCTTTCATCTGTGAAGATGCTATCCTTTCGAATCGGCTGGGTATAGCGGGATCGAGTTTGACGATCTAGTTACATATCACATAAGATGGGTACTCCCGATATTGTCTTGGGAATTTTCAGTATATTCTATTTATATATACGCGTACTGGACTCCATCTACATAAGTAGAAGCATTCAAGAATCACTTGACAGTTCTTATTTCCATTTTCCGACTCTCATCTTCTTAACTGACTTAACCGCAATACTTATCCAAAGACAGGATTCCCTTCATCGATAGTTATTATTCTGTCTCGCGTAAGAAAGAGAGTTTAGAGTGAACCGACGATAAGAGGATTCCTCCCATTGACTGAAGTGAAGAGTCAACCTTCCACACAAGGCAATCTTATGATAGATAGGAAGAGGGAGAGCACAACCGATTCTGTGGCACTTCATGCGCTGGTATTGCATCGGCAGGAATGAGTTCACAACCTTCGAATAAGCCGACTAAAGCTAAAAGGAGAAAGGGAGATGACTCTAGTTGTTGAGTACCCTGAGGAAGGTACCAGATCGACTGATAGTTGTAGCGGATCTTACAACCATCGGTTCTAGCGCTTTCTCTTGAAAAGATTTTTTATTTTGGAAATCCTTGCTCTGAGGAATGCCCGCTTTAACCAGAATCATCTCCGACGCTTTTAGAGTCATCCCGCTTATGCCATGTGCTCCATCAACTTCCTTTTTTCACCAACATCCCATTCTCACTCTTTTAACTGG
>Ga0058696_1001203_pt1 | contig 10183 bp, 6 predicted proteins | sample AgamicMgSfrz_FD_55077 | JGI IMG/M metagenome (GOLD analysis project Ga0058696, IMG submission 55077) | Agave microbial communities from Guanajuato, Mexico - Mg.Sf.rz | ecosystem: Host-associated > Plants > Phyllosphere > Phylloplane/Leaf | place: Guanajuato, Mexico | collected 2012-05-30 | reverse complement strand
GAATTGCCGCCAATGCCGATATATCCGAGCTCCCCATCAGTTCTGGAGAGCGGGTAAAATTCATGGGCAACCCCAGGTTCAGCTACCCAAAATTGACCTGCTCCTACGGGCCATGACCCCTTACCCGGAAGCTTGAGTTCGCCTTCGGCGCTGCGCGACAGGAATAGCTGGTGCACCGGATATCCTTCCGGCCGGAGCTGCACTTTCTGCTCTTGTGTTCCAATGCTATACAGATACAGAGGCAGCCGGGAATCCGGCAGCCCGGTCAAGCGAAATGCAAGCATTCCATCATTCCTTTCGGATCATGCGCTTATTCCTCCTATTATCCCCCTGCTGGAACAGACCAGCAACGGCCTAGAGAACCCTTTTGACGAACAAGAGTTGAGCTAATAACAAGAAAACTCCCTACCAGTTAAATTCGGTAAGGGAGCTCTCTCAATAGAATGATTCAGTTCATAAACTAAATTAGTTTGTCGGATTAGTGGTGGTGCTTTGAGCAGAATCAGTCGAACCGGCATTTGGGTCAGTCGTTGGAACTGCCGGATCTGGAGTTGGTACCACTGGGGTAGCCTGAGCTGCATCAAGTCTAACTGCATCTGACGGAGCAGAGAGAACACTTGTGTATACCTTCAGATCACTGGATACGGAAAGGATATACACTTTGTATTCAGCTCCTAGTTCGATCGCCTTTCCACTTGAATCCAGCGTATCCTTAGTTAAAGAAATTTCTCCTGGTGAAACCTTTGTAGAATAACTGTTTGAATTCGCAGAGGGCAAATCCAGACTGTCTTGGGCTTTTACTACAAATAAACGATATTCGCCAATCCCTTTATCATCGGATGGTTTAGTGAACGTAACCTTCAGGCCTGCATCCGTAGCTGTACTGGCATTCTCAACTTTCGTTATATTTGCTACCTGAACAGCAACAGGCTCTGCCGGTTTGGCCAGAATACTGAATTCGTTGGAAGCACCGGACAGATTGGAAGCACGCGTACCACTATCGGATACGGACAAAACAAATGCTCTGTATTTTTGACCTACGACAAGAGCATTACCATTGATATCAGCGTGACCATTATTCAACTGAATTGGATTGCCAGCATCATTTTTGGAGATTTGCACATAGGATCTGATGCCAAGAGCGGAGTTCAGGTCGAATCCAGTCACTTGACCAGATGGAACAATTAATACTCTATAATTCGCAATGCCACTGTCTGTTGTTGGTTTACTGAAGTTCACGGTGACATCCGACGCGTTTCCTGCTTGCCCTTGACTTTTCACCGTTACATTCACATTATTCACTGCGCCAACAGCCGTATTGGATGCGAGTGTAATTACATTGGAGCCTGATGACAATGCATTGGCGAGGGAAGCGTTACTGTTAACCGCCATGACATACACGCGATAACCCACACCATTTACAATTGAACTGCCATCCACTGTTTTCGTATTACTGGTGAAGTTCACCGTCTGATTGCTGCCATTCTTGCTGACATACGTATAATTCGCACTGTTCACTGCGTTTGCAGCCGACAGGTTGAAGCTGGTATTCGTGGATTTCACGACAAATACCCGGTAGTGATTCACATTGGCCTCATCCGCCGATTTGGTAAAGGTTACGCGCAGATCGCGTCCATCCCCATTATCACCGATATCGCTTGCCGCTACGTTGCTTGGAGCTGTTATCGCTGCATTTGGAGTCAATGTGATCTGTGACGAGTACGAAGACAACGCATTCTGACTGGAGTTGCCGCTCGTGCTTACCGACAGGACGAACACACGATAAGTCACGTTATTGGAGACTCTGTACCCATTCGTATCCACCATACTGCTTGGCAGCGTAACCGACAGGTTACCACCTGTTTTATTCACTTGATAGTAGTTGTTCGAAGCGTTAGCCGCACTCAGTGTGAAGCTTCCTGCGTTACCGGAACGAACCACGTACACCCGGTAGGCCGCAACCTTCGACTCATCCGACGCTCTGTTGAAAGAAACCCGCAGATCGCGCCCATCGCCGTAGTCGCTCACATCCGTGACAGCCAGGTTATTGACAGNTCCTGCATTTCCGTTCGTCGTCAGTCTCAGCAAGTTGGAGGAAGAGGACAGGGCATTGGTGTATCCGTTCTGCTGATTGCCTACAGCCATGACGTAGATCCGGTAATCCTGCAGATTCGTTACGTTATACCCGCTTGTATCCTTCATGGATGAAGGTAACGTTGTGGTAATATTGCTGCCTGTTTTGTTCACGGTATAGTACAGGCTGGAAGACAGATTGCTTGCCGTCGTCAGATTGAAGCTGCTGGCCACCGAGTTCCGCACTACGAAGATACGGTAGCTCGCTACCTTGGATTCATCGGATGAACGGTTGAAACTCACCTGAATGTCACGACCATCTCCATAATCCGAGTTATCTTTCACTTGCGTAATAACTGGCGCTTTTGCCGTATTCACACCCAGTGTTAAGGAAGAGGATACCGATGACAGCTTGTGATCTGCAGCTGCTGCATTGGAGCTGACCGACATAATGTATACGACATAGGCTGTGCCGCTGCGAATTAATTCCCCGGACGTATCACGCGTGGAAGAAGTCAGCTGACTTTTAACCGCTGTGTTGTTGCCTTTATAGATAATCGTTGAGTTCGAGCTGGACACTTTATTCGCTGCAGTCAGATTGAATGATGAAGCATCCTTCGCTTTGACGACAAATGCACGATAATACGTAATATTCGAGGTGCTGCTTGGCTGATTGAAGTTAATCTCCAGATCACGGCCATCCCCATAGTCACTGATATCGGCAATCCGAAGACTGGTGACAGGCTGAACTGTTGTTTTTACATTGTTTAATTTCAGGGATTGGGCAGACCACGCAAGTACATTTTTGTAATTATTGCTGCTGTTGCCCATGGTCAGGACATACAAACGATAGGTTTCACTCGTATTCAGCAAATCCCCGTTAACGTCACGTGTCTGAGCATTCAAGGTCAATTTTGGGTTACCGCCATTTGGAGAAACCGAAGTATAATTGCCGGATGGTACAACCGATGCTGCAGACTCGTTGAAGCTGTTGACATCACGGGTTTTCACCAGCATAATGCGATATTCGGATACAGCCTTTTCGGATGTAGGACGCGTAAAGCTGACCGTCAGATCCCGTCCATCTCCATTACTTCCTGAAACGGATCCATAGATGTTCCATGCCGCAACTTTTGTGTCATCAACAGGAGGCGTGGACGTTGTTTTGATATCCACCCGCTGGTTACGGGAGTTCCAGAATACCTTCTCCCCGAACGCTTCACTCACAAAGCGAATGGGAACCATCGTGTTGCCCTTAATCGTACTCGCAGGCACGTCCAGCGTGACCGCTTCCCCATTAATGTACGCTGTCTTGGAACCAAGCTTCAGTGAAATTTCTTGATCTCCACGACTGGCTGTAATGGTTTTCGTTTTGTTCGTATAGCCCACGGTGGCATCCAGTCCTTCAAAAATGGACCGCAGCGGAACCAATACCCGTCCGGCCTTCATGACAGGTGCCTGCGCAGATGACAGCTCGGCATCATTGATGTAGATACTGATTCTCGCTGCTGCATCGATTACCGTTGCGGGCAAGGCTGACATCAGCATGGCTGATACGGCCAGTGCGGACATGACCTTTTTGACTTGACGTCCTCCGGCTTTTTTCATATTGAATATCCCCATTCTCTTTTTAGATGAATTGAATTGTATTAGAGCGTCTTTCACTTGATTATATTCCTGTAATTTCCTGTGCACATCTAAGACGTCTGGACCTGATCAAAAGTTTCCAATCGCCCCAAAAATATTTTCGCAGAAAAGTTCTTCCACCATCTACCTGCGAAAGGTTAAAAATAACAGAACATTTTGTCATTATTCCGAAACAACATCGGTGGCAAATTGAGTTAATGTATAAAGAATCATTCAGTTTGTATTTTTAAAATCCATGGGAGGTTTACATTAATGACATCATTGTACTCATCTGCCAGACGCCAAGGGCTCCGCATGCTCATGACAGCCACAGCCGCTGCTGTATTGATGCAGTCCGGTGCCGCGGGTATAACGGGAATGGCTGCAGCAGCGCCCTCCGATTCCGATGCCAAAGTAACCACCAGCAGTTCGACCGCCATTTATAACACGTTTCAATCCACACTCCAAAAAAAGAACGGCTTATCCGCCGCTGACACCTATCTGGAATCCAATATCGATAAAGTAACACCCCATCATGCGACCCTAATGGTGCTGCAGTTGGAGAATGCCCGCATCAAGGGATTAACAGCCATGACGGACCGCATGTTGGTTCCCAATGTTCAGGACAAGATGATCAAAGCATATAAGTGGAACGACAGTTTCACCCAACTGATGGAGCGTACGAAAGACTCGGAACTCCGCGCATTGCTGAAGGAAGCCCGGGATAGCGGCTATCGTCTCGTGATGTTGGAAGGCTCACTCTATCCGATCATGAATTATATGGCTTTTCAAAAATATAATTCGCATGTCAAACCGGATATCAAGCAGTACATCAACATCATGGCGGTCGAGACCAGCAATCTGGCTGCTGAGGATGGCGCACTTATCATTGGGTATCAGGAAATTCTGAACCGGGCATTGAATCAGGAACGTTTCCTGCAGGATTATCCGAAGTCCAATCGGGTCAAGCAGGTACGAAATTTGCTGAACAATTATACCCTGTATACCTTTTATGGCCTGAACAATACACCGCTGTTTGATTACGAAACCAACACCATGGTGGCCAATGCCCAGAAAGGGTACAAGGCCGTTTTGCAACGGAATTCATCCGAGGACAGTGACTTGCTTGCTAAACTGGGTGCCTTCATTGACGTCGTAACCGAAGCCAAATACCAGAAGACTTCCGCTGTGGAAAAGTGGCTGGATCAGAAAGTGCCAACTGGCGGCTACACCGGCTTCTAACACCATTCATCGCATTAAGGAATATATCCGTTACAAAAACAAAACCGCCACAGGTTGCTCCCGTGACGGTTTTTCAGTGTGATCAACCCTGCTGAATCGGCTTGATCATATGGTTATATTCATGTCCTGCAATGACAATGACATCATCCTTCGTATAGCCCTGCCGTTCATACAGCATCAAGGCACGTCCATTATCACGCTCGACAATAAGAGCCACACGATCATGCCCGAGCTCCCTTCCCTGCTGCTCAAAAGCAGCCATCAGAGCCCGCCCGATACCCTGTCCTTGATACGTTTCGCTTACCGACAGTGTATCCAGATAATATTCGCCGGGACGAGTTTCTTTGATTATCGCATACTTCTCATCCTGACTTCGTCCAGGCCGATCCAGAATCGGCTGGTCCAGACGATCCGCTTCACTACCGTCGTAGGCTACGAGAATACCGGCAATGTCCTGACCATGTTCCATCACCGTTACATGGCAATAGCTGATCCGGTTGTCCTCCTGCATATAAAACTGCTTCAGAATCTGCATCGCCTGCTCGTGATTGGACTCACCCGCCAGCGCATATGCAATGTCTCCTATCGCCTGATAGAGCAGCGGGATGACCTGATCTGCATCCTCCCTGCGAGCTGGTCGCAGCTGGAGATGGGGCTCGTTCCGATCCGGCTTCATCATGGAATCCTTCATCAGATTAACATGTTGAACAGATTCAGATTTTTGTTCAGCTCGGTATAGGCAATGCCTTTGCGATTCATACGTTCAATCAGAGGCTGATAATCTTCCTTGTACATCAGCTCAATGCCTACCAAGGCAGGGCCGTTCTCCTTATCATGCTTCTTCGTATATTCAAACCGGGTGATATCGTCATTCGGCCCGAGCACTTCCTCCAGGAATTCACGCAAAGCGCCTGCGCGCTGCGGGAAATTCACCATGAAGTAATATTTCAGACCTTCATAGATCAGGGAACGTTCCTTAATCTCCTGCATCCGGTCAATGTCGTTGTTACCGCCGCTAATTACGCAGACTACGGTCTTGCCCACAATTTGCTCACGGTATTGCTCCAATGCAGCAACAGCCAGCGAACCTGCTGGTTCGACCACGATTGCATTTTCATTGTACAACTCCAAGATAGTGGTACAGGCTTTGCCTTCCGGTACCTTCACGATATCATCAAGCGTGCTGCTGCAGATGTTGTACGTCAGATCTCCGACCCGCTTCACTGCAGCACCATCCACGAATTTATCAATATCATCCAGCGTGACAACCTGTTTGCGGAACATGGCCTCACTCATCGAAGCAGCACCCAGAGGCTCCACACCAATGATGCGTGTTTCCGGGCTAACCGTCTTCATGTAGGTTCCAACGCCAGCTGCGAGTCCACCACCGCCAATCGTAACAAATACGTAATCTGCATTCTCATCCAGGCTTTCCATGATCTCCATCGCCACTGTACCATTACCCGCAATAATCTTCGGCTGGTCAAACGGGTGAATGAACGTCATGCCCTGTTCATCACATGCACGCATGGCTTCGGCATAAGCATCATCATACGTATCACCGATCAGCACAACTTCCACGTTTCTCCCACCGAAGCGTCGTACCTGCTTGACCTTCTGATTCGGTGTCGTGCTCGGCATGAAGATTTTGCCGTTGATTCCGAGCGCATTACAGGAAAAGGCAACACCCTGTGCATGGTTGCCTGCGCTTGCGCAGACAATACCTTTCTCCAGCTCAGCCGGAGTCAGACTGCGAATCATGTTGTAGGCACCCCGAATTTTGAAAGAGCGCACTACTTGCAGATCTTCCCGCTTGAGGTACACATTGCAATTATATTTGGCCGACAATACAGCATCCCGCTGCAAAGGCGTTCTTACAATAACTTCACGCAGCACATGATGTGCCCGTACGATATCTTCCATGCCAACACCGGCATGGCCAGAACTTTTGTTTTCCGTTGATTCTTGTTCCACTGGTTTCATCTCTTCTCCACACTCCGCTTGTCTTGGTTGGCAATGCAAGCATTGCTTTTTCTGTTATTGTATCACTTTTGACCTAAGCTTGCGCCAAGGCCTGAATCATTTGCCATCCGCAAAATTTCATCAATAATAATTTGCGGGTCGGTAAACGTGACCATATGACCGGATTGACCTGCTTCGATCCATTGTCCGTTCGCGAGCCTTTGGACTGTCTTGCGGTGGGCCGACACGATGGCAGGTCTTATTTTTTGTTCTCCCTTTCCTGCTTTCGTACCTGAAATGATACTCACTTCCAGATTCCCCAGCTCAGGAGGAGCATGCCGTAAGGAGGCCAAATCATCCAGAAACGTCACCGATTCAGCAGCCATGGTACGTGCTGCCTGTACAGTGAAGTCTTCCTCCTGGTGATCCTGCGCAACATCATCCGGTTGAACCTGGCCCGGCTTACTGCCCATCTTCCGATACAGTCCTGTACGAGCCATCAAAGGAAGCAGGAAACGGTTCACGGTAAAACTGGTTTTGGCCATAGTGGAGAAATACAGTTCACAGTTCTCGTCCGATGGATCGACCAGTATCAATCCTCTAATGCGAGACAGATCCCCAGCTGCTGCAGCTCTGACGATTGGCCCTCCCCAGCTGTGCCCCACCAGAATGAAAGGACCTGGCCCAAGTGCAGTCAGCAGATCCCCCAGATCCTCTGCAAGCCTGCGGAGACTCCGCTGCTCCGTGTCGGCCTCACTCCGTCCCAGGCCAGAACGGTCATAGACCACAGACTGCGTATGTTCAGCCACTTGAGGCACCACGAGTCCCCACGCCGATCTGGAAAAGCCCATACCTGATTCAAAAACGACAATCGGATTGCCGCTTCCTTTGGACATATAATGAAGCTTGCGGCCATCTCGTGTGCGGATAAATGCACTTGAACCATACGAATGATTGGAATGAATAGCGTTCATGCTCCCCTCCTGACCTGATTACGCTCATCGTTATTTCTTTAATATCGTTCTAATTGAAAATGATTATCAATTACTTAAGTATAGGATAATTCCTCCTGTAAAAGCAAACCAAAAACCCGATCCATACAAGGATCGGGTCCACAATAAACTGGCGTTTAGGACGATTGTATTCACTACCTATTGCATTTCATTTACTTACCCTATCAATCATGGGCTACGCCCTAATTCCATGATCCTTGCTATTCAACTGATCCAGCAATTGATTCATGGCTTCTTCGCTCATCGCTCCCCCACTGAAAGCGACCAGGGCACGCAGCGGCATATATTTCATCATGGCAGCCATCATATCCGCATGCTCACCTGCATCATCGCCACCCATGCCGCTGGCTTCCTGGAATTGCTGCATGGCTTGTTCCAACAGCCTTTTGTTTGCCGGATCGCGCTGGATGTCGCCGAGCGTGCTATTCCGTGTGTATGTGGGAATGAACGTTGCCGTGGACTCCACTTTAATACGTTTAATCAGATGAATGTCCTTGGAAGAACTGCCCACTTGAATATCAAACTCGCCAGTCTCTACATGCCAGTCTTTCATATCCACATTGTAATAAGCAAACGACCGTTTGTTTAAGGTAAAGCGAACCACCTCGGAAGCCCCCGGCTCCAGCTCCACTTTGGCAAATGCCTTCAGTTCCTTCACCGGACGAATCACCGTACTTTCCACATCACTGATGTACAGCTGAACGACTTCTTTGCCCGTTCTGTCTCCGGTATTGGTGACTTTCACGCGCACTTCAACTTCATCTTGGTCTGTCAGTTCATTCCGGTCCACCGATATCGGTATATTCGAACGTCGTATAGCTCAGTCCATAGCCGAATGGAAATAACGGCTCGATCTGCTTCTTGTCATAGTATCGGTAACCTACGAAGATACCTTCCTTGTAGTCAACCCGATCTCCTTCACCCGGGAAGTTAAGNAAAGACGGATTATGGCTCAGCTGTGCAGGGAACGTCTCTGCCAGTTTGCCAGAAGGATTTACCTCGCCGTACAACAGGTCAGCAATCGCTCCGCCAACAGCCTGCCCGCCCAGATAGGCTTCGAGTACAGCCTTCGCTTGCGGCAGCCAAGGCATTTCCACTGGTGAACCATTGCTGAGCACGACAACGATACGTGACTGCACCTTGGCCACCTCTTCAATCAGGCGGATATGGTTATCTGGCAGGCGCAGATGGGCGCGGTCATATCCTTCGGATTCATAGCGGTCGGGCAAACCGACGAAAACGACGGCTGTATCCGCAGCCTGCGCAGCATGAACCGCTTCTGTCATGAGCTGGTCATCCACATCATCCGCTTCAATGCGGTAACCCGGGGCATACGTGATCTCTGTCTCCGTTCCTGCAAGCCGGGTCATCTCTTCAACAATATCATCGACTTGGGTCGGATTGATGTGGGAGCTTCCTCCGCCCTGAAAGCGCGGTTTACGGGCAAAGCCTCCAATTAGCGCCAGCTTGCCTTCACGTTTCAACGGAAGCAGCTGATCTTCATTTTTCAGCAAAACCATACTCTCCGATGCCACCTTACGGGCAAGCTGGTGGTGCTCCTCCTTATTGTAGGTAGCGCCCTTACGCTGCTGATCCGCTGCCTTGAAGATGAGTGTAAGCAGACGTTCCACTGCCCGGTCCAGCTTCTCCAGGGACAGCTTGCCGTTCTCAATTGCATCGATTACCTTCCGCTCTCCGATTCCGCCGCTTGCGGGCATTTCAAGCTCCAGCCCTGCGGAAAGTGCATCTGCACGCTCATTTACAGCACCCCAGTCAGATACAACAAGACCTTCATGTCCCCATTCTTCCTTCAGAATATCGGTGAGCAACCACTCATTTTCACCTGCATATGTACCGTTCACCTTGTTGTAGGAGCACATCACCGTCCATGGCTGACCATCCTTCACCGCACCTTCGAAACTGGCAAGGTAAATCTCACGGAGCGTACGCTCATCCACCACTGCGTCAATGGACATACGCCGCTCCTCCTGATTATTCACCGCAAAGTGCTTCAGCGATGTACCCACGCCCTGACTCTGTACACCCTGGATATGGCCTGTCGCCATACGTGTAGACAGAAGCGGGTCCTCGGAAAAGTATTCAAAGTTCCTTCCGCCCAGTGGCGAACGCTTAATATTAACGCCGGGTCCCAGCAATACGCTAACTTCTTCAGCTTGACACTCTTCACCCAGCGCCACTCCAACCTGACGCGCCAGTTCGGTGTCCCAAGAGCTGGCCAAGCCTACTGCGGATGGAAAGCAGGTCGC
>Ga0058696_1001201_pt1 | contig 10190 bp, 10 predicted proteins | sample AgamicMgSfrz_FD_55077 | JGI IMG/M metagenome (GOLD analysis project Ga0058696, IMG submission 55077) | Agave microbial communities from Guanajuato, Mexico - Mg.Sf.rz | ecosystem: Host-associated > Plants > Phyllosphere > Phylloplane/Leaf | place: Guanajuato, Mexico | collected 2012-05-30 | reverse complement strand
ATGTCAAGAAATCCCCCGCTCTTCGGGGATGTCCTCAGCGCCGAGGAACGTGTACTAGGGTGTATGTGTGACTCGTTCAGATTATGAGCTGGAACAAAAAAGCAAAAGAAAGGAAAGAATTTTTCCAGTATTAATGATCATTACCAGTGAATAGGATAAAATGGAAGAACTCCAGTCACTATCTAAAATGAAAAAGATCCATTCATATGAAATTTATGGTTTCCATTGGTGTAAATCCGGTTTAAGATGAGAAAAAATTTCCCATTGGTAGCGAACGTTATCCATTAAGCGGGGAATCCTATTTTTAGGGCAAAACAAAAAAATTATGCTCCCATTCTTGCAAGAACGGACTAACAGGGCCAGCTATCTAGCTAACCTTTCAAATTCAATACCGTTACTGTATAAGTGGATCTCATTGTAAAAGACCTATTACTGGATAATTCATGGGTAGAGCCAAAAAGTTTGAACTGTACAAGTTATCAATAACACTCAGTAAATGAAGTAAAGGGCTCCGGTGTATAGAGAGGACCTCACCGTTTAAGAAATCACCATAGAAACGAAGGAACCCACTATTTCTTTATTCATCTATATTGAAATTGAATTTACATTTATTTTTTATTTGTTTGATATACCAATACAATTTCTTATTTTTTTGTCTTGTTTCAAGGCAAAATGTCTAAAAAAAGAAAAAATAGTGGTCGGGAAGGTTATAGTAGCAAAAGCCATTGGGATTTTTCTTTTTTACATTGAAAAATTATGTTTTGTTATTAATGATCAGGAAGGGAAAAAAGAATAACTCAAAGAAAGAAAATCAATTAGTTATTCATCAAAGTTTCATTTATTCAATGACTAGAGTTAGACGAGGATATATAGCTCGGAAACGTAGAAAAAAAAGTCGTTTATCCCGTAAAGGGGCTCATTCAGAACTTACTCGAACTATTGCTCAACAGGAAAGAAGGGCTTTAGTTTCGGCTCAGCGGAATAGAGATAGGAAAAAGAGAGATTTTCGTCGTTTGTGGATAACTCGGATAAACGCAGTAATTCGCAAAAAGGGAGTATACTTTTATTATAGTAAATTTCTACATGATCTGCACAAGAGACAGTCGCTTATTAATCGTAAAATACTTGCGCAATTAGCTATATTAAATAAGACATTTCTTTATACGATTTCCAATGAGGCCATAAAAAAAGAAGATTGGAAAGAATCCCCCAAAATGATTTCAATCAAGTTCCCCGGAGTTTATTCTCCGGGAGGATAGAGTAGAAATTAGTCTGATAAAATCCAATACATAAAAAAAATAAAAAAACCTATTCAAAAAAAAATTCCCCGATTTTTTTATTATCTTACGACACAACAATCAAATCTGGATTCTCATATTTTTGAAAACAAACCAGCAATCCATTTTTGAGTTCAGATTCGAATTTGGTTTTGATTCAATTACCAATTTTATAAAGACTTATTTTTTTCTAAAAAAAGACCTATTTTTTCTTTTTGGTTCGAATTTTTTCTTTTTGTGTCTCAATTTAGCAGTTCTAATAATAGCCGACTTGATTCTTTCAAATATTTTTTTATTATTATTAAAAGGTAACAAAGATAAGATACGAGCTTGTTTTATAGCAATAGTAATTAATCGTTGTTCTTTAAAGGTCAATTTAGTTACTCGCCTAGATAATATTTTTCCTTGTTGACTAATAAATCGTCTAAGTAAACTCGTTTTTTTATAATCAATTCGATCCCCTGATTGGATCGGGGGCAAAGGCAAAGGTCTACGAAAAGGTCGCTTGGATTTTTGAAAAAAGGGTCGCTTGGATTTTTGAAAAAAGGGTCGCTTGGATTTTTGAAAAAGGGGTAGCTTGGATTTATACATGGTTTGTTTAGTTTATTCCTTAATATAAAATAGAATATACCGAAAATCTTATTTCGGTTGGACATAAAAAAAATTAGAATTAAGAAATAGGATTTGGTTTGTTTATTTCGATTTTTTATATTTTTTTCTCAATATATATATGTATAATCAAAAAAATTTCAATATTATTAGATAATTTTAATAATATATAATAGAAATATAAAATTTCTATAATATTTATATAAATAGAAAATAGATTTATATAAAATCGAATGAAAATGGTTTTGTCCCCTTCCTTGAAAGAATGATAGACAGACGTTCGGTTCGATCTATTTCTTTATCTCTCCATGAATTGTATGTCTGTAACGGACAGAATTTTCGCAATTCCACCGACTAGGCGTATTGTGTCGATTCTTTTGAGTAATATATCTGGAAATGCCCCTTGATTCCTTATTAACACTCTTTCGAACACAACCGATACATTCCGAAATAACTTTTACTCGGGCATCTTTACCCTTAGCCATCAACCTAACCTCCTTTGGATTTTTGATTCAAACCACTTTTCTATTATTATTCTCGACCCGAAGTGAAGAAGAAAGGAAAATAAAAAAAATATAAGTTCCTAACTCGAAATACAAATACAATTAGAAATATTTCGTTGCAATGACAATCAATAGAGTAATAATAGTAAATTAATTTTATAAATACTCCGTAATCAAAAGGTTTATAACTATATTTCGAATCACAAAATTTCATTTTAATAGCTTGTATGATACTATTACCCTAGATTCACATTCGAACCGGATCCCAAGTTTTGATGAGGTTGAATCTACTTTTCGTCTTTCTCTCCTCTACTCTTCTTATATTATAAGGGGGGGTTAGTCACAGATAGTTGATTCTATCTCTAATCTTTGTTACCCCCTTACCACGTCAATAACTAGAATGATAAAAAGGGGAATGTCAGCGCATCTGGGAAAAAACGATTGATTTCTATTAATAGACCAGCTAAAGCCCCAAACCATAGAGTACTTAGGACCGGTGCCACGGAAAGATATGTTTTTAGATCTCGCATTGAAAATCCTCCTTCTTTATTTCTTTAATGTAATATATTTGATAAAGTCAATACATATCTAATCTACGATCAGATGTATAGATGGTTTCAAGTTAAAGACTACTTTAGTTTGTACACAAAATCCCTAAGCTAAGTCAAATTAAAATAAATGTACAACGATCCGGTAGATAAAATCGATTTTTTTTTCATAAAATAGAGTGGCATGCCCCTTCCTACTGAGCATTCCCGAAAAGTATTTTTGAATTTACGACGGGTTTTTCATATATATATAAATATTTTGATTATACCTTATATGATATGAGACCAAAAAGAGGAAAGGGCAAGATATATTATGTATATAGGAAATAACGATGTGGAAAACAAGACAAGGATAAGGACTCTTTACAATTACACTATTAAAACCAATTGAATTGAAAGGGATGTAGCGCAGCTTGGTAGCGCGTTTGTTTTGGGTACAAAATGTCACGGGTTCAAATCCTGTCATCCCTACCTAATTACTTTTCCTCTGAGAAGTAAGGAGGAATTCAATTTTAATTAAAATCGATTAAAAACAGAATTTATCATTTTTTTTTATCATACTCCATATGATAGATAGTGTATGCATACAGGATGTAGATGTAGTTTTTGGTTACAAAAAGTTTTCTGTACAGTCTTATCTATTATGATAAGAAAGCGCTCTTAGTTCAGTTCGGTAGAACGTGGGTCTCCAAAACCCGATGTCGTAGGTTCAAATCCTACAGAGCGTGATTCCATTCTTGTTAGGTCGAATCGAATTAATTATCGAATTAGACTGAAATAACTGAGCAGTAATCTAGATTTGACCTCCTACTTTCTCTAATCTACAGGAGGTCAATCAAAAAAATATTCGTTAATTAATCTAATTAATCAAAGGCCCAACTGATCACCACGTCTGTATTGTAAATATGCGGTTACGAATAATCCAGCTAAAGTAATAGGAATTAGACCTAAGACAATTCCAAATAGAAAAACTTCAATCATTTCATTCAATTCCTTTGAAAAAAAAAAAGAAAAAGGTAATATCTATCTCTAAATATTAATCTGAATTGCTCATGAATTTCAATAACCAAAAATTATCAATTGACGCGGTAAAGAGCTAAAAAATATATGGAATCCCACAGAAATATTTCTTGAGTTGTTCATTCAATTAATTTCAAATAAGTCCTATCTTACTCAGACCTATAAAGAAAGCGGAAGTTATAGTTAAAGCCGCTAGTAAAAAACCGAAATAACTAGTTATAGTAGGCATGAAGGAACTAAATGAAATATGTTATTTTTATACATATGTATATAAAGCACTTACCTAAGTTTCCATTTTGAAAGATCGGAGGGAGAATAAGTCAAAATAAGAATTCTAAAGAATAAGTTCAATTGAAAGTTTCAGATTTATCAATTATTAACTATTAGATTATAGATGTCACTATACTTTTTACTTCAATTTGAACTTCACTTTTATTTTTTTTGACTCAGTCGACTCAGCAATCGGGTTCATCCATATAAATAATATTTCGAATGAAAAGAAAAAGGGGTATCACACCTTCATTTCAATATTAATCAAAATTGCCTTGCTGTGTCAGAAGAAGGATAGCTATACTGATTCGGTATACTCTAAAGACACCTTTGGTACAATATGGGTAATCCCACAAAGAGTTTATGGAAAGTAAATGTAAATTTACTGATCTCATCTTTTACGGATTTGCCTTTGACTGTACAAGAATATGTGGAGCTCAGCATGTCTGGAAGCACAGGAGAACGTTCTTTTGCTGATATTATTACCAGTATTCGATACTGGGTCATTCATAGCATTACCATACCTTCCCTATTCATTGCCGGTTGGTTATTCGTCAGCACGGGTTTAGCTTACGATGTGTTTGGAAGTCCTCGGCCAAACGAATATTTCACAGAGAGCCGACAAGGAATTCCATTAATAACAGGCCGTTTTGATTCTTTGGAACAACTTGATGAATTTAGTAGATCCTTTTAGGAGGCCCAATGACCATAGATCGAACCTATCCTATTTTTACAGTGCGATGGTTGGCTGTTCACGGACTAGCTGTACCTACCGTTTCTTTTTTGGGGTCAATATCTGCAATGCAGTTCATCCAACGATAAACAAAACCGAATCCGAATTATAGAGCTACGACACAATCAAACCCGAACGAACAAAATGTTGAATTGAATCGTACCAGTCTTTACTGGGGACTATTACTCATTTTTGTACTTGCTGTTTTATTTTCCAATTATTTTTTCAATTAAATAAAAAGAAAGAACGAAAGAAATCTATAGAATCGAGTAGGAATTCTCTTATCCCATTCGGAAGGACCTCATTTCATAATTATCCATGACTGTTTATGTCTCTAGCACGACCACTTGATGAAATGGAGGGAAGTGGGGTAAATGGCCAAGACTAATAGAAGGATTCCTCTTTGGATAATAGGTATTGTAACTGGCATTCTTGTGATCGGTTTAATAGGTATTTTCTTTTATGGTTCATATTCTGGATTGGGCTCATCCCTGTAGTAATCGGGCGAACCGAGGTATAGATATGAAAGTATAAGAACTCGACGGGACCTTCCTTCTACCTTGAATTAGACAAACAAAGAAGGGGGAGGTCCCGTTAATTTCTTTATTTTTTTATTATCATAATCCTTTTTCGTATAAATGAAAAAAAGGATCCATGCAATGATGCTTTTTGGAAATTCATTTATTTGGTCATTCAAAACATCTATTTCTCGATAGTCTTCTTTAATTGACCCTTCCCAAAAGAAAGAAGGAATCACTTTATTTATTGAATCACACAATAGAATCGATATTTTTATAGATCAAATATCGTGCAAGAAGTTCCATTTGTTCAATCAATTTTCCTCTATCTTTTTTAAAGTTTGTCCACTACTTTAACTTTAGTTTTAGTATATTAAAAAGTAGTATATTATATACTTGCTTGTCGTGTGTCGAAGACCAGGAAGGCAACGAATCCCCCCTAGAATCGTTTGTTCCCCTCATTTATTTATCTTCTCTTTTCGTTTTATTCCCCGCTTAGTCTAGTATCTAGTCGAATTTGATTCTAGAATCGAATAGAAAACTTTTTATACACTCTATGAAATTGAGATATCATATGATATTTGATAATAGTGACATCATCCCAATTTCGATTGAAAAGAAAGAAGTAAAAAAAAAAGTCAAATAGTCCTCCTTGCAATATATATACATATTCTAACAAAGAATGTAGTACAAGTAATTCCAGACCTCTCGTAGATGTCGAAAAATAGTATTAAAAAAAATTTTGTTCTTGTTACGAACTTGATGTTGATAAATCCACGAATCTAGAAATTCATTTCGGACAATTGAACCTTCTCGAACTGTTTCTTTTTAAGAACCAAAAAGATTTGTGCCAAAATAACAGATGCAAAGAAGAACAAAAGACCTTGTACGCGCAATGGGTCTTGAAGTACTATTTCTGCATCTCCCTGACCAAATCCACCCACATTAGGATTACTTGTTAATGGTTGATCAAGTTTGATAGATTCACCCTCTGAAACAAGAAGTTCTGGTCCTGGAGGGATAACATCAACCACTTCACGTCCATCCGAGGCATCTACTATGGTTATTTCGTATCCGCCCTTTTCTTTTCGAAAAATTTTCTTTACTATACCGGCTGCTGTAGCATTATAAACTGTATTATTACTCTTGCTTCCGTCAGGATAAATCTGGCCCCTTCCCCTGTTACCACCCACATATATCGGATATTTTAAGAAGTGAGCATCTTTCCTAGTGGTAGGGTCCGGGGAAAGAATCGGAAAGGTGATTTCACTATATTTTTGCCCAGGAACAGGACCTATCACAATAATATTTTTTTTATTGGGGCGATAGCTCTGAAAAGAAAGATTGCCTATCTTTTCTTTCATCTCGGGAGAAATACGATCAGGTGGGGCTAATTCAAATCCCTGAGGTAAAATAAGAACAGCCCCCACATTCAAACCCCCCTTTTTGCCATTAGCAAGAACTTGTTTTAGTTGCATATCATAAGGAATTCGAACAACTGCTTCAAATACAGTATCAGGAAGAACCGCTTGTGGAACCTCAATATCCACGGGCTTATTAGCTAAATGGCAATTGGCACATACAATACGCCCAGTTGCTTCTCGTGGATTTTCATAACCTTGCTGTGCAAAAATGGGATATGCATTTGAAATGGATGACCGAGTTATTATATATATCATAACCGATACGTAAATGGATCGAGTAATCTGTTCTTTTATCCAAGAAAAAGTATTTATAGTTTGCATGGTCCAATCGTTGATCCCGAAAATTTCTACAATAAATTGGGTAGGTTGCTAGTCTAGTTCCCTATCCACGATTCTGCTATTTACCTTACTGAACTTAATTTAATTACTGGAATATGGGAGAAACTCCCCGCCTTGGATGGGTAGAAATAGAAGGAGTAAGTACGATTTTTAATGCTTTGATTATGTACGAAGTAAGAAACCTTATAATTCTAAATTATAATTGGATTCATATCCGTATATCGTTTTTCTTTTCAATCATTCATTGAATGATAAATCACTACAAGTGATGGGGATACCCGATTTAAATAACGGAAAATCCCATATTTGAGAATTGTATCTAGAATGACTGGAAAAGTGGAAACAAGACCAGATATAATTTGATCGTTATGTGCAAATCCAAAATCTTTGTAGATAGAGCCAATCATTAGTTCCCAACCGTGGGGTGAATGAAATCCAATACATAAATCGGTTAATAAAAGAATAGAAAAAGCTTTTATTGTGTCGCTTAAGTTATATAGGAATTCCTGAACCCAAGAGTTAAGAAGAATAAGTTCTTTATTCCCCAGAATAGAATACCCACTTAGAATAAGGAAATAGATTATATTTGTCGAGAAGTGCAAAATCATATGGATACAATCCTCATTGTGCATCTTGATCAATTGAATCGTTTCATTGTGGATTCCTATACGAAGCTTTTGTAGATGTGTTTCCGGGTATCCCTTTATCATTTCGTCCAACAAACGGAGCTCCTCTAATTCGATGAATTTTTCTAGAAGACTCGTTTCTTGAATATCATTCAAAAGAGTTTCAGATTGCTTTATATTCCACCAATTAGTAACCCAAGATTCCAGACTTTTTTGAAATGATAGAGAGATCCACCAGGGTAAAAATACTATAGATACAAGATATAGAAAGGGAATAAATGCTCTCTTTTTTTCCATTTTTTTTTTTTCATATAGAAATTGTTAACGAACCCGGCGCGCTCGTCGACTCTATGCGACCTAATATTTCTATGAAACATGAGTTCTATTACTCTATTACAAAGTATCGAATCTATGAATCTATTCTCCGTTTTTTTTTGTTCTAATTTGGTAATTAGTCCTTGAATCTTTGAAAAAACACAAAATATAGAATAAGAATAAAGAATCCACTCTGAATTCGAATGAATAAATAAAAAAATCGTGTTTCCAGATATTGCAATTGGTTCAATTAGAAGCAATTCCTTCCTTTTAAGGAATACGTGGGACAGCCACTTAAATTTAAGAATATTATTTTGATTTCAAGACGAGAGAACTTACTTGACTACCAAAATATCAATCAAATCTTTGGAAAAATTTCACGAGTTACCCATAGCACAAAATAAAGAATTGAGGGTCTGAATGTGATGATCAAAAATGGATGGCAAAACAAAACAAAATTCGAATAAGAAAATTCTCGTTATAATTATAAGAAAGCCAATTCTTTGATCATTAAAGAGAACAAAAGAAAGAATAAAAATAAAACGAAAGATTGCTAAATAATATATATAAATACATGATTTTTTTGTATTGTATCTAACCTCTCAATTCTAACTACTGGGCCTAAATAAAGAAAGTTATTTATTTTGATTTGATATATGGAATGAATCCATTATTATTTCTATTTTTTACTTTTTTTTATTACTGTTACTGAATTTAATTGAGAATTGAGTTGAGTCGATTTCCATACGAATAAAAGACCCCTTTTTGTAGACAAATTTGTAGACAAAAAAAAATTTCCCCTTTTGGTTTTTCTGTATACCTGTATACGTCTGTTTTGACCCGAATGGGTGTTCTGATTTAATTTCCGTTAAGGTACGCCGTATAAAAAGGGGATTGTATGTAGAGTTTTTATTTTATTCCGAGCTGAGAAAGAAAGCATTCGTTTCAAAATACTTCATTCAATTGGTACACGCAGGAAATAGGCTAATTCAGCAGCTTTTTGTTCAATTTCTCGTGGAGTCAAATTCTCATCAGTACGAGTCAAGGGAAGGGCCCCCTGGCCTCTGATTTCCAGATAAAGGACACTACGAGTATAAATACCCTCTTTAAGTTCTATTCTAATGGACTGAATATCTTTTATAAGAAATCGGAGGAAGATGCGACGATTTTTTCCAGGAAATCCCCAACGAAAAATACATACTCTTCCTTCTTTTCTATCGAAAAGATCATAACCACTACCTACATTCCACGAAATTGTACACCACAAATAGGAGCTAATAAAGAGGCCTGCGATCCCATAGAAAGACATCACGATCCCTTGTGGAAAAAAAAAATGGGCTGGGGGGGGAATAAAGATATCAAATTCCTACCAAGATAGCTGGAAATTCCAACCAATAAAAATCCTAAGGAACCTAAAAAAAGGATAAATGCCCAGCAGAAATTACTAATTTTTCTAGATCCCGTTATAAGTTCTATCCATATACGTTCTGATCGCCAATTCATAGTGGATCGGGTTGCATTTTATTTGAATTGAAAGAATATCCCAAATGAATTTGACTTTCCTTATTCATTCTTTTTGTTTTCAATGTAACTCTCATCAACTAGTACCATACCATTCTGATGTGAATCTTTACTTGAAACTAGTTAGATCAAAAATAATAACATCTACCCCCCTAATGTCATGTTTCCACATGCACATGCATAAGGGCTCTTTCTTTTATGTTCGGAAGAAATCACGTGGTAGACCATTCTGCTAAATAGATATCTGTGTTATGATTCAAGTCTAAGTCTTGAAAAATTGGATTTGGCCCACACCACAAGATCTAAACAATCTTGTTTTTTTGAACATGAAGAAATAAAGAAGCCATTGCAATTGCCGGAAATACTAGGCCTACTAAAGGCACAAAAATAGAGGGAAAGTTGATAGTTGTCATAGAATGGGTACCTCGATTTACTATATTGTACCTGTTTGTTATATTTTTTTTTTTTTTTTTTTTTTTTTTTTTTT
>Ga0058696_1001200_pt1 | contig 10193 bp, 14 predicted proteins | sample AgamicMgSfrz_FD_55077 | JGI IMG/M metagenome (GOLD analysis project Ga0058696, IMG submission 55077) | Agave microbial communities from Guanajuato, Mexico - Mg.Sf.rz | ecosystem: Host-associated > Plants > Phyllosphere > Phylloplane/Leaf | place: Guanajuato, Mexico | collected 2012-05-30 | reverse complement strand
TGCTCTTTAAGTTCTTGAAATGAAAATTCAGTAGCTGAGAGCTCAAATTTCTGCATATACATCCTCCTTAGGAAATAAAAGTAGCTTACGTTCGTTAAACGCTTCAAATTCATTTGTATTAAGTTTTTGGTGATTCACGATTAATGACATTTAAAATTCCATACAAGGTCTCAGAAACGAATCTGAAAGGTCGTTTTTTCTTAATTTAATTGTGTAAATTCCATTATATGTAAGGTTGACCATATCTTACTGTCAACGTCCTATTTTATCTTAACATACAACATCAAACAAAAGCAAGATAAGGCATACTTATCGTGCGTTACTATACTAAAGTATGTAAAAAGAGTTATTTTTACTTTTTTATCCATAACTATAGAAACAGAATTATAATTTTACATGTACGAATCTAAAAAAGAGGACGGTGCTAATCAATGATAAAGAAATCTCTTCGTGAACGTTTAGAAGAAGTTGTAAAACAGGCAGACGGAGAAATTGTTTATCTTGAAAAGAAAATGGTATATGCAGAATTACATTGTTCAAATAACCATACATTTTCAAACAAGCCTAGAAGTATCATCAACGGTCATTGGTGTCCTTTTTGTAAAATCACTAAATTAGCTATTAAGTAGTTAAAAAAAATAATCACTAAGAGAGGGAGCGATTGTGATGAAAAATGAAAAAGGCAGCATGATAATATTAAAAGATGATAGTTATTTTAAGAACTTTGGGATTGATAAGTGTTTAAGAAAAACATACAACTACAAAGAAGCTAAAACATATCAAAATTTAGATATTTCAACGCTTATTGAAGATTATCATAAATTAGAAGCCATAAACCAGGAACCAACCATTATAGCTTATGTTATGGTTAACGGTGTATTTAAAGTTCTGGATAAAAATAGACTACCATCTTAAATAATTTACATCAAAAGGAGTTTCTTAAAAAGTTTCAATACAATTATCTTAGAATAGAATAATGAGGTGGATGCATGGCTGAAAATACAAGTATAGATGAAAAGAAATTAGATGAGAAAATGCCTGAAATTAAAATCGGAGAATGGGTCGTCTTTACAGAAAACGGATTATGGTATTCTTCTCTGGACGATGATTAAGCTTCTTATAAAACAAAATCAGCAGCCATTGAAGATGTCTCAGGTTCAACTATGGACCCTCAAAAAACACCAAAAGCTAAGCGCCTTGATACAGGGTTCTACAAATACACTCCGCTAGATGTAGATACCTATCCGCATCGTTTTGGTGATTCTTATTTAATAGCAAAAGTGACAACTGAAAATATAGACGAATATGTAGAAACCTTGAAAACTCGGTGGGAATATGACCCGCTAAGTGATTATGATGACGATGAATTATGAACTCACAATTAATTTGGTAATTAAAAAATTAAACTGCATGCAATGCAGTTTTTTTATACCACTTCAAAGAAGGAAGTATATTAATTTGTATTTAGGAAATATTATAAATGTAAATCAGTAGCTTGAGGCTTACTGATTTATATCCATTTTCTTTTTTCTTTCTTTGGAAGCAGCGTCATAACGATATGATGCTGCTTTTTTTGAATATTCCTTATAAGAATTAAAATGGCATTCTGACCTTATTTTTTTCATATAGACACAAATTTAACGAAGAAAGAGAGCAATCAAATTGCTCTCAAACAAAGGTATCTTATCATCATTAAAATTAGTATTTCCGTATATTAAAATGCTATTCAAAATCTTTTTAATGCCCCTTCTTATATTTCATTGACTTTTTTTAGATTACTCCATATAAATGCAACAAGAGGCGATACAATGTACAAATCACAAGTTTCATTAGAGTTTCCTTCCTTAAGTTGTGCTCTATTTATGTTCATTTTATTTGCAGAACCCCTGCACGATAGCGGTATTTTCTGGGGGATTTCCGCTCTAGTTTTCTTTATGCTCCGTACAGTATTCTGGGCATTTTTCAAATGTGTTTTACAGAATTAGCGGCTGAGAAAGCTCACTTTTTTTAGAGGTGGATGATGAAAAGCCTTTTTTTATAGTGTCGAAAGATGTCCATGAAACGAAACCTTACTAACTAAAATAAATACCACGGACAAGGAATTACCCATATCTCGCTCAATCACTATATGTTATGATGTTACACAGGAGGGATTTTATGGATATTCAACAAATCGCCAATCTTTATCTAATTCTTATCTTAGCAGCTGCTGTTATCAGTTTTATTATTGGTTTGATTGTAACGAAGCGGACACATAAAGCCAGTGCAGGATTTCTCAGCATGCTTATTATTAGTGCCATTGCACTTATTACAATTGGAACTTGGTATTCAAAAGCCGCTTCTTCAACCTATACAGGTACTATGCCAGTTATCTTTAATTTAGGTGGCACAATCTTGCTGTATCCTTTTTACTTACTCTTATTTTTCTTTGTCTTTAAACGTAGTGCCAAACGCATAAACAAAACAACCTAAAGAAAAAGCGCACCTGATAATAATAACTGGTTCGGTTGAGAGGTGCAAAAGGATAAATTGAAGCCCTACTGGTGATGTTAATTGCACTAATATTAACAATAAAATAGCATTAGAAAAAGTGATGGAATAATCCATCACTTTTTTTGGTTTATTTTCTTCAACTAACGCACCCTTATGTTTAAGTACATTAGTTGATAAGGTTATCCAAAAAATTATTCTTTAATTATTGAGTAGTGCGTATAGAAACTTTAGGTGGAGCAAAGCAGTATGCTAAAAATACCTCTGGACGATTAAATGGACCTAAAAATTCTTAAATCAATAAGTCATTCAAAGAAATTATCTTGCATCCTTTGCTTTCATAATAGTCTATCATACCATCGATTTTCTTTTTATCATAACTGGTAATACAATCTGTTAGTACACTAACCCCATAGTTTAATTTGCGTAAATTATAGCAAGTTGACTTAACACAAGCAATTGCATCCGCTCCAGTGATGTAGAATTCGTCTATTTCATTTTTACTAATAAAGTCTGTGAATTCTTCACTTGTTAATGCGTTTCCTTTATATTTTGTAAAAACATTTTCTGATACTATTTTCAAATCTGGAGCTAATTCCGCACCTCGTGTATCTGTTTTAAAAGTTCTCGTACCAGGTGACAAATTCTCATGTCTTATATAAACAACATGGATATTATTTTCGACCGCCCAATCAATTGANTTGTTGATATTGTCAATGATATCTTTGTAGTTCTTTGTTATGTCATTTTGAATATCAATTATTACTAATGCTTTTTTCTGCATAATACTTCCTCCTAATAAATAAACTGATGTCTTGCTTTTCAATCCTGCTCCGTTAGTTTAAGAGCATTGTTTCACAATCTCTATCTTTATTTTAGCATAAATTTTCCATTTAACTTCAAAAAATAAGTTCGCTTTATAAAAAAAGCGAACTATCTCAAGTAAATTATATCCCTTATATCAAATTGTTTATTTACTAACCCTAGCCTCTGTGCTGGTGTCGCTGTTTCATCCTTTGATTTATATGCTAAACAAAAGTTGTAATACGTTCGCAGTATCGTTAAGACCATTTGAGTATACTTCGGATTGAAATTGGCATAAATATAACTTTTTCCATCGAACCCGTTATGATAATAAGGAGCGCTTTTTTGTTACATGGCTGCAATTGAATAATCATAGCGGTCAAAATTACATTCATGCTTAATATACATATGAAGTTCTTTTATATGAGGACTTTCTACCTTAAATACTCCAGTTATAGGGTGCTCCTCAGATAAACCAAAAACAGAGCGATAAAGAGCAAGAGGAACGTTAAGCTCTTCTTCACTCACTATTTCATCCTCACCTTTGAGCGACCACTGTAACACACGCTCTATATCGCGTTCTTCAACATAGTAAGGCGACTCCATTTCCTCAACAAACAACCCTAATTCTTTTGTAACAGCAATCCCTTTTAAACTCGGATTTGTTGAACCTATATACATGTAATAATCGTATCCTATATGTATAAAAAAATTATCCTTATGTAAAAGCTGGCAATGGATATATTCACGTAACAGCATACGTAAAAGAGTAGGGATATCTTCTTTCATCACTGCCATGTCTTCTTGGATTATTATATCTGTAAATTCTTTATACAACGGAGATTGCTTTTCTTCTTCATCCATTTCATGCTGATTTAACTGAACAACCCTCAGATAACGTATTTCTTCTTCTGCCATAAATGCCATCACTGCATTGACATAAGCTTGTTCTGACTTTAGGTACTCATCTAACGTAAACTCTTTACCAGAAGAGTGTTTTCCTATATCGGAACAAGAGGTCCATTCGTCTTTTAAAAGATAGGTCCCATCTTCATCCCTCAGCGTTGGATTGTATTTTGTGATTCTCCACTGGTGCAAATAATTACTTTTCATCCTTTTCCTCCCTTTGAACATTACAAGTTTATTTCTTTTACATGTAATTGTCTATATATTGCAGGTTAAATACAATCCCTTTTATAGCGATTTTTAACAGAAGAATGCATAAGAAGCTACCATCGTTTTGATTTCTTTTCGCAAAGAATGTCTTTTCCAAAAGGGTTTATTACATTGTTTTGAAATAAGCGATGTAGACAGCATAAACAAGCATTTCAAAGTATTGCATGAGATGCCTAGTGTTAATTGTATAGCGATGAGAGGGAAATATTATGGAAAAGAAACCAAGTGAAACAAAAATGGTCATTGTCATGCGAAAAGACCTAAATATGACAAAAGGAAAATATGTAGCCCAAGGAAGCCACGCCAGTATGGGGAATGTTTTAAATATTCAGAAGAACGGTACTGATAAACATAAAGAAATTTTAAATAAATGGTTAAGTGAGTCCTTTGTCAAAGTCTGTCTTTATGTTAACAGTCTTGACGAGCTCCATGATATTTATCAAAAAGCAGCTGCTAACGGTGAGTCTGTAAAACTCATCACAGATAACGGTTTAACAATGTTTAATGGAGTTAAAACAGATACTTGTTTATCAATTCTGGGCTACAGAGAAGACGTAGATAACATAACAGGTCACTTGCGCCTTCTTTAAATTAATAATGAAAGTAATATAAGAGTCTCAAATAGGATTGAGGCTCTTTTTTATGGTCCTCAAAATCTTTTTAATAAAGCGTTTGAGATTTTTGATTTCTTCCAATTAGAAATTAATGTATAATATTACTTAAATTACAAAAGCACCTATTTCTTTGCACTTTTTAAAATTCTAAAAGGAGAGAATGAATTTGAAAAAAGCGAGCAAACACTTCCATACTCAACAATTATATCGAGAGAAAGTTGAATATCATCAGGATGAGTCTTCTTATAATAAAGGTGTCCTTATTATTACACTTATTGCCGTTGTTTTCTTTGTCTTTTATCACTTATTTGGGGTAACATATACACCAAATTTGGATAAAACAAATGATAACCTAATTTATATAGAAAAAGTAGAGTGATATTTTTTTATCCTTTTTTGAGGGATTCTCAAACACACCTTTAAGGAGAATTGTATGAAAAAGACTTCCAAACATCATCATATTCAACAGAAATACCAGGAGAATATAAAAAACAAACAAGAACTAAACACGTATGCAAAAGGATGGTTACTATTCATTTTAATAGCTGTACTTCTTGTTACCATTAGCTGGTTTTTCGGAGGTACATTTATACCATAGGTGAGTGGAATTTGAATCAATTAAAATATAATGGCAGTTTAATTCTAGAATGCTTGCAATAGTAATCGAAACTGGGGTGAAACATGAAGAAGAAAAGTATTATTATTGGTATCGCTATTGTCGTTATTGCTTTTGGTTGTTATCAAGTATTTTCTCAAAAGAAAGACCCTATTACATTTGATGGACAGGGTAATAAGTGGAGAGCAGAAGTCGTTACCAAATCAGAGTCAATAGGCAAAGAAAAAGTAACGACTACTTTTAAGTACTTAGGAAAAGATAAAAAATCGATTGATAATTTTGAATTTGAGATTAATTCTTCCGCTAGAGCTTGGGGAATGGGTGTCCGTGATTTAAAAAACCAGAAAACTTTCTCTAATACGGAAACGGTAAACACATTTAGAAAAATGAAATCAGATGACCTATTAAATGTTACTGTTAAATCGAATGGTAAAACTGATACATTTTCGTTAACACATAAGTAAGTTTGAAGGAAGCCGCTACATAACGGCTTCCTTTTTTATTTAATATCAAGGAGGGAATAGGTTCCCCTTGAGCAATACCGTGTAAGGATATCTATCCTTTTATTTTGTTTTAGGAGGGCATTTTATGAAAAAAACCAGATGGTTAATACTTATTGGTCTTCTTCTTATAAGTTTGTTAGCGGCTTGCTCCAATGATAAAGGTAAAAACAAAGATATTAAAGTTGATAATCCAACCGTCAAACAAAAAATCAAAACAGGTAAGTCTTTTACCGTTGTAGCAAAAGAAGCTACTCATGTAATTGATGGTCATAAAATAGATGTATTAACTTTTGATGGGTCTATCCCTGGAACAGAGATACATGTTAACCAAGGAGAAAAAGTGAAAATTACACTAAAAAATGAGTTGAAAGAGGATTCCATCACCATGCACTTTCACGGTTATCCTGTTCCTAATGCAATGGATGGGGTACCAGGCGTTACTCAAAATGCGGTTAAGCCAGGCGAGACATTTACATATGAATTTACCGCTACGGTCCCTGGGACGTATTGGTACCATTCACACCAGCATGGCGTATATCAACTTGAAAAAGGTTTATATGGTACATTTATTGTAGATGAGGCGAAGAAGAGTGATTATGACATCGATAAAACGCTGGTATTGGATGANTGGACAACTAAAAAAATTACCTCTACCACAAAACACAGTCATGGTTCAGGCTCAATGGATGACATGTACCAACTGTATACCATAAACGGGCAAACTGGTGATGATATCGAAAAACTCAACGTTAAAAAGGGGGATAAAGTTCGCCTACGCCTTATTAACGCTGGTTTCACCCCCAAATATTTTGTGTTAGAAGGCCATAAATTCAAAGTTATTGCATTGGATGGAAATAAAGTAGAGAAGCCAAGCAAACTTCAAAACAAGGTAATCAAAATTGGTGCAGCGGAGCGGTATGACATTGAATTTACTGCTAATAATCCAGGTGACTGGAAGATTAAATTTATAAGCAAAAGNAAAAAAACACAGGCAAAGCTAGATANAATGACTATGAACATTGTCTACGATAAAGAATCCATGAAACACGCTAAACGCCAAGACCATCCTATGGCTNATATCCAAAATACTTTTGATTATACACAATACGGTATCGGCCGNAACAAATGGTTCTCTTTAAATGATAAATTTGATGTTGAATACACCATGGAACTGAATACCACAATGAGTCATCATACGTACTATACAATCAATAATGCGATATATCCGCTTACTGAAGATATTAAAGTCAAAAGCGGTGATTTAGTAAAAGTAACCTTAAAGAACCATTCTCCATACGATGACCACCCAATGCACTTACACGGTCATACTTTCCAAATTTTAAGCCGAAACAACGAACCTGTAAAAGGGGCTCCTGTATATAAAGATACAGTGAATCTATCCCCTGGAGAAGTGGTTGTAGTAGCCTTCCGCGCTAATAACAAAGGTATATGGATGTTCCATTGTCACGATTTGCACCATGCTTCAGGCGGAATGGTTACACATCTTATCTATACCGACTTTACTCAAGACCCTAGCATTAATAAAGATGAGCATAATATGCCAGAATAAACGATGCAGAGTAAATTTTAATAATTTTCTTAAGCGAATCAACACAGAACAATTTATAATTGCATTACTTTTTAAAGAAGCGGATATATTATTCGCTTCTTTTTTCTACTTCGTCTGTTCTCTCCTGAAATGAAGTGTTTCTATGTTGGTAAAGGGAATAATGAAAGTAAGGTGAAATAAAAAAAGTAATCACTCACTTTTTATTGACATAGGCTAGTTAAAGAGTAAGATAAAAGTGAGTAAACACTCACTTTTTTNAAAAAAAGGAGGAGAAAGCTATGAACCATCCCATTGAAATCCAACAAATTTCTAAACGTTTTGGAAAAAAGGTTGTTCTACATGACATTAATTTAACTATTGAACAAGGGCAAATCTATGGTTTTATCGGTCCTTCTGGTGCAGGTAAAACCACGCTCGTTAAAATGATTGTCGGAATGGATGAACCCGATACAGGCACTATACATGTATTAAATAAAAAGGTACCAAATCTAGACTTGCTACAAGACATTGGTTACATGGCCCAAGCGGATGCACTTTACTTAGAATTAACGGGTGAAGAAAACTTAAAATTCTTTGCTTCTCTATTCAAATTGAAGAAAACAGAAACAAAGGAACGCATTGCGTATGTAGCGGATTTAGTAGGTTTAACAAACGAACTGTCNAAAAAAGTGTCNGCTTATTCNGGAGGAATGAAAAGACGTTTATCGCTTGCNATTGCACTGATTCAAAACCCTAAAATTCTTATCCTTGATGAACCGACCGTNGGAATTGACCCAGAATTACGATTATCTATCTGGAATGAACTATTACGGTTAAAAAAAGAAGAAAACAAAACCATTATTGTAACAACGCATGTTATGGACGAAGCTGAACGATGTGATATTGTCGCGATGGTTAGAGACGGTATTATCCTAACTAAAGGAGCACCTGCAGAATTAAAAGCCCGCTACAATGCATCTAGCTTTGACGAGGTATTCTTACAAGCGGGGAGGGGAGAATAGTGAGAACGACAGCTGTCATCAAACGTATCTTCCGCCAGATGATTCGTGANAAACGAACTCTAGGTTTATTATTCATAGCACCACTTCTCATTCTATCTCTCATGTATTTAATTTTTAATGGGGATACAGTCGAACCTAAGTTAGGTGTATTCAACGCAGATAAAGGTCTTGTCCATCAGCTCAAAGAATCCGAGGTAAACGTCAAAACCTATCAATCAAACGATAAACAACTAATAAAAGAAGATGACTTAGATGGTTTTNTACAAATAAAGGACAATNATATTATTCTGACACTTGAAAATAGTGACCCGTCAGTTTCTAAAACTCTAGAAGTTAAGGTGAAACAAGCCGCTGCAGCATTCTCTCAGAGTAAATTGTNAAATAAAAACCCATCTCTAGCACAGATGCCTAAAGAGAGCATTCAGACTCATTATGTATACGGCAATGACAAAACAGCATCATTTGACGTTTTAAGTCCAGTTCTAGTTGGGTTCTTCGTCTTTTTCTTTGTCTTTCTTATCTCTGGAATTGGTTTATTGAAAGAGCGAACCTCTGGAACTTTAGAGCGTCTACTATCAACACCNATTCGGAGATGGGAAATCGTTGCAGCTTACCTAGTTGGATTTGGACTATTCGCGGTCATTCAAACTATCATTGTTGTGGTTTATTCAATTACAATATTAGATATAAATGTAGTTGGTTCAGTGTGGAACGTTATGTTAATCAATTTGCTGTTAGCTTTAGTTGCATTATCCCTAGGTACGTTACTATCAGCATTTGCTGCATCTGAATTTCAAATGATACAGTTTATCCCGATTGTAGTTGTTCCACAGGTATTCTTTTCAGGAATTTTTCCATTAGAGGGTATGGCAAACTGGTTACAAGCCATTAGCAAAATTATGCCTTTGTCATACGGAGCAGATGCANTAAAGGGTATAATGTATAAAGGATTTGGTCTCGGTGACATATGGAAAGATATTATGGTATTAGCCATTTTTGCCGTTATCTTTATTTTCCTTAATGTTATTGCATTGAAGAAATACCGCAAATTATAATTGTCAGATGTGTAAGGAGTAGTGATTCAATGGATTCAAATAATATATTAGATATGATAATTGAGCAGTCCAAGTTATCTAAAAAACAAACGGAAAAACAACAAAAAGTGTTAGATAGTGCCATTCGTTTGTTCTCAGAAAAAGGATATGCCAATACATCTACTAGTGAAATTGCAAAAGAAGCGGGCGTAGCTGAAGGAACCATCTTNCGTCACTACGGGACGAAAGATAATCTTTTATTATCAATTATTCTTCCCTTTATTAAAGACTCACTCCACGTTATAGCCGAAGACGTTTTTAACGATATTTTGTCAGCTGACATTGAGAAATTTGAAGATTTCTTACGAGCAATGCTTATTAACCG
>Ga0058696_1001197_pt1 | contig 10201 bp, 11 predicted proteins | sample AgamicMgSfrz_FD_55077 | JGI IMG/M metagenome (GOLD analysis project Ga0058696, IMG submission 55077) | Agave microbial communities from Guanajuato, Mexico - Mg.Sf.rz | ecosystem: Host-associated > Plants > Phyllosphere > Phylloplane/Leaf | place: Guanajuato, Mexico | collected 2012-05-30 | reverse complement strand
TCACCGACAATCATACGTTGACGATTTTCTTTTATACGGAATAAATCATAAGCGCTGTATGAATAATTTTGTGCAGTTTCGATAGAAGGAGTACCAGTTGTTCGCTTTCCTTGCTCTAGTAATAAGATTGATAAATCTAAACTAGAAGCAATCCTTTCCGCTTCCTCATTTGTTTCTCCGCAAATAACAAAAATAGCGACGATTGATTTTGGTTTATCTCCTAAATAGGAAGGTTGGAATTGTTCTTGATAAGCCTCCATTACCTCAGGTCCACCGTATCCGTTTATGAACTGTGCGAATGCAAAAGAAGCACCTTGTTGTGCGGCAATCTTTGCGCTCTCTCCACTAGAACCAAGCATCCACATCTCGGGAGATGTTGGAATCACAGGAGTAGCCTTTAAATTTGCATAATGATGGTTTTCTGGTACTTGATCATGTAAGTACATTGCAACATCTGCAATTTGTTCTGGATATTGATCAAGTGAGACCATTTTTCCTTCTTGAAGTGCGCGAGTCGCAATTGGCATACCGCCAGGTGCTCTGCCGACACCAAGGTCAATACGATTTGGATAAAGCGCTTCTAAAACGCGGAAGTTCTCAGCAACTTTATAGGGGCTATAATGCGGTAACATAACACCACCTGAACCAACTCTCATACGGTCCGTTTTTGCTGCAATATGAGATATAAGTATTTCTGGACTTGAACCAGCAAGGCTTATCGAATTATGATGCTCTGATACCCAAAAACGTGTAAATCCAAGTTTTTCAACTTCTTGTGCAAGCGTAACTGTAAGAGAAAAAGCTTGGGCTGCTGTACTACCATCTGAAATAGGGGATTGGTCTAATACACTTAACTTGATCATAGAATATACCTCTCAATCTTAATGTACATCCTATTATATATTTACTTATGAAAAATGCGTAATGAAATGCTCAAAATAAAAAGTGGATAAATTACATATCCACTTTTAACGTGAAAATCCTCGTTCATAATGATTCATTTCGACTACATTTATAATATATTCGTAGTTATCAATCTCAAGTTTTAATTGTTCACGTTCTTTTTTAGATAGATGCATATTACTAAGTTTGTTGCATAGCTGTTGTTTCTTTTCTTTTAAATACTTTTTTGTAGCATTGTAGTCGTAAGCTGGTTTCATTTTTAACCACTCCTTATTTGCTGTTGCTATATTATACGAAGCGTGAAGAGATGTGAGAGCTATCTCTTATGTATTTTTAGTGAATATTCAACTTGCTCAGTTGTTATGTTTATGGGAATTTATGAATAAAATGCACTAAACCACTAATGCCCATTTGATGAAGTAAGGGGTGGAATTGTGCAGAAAGATATAATGTTTAACACTGAGATGGATGAAACGTTACAAGTTATAAATAAGGGATTGAAGAAGACGACAAGTCCGAAACAAATTATTGTAGTAGGGGCTGGTATGGCTGGTTTAGTTTCGGCCTCTTTATTAAAGGCAGCAGGACATGAGGTGAAAATTTTTGAAGCAAACAACCGGGTAGGTGGCCGCATAGAGACAGTTAGAATGGAAGATACCGGATTATATTTGGATGTTGGGGCAATGAGAATTCCGTATTCGCACACATTAACGATGGCATATATAAGAAAATTTGGGCTACAGGTGAGCCCATTTATTAATAGGAATGATACGGATATTATTTATGTAAATGGCCGGAAAACGACGTTACAACAATACGAAAAAGATCCAAGTATTTTAAGATATCCAGTGGAAATGAATGAAGTTGGGAAAACGTCTGAGGAACTATTANTGTTAGCGGTACAGCCCATTATAAATTTTATAAAAAAGAACCCAGAAAAAAATTGGGATGTTGTAGTAAAGGATTTTGGAAGATACTCTACGGGACAATTTTTAAAGTATCATCCTTATCAATATAATACGTACTTTTCTCCAGTAACGATTGAAATGATCGGTGTTCTTTTAGACTTAGAAGGTTTTTTGGAAAGGTCGTTTGTTGAAACGTTGCGCTTTTTATATATTATGCAAGAGGAGAGTGGATTTTGTGAAATAGTAGGGGGGAATGATAGATTACCAAAGTCCTTTTTACCACAATTAGAAGAAAATATTATTTATAACCAAAAATTAATGAAACTGCATCAACACGATAATGGGGTGACGGCTTTCTATCGGAACGAAGAAACGTTTGAATATAGTAGTATAACTGGTGATTTAGTTATTGTTACGATTCCGTTTTCGACAATGCGTTTTGTGGAAGTAGATCCATTTGATTCTATATCTCATGAAAAATGGAAAGCAATTCGTGAATTGCATTATATGCCTGCGACGAAAATAGGGATTCAATTTAAAAGCCGATTTTGGGAAGAGCAAGGACAATTAGGAGGCAGAATTATAACAGATTTGCCAATACGTTACGCTTATTATCCAAGCTATGGAATTGGAGAGAAGGGACCAGCTATGATGCTAGGAAGCTATACATGGTCATATGATGCGTTGTTATGGGATGGATTATCAAAGGGGGATCGTATTTATTACACATTACACAACTTAGCAACGATACTAGGTGGTCAAGTATATGATGAATTCTTGTCTGGAATATCAAAAAGTTGGACATTGGATCCATATGCACTTGGAGGGTTTGCGCTATTTCAGGCAGGTCAAGAATCTGAGCTACAACCAGTGATTGTCAAACCAGAGGGAAGAATATTCTTCGCTGGAGACCATACGACGTTATATCACGGTTGGATTCAAGGGGCAATTGAATCTGGGGTTCGTGTAGCGGTAGAGGTGAACAAGTAAAATGTGTAAAATTCAGAAATTTCTTTACTATATAGTTTGAGATGGATATTATTATATATAAAAGAATTATAGGGAGTGTTTACAGTGAATCCATTATTATTCGATTTTCCTTCTGAATTTTATACTGAAAGGCTATGTATTCGAATGCCGAAACCAGGTGACGGTAAAGTTGTATACGATGCAATTCAAGCTTCTATGCAAGAATTAAAACCATGGATGGTTTTTGCTCAAAAAGAGCAAACAGAGGAAGAAGTAGAAGAAAGCATTAGAAAATCACATATCCAATTTTTGCAGCGTGAGGATTTGAGATTGCTAGTATTTTTGAAAGAAACAGGTGAATTTATTGCATCAGCTGGATTACACCGTATTAATTGGGATATACCTCAATTTGAAATAGGGTATTGGATTGATTCAAGATTCAGTGGAAAGGGCTATATGGTAGAGGCAGCAAAGGGTATAACAGATTATGCTTTTTCTGAGCTGAAAGCAAACCGCGTAGAAATTCGTTGTGATTCTTTAAATAAGAAGAGTAGAGCAATACCTGAGAAATTAGGCTTTAAGTTAGAGGGTACGTTAGAAAGTGCGAGTGTAGCAGTAGATGGTAATGGATTAAGAGATATGTGTGTATTTGCGATGACTAGAAATACATATGAAAAAGAAGAGCTGTAAGAAGCAGCTCTTCTTTTTGTGTATTATGGTACAGGATGTCCATTAGAACTTTCGAAAATTGTAAACCATTGTTGACGGTCTAAGTGAACTTTTGTGGCAAGAGCGGCCGTTTTAACACGATCTAATTTACCAGAGCCGATGATTGGCATCATTTTAGCTGGATGTGCAAGTAACCATGCATACATAACAGTATCAATGCTACTAACACCTAGCTCAGTAGCAACCTTTTGTAAAGTTTCACGTACACGTACGGCACGTTCTGATTGACCAGTAAAGATTTCTCCGCCAGCAAGTGGTGACCAAATCATTGGATTGATTCGTTTTTCTTGGCATAAATCAATTGTTCCTTTTTCAAAATGTTCAAGCTGCATTGGGGATACTTCAATTTGATTCGTAATAAGCGGGAAATCTAAGTACGAACTTAACATATTAAATTGGGAAGGTAAGAAGTTAGATACACCGAAGTGACGAACTTTTCCTTCTTGCTTTAAGCGTGAGAACGCTTCTGCCACTTCATTTGGATCCATAAATGGATCAGGACGATGGATAAGTAATACGTCAATATAATCTGTATGTAAATTTTTAAGTGATGCTTCTGCACTTTGAATAGTATGTTCTGCACTAGTGTTGTAGTGAGCAACATATCGCTCTGGAAATTTTGGTGATGGGGGAGCGATTCCACATTTTGTGATGATCTGCATGTTTTCACGTAAGGAAGGCTTTAGATGTAATGCCTCTCCGAACAGTCCTTCACATGTATAACCGCCATAAATATCAGCGTGATCGAAAGTAGTAATCCCCATATCCATGCATTCTTCAATAAAAGAAAGTAATTCTTGTTTCGTCATATTCCATTCTGCTAAACGCCAAAAACCTTGAATAATACGAGAAAATTCTAGCTTTTCAGCCATTTGAACTCGTTCCATTATAAGTGCCCCCTTGATGAATAATAATATTTCTGAAAAGGCTTTCTTTCTACGTATTATTATATAGTCAGATGGGTGTACATACAATAAATATGTTTTGCCACAAAAACGATTATTTCTATATGCTATAATGTAAAAACATATAGCTATAAGGAGAGGTACGAAATGATTCCAGTAACAATATTAACTGGTTTTCTTGGTTCAGGGAAAACGACACTATTAAATCGCATTTTGTCAGAGAATCACGGTCAGAAATTAGCGGTGATTGTAAATGAAATAGGGCAAATTGGTATCGATAATCAGTTGATTATGAATGTTGAAGAAGAAATTATGGAAATGACAAACGGTTGTTTATGCTGTACTGTACGGGAAGATTTACTCGTTGCATTAAAACAATTACTAGATGTAAAAGCAGAAGGGAAAATGGACTTTGATGGATTAGTAATTGAAACGACTGGTCTTGCAAATCCGGGTCCGATTATTCAAACATTCTTTTTAGATCCAGTCATTCAATCTGCATACCAAATTAACGGTGTTGTAACAGTAGTAGATAGTTATCATATACATAAACATTTTGAAAAAGGGCTAGAAGCAAAGGAACAAATTGCATTTGCTGATGTCGTTTTAGTAAATAAATTAGATTTAGTGAATGAAAGTGAAAAGGAAAATCTCTTGCAGGAACTGCAAGGTATTAACCCAACTGCAAAGTTAATCGAGGCCACTAACTGTGATGTAGATATTCCATCATTACTACAAATTCAAACGTTTAAAACGAAAGATACGTTACAAATTTATCCTCATACAGAACATAACCATCTAGAAGGTGTAAAATCGTTTGTATTACGTGAAGAGCGCCCGTTAGATTTACAAAAACTAAATGAGTGGATGTCAGCTGTCGTTCAAGAGCTAGGGGAGTATTTATATCGTTATAAAGGGATTTTATCCATCGATGGAGTAGATAAACGTATCGTTTTCCAAGGTGTGCATACATTGTTTGCTGCATCATACGATAGAGAGTGGCAAGAGGGCGAAGAACGAGTAAGTGAAGTCGTGTTTATCGGAAAAGATATTAATAAAGAATGGTTTCAAGAACATTTCGAGGAGTGTGTGAAATAAGTCTGCGTATATTGCAGGCTTATTTTTTGGACGTAACTAAGTGTTTTGTAGAAAAATACTAGATTGCCAAAAACGAAGGGTTAAAAAAAGCCTGTTTTCACAGGCTTGTATGTTCATCTAAAAGTAACTCCATTACAACACCTACAACTGGGCCTTCATCATCAATATCCCCGTTTAAACGGAAACCAAATGATTCGTATAGTCCCATTGCAAGTTTGTTGTCTGGGTGTAAACTTAAATAAATTATTTTACATTCAAATTTATCTTGTAAGAATTGAAGGAGTATGCGAAGGAAACGTTTTGCGTATCCTTTTCCTTGATATTGTTGGTCAATCATAAAGCGGTCTAACCACACACTTTTACGCTTTTCCCAATACCATCCGTACATTGCATATCCTACAAGTGTTTCTCCATCATATAAACCTATTGACGTTCCGTTTCCTTCATATAATGATTCTGCTAAAGAAAACGCATTACTTTCAATAAATTGCTGCTGGTCTTTTGCGACGTTTAAAGCAGCTACTGAACGCCAATTTTTTGCTGTTACTTCACAAATGTGAAGAGTCATAATTCCAACTCACCTTCTAAATTAATATAGCTCAAAAGCTAATATGGATAATTTTACTTGTTATTTTGGTCAAGTCAAGCAGAAATACATAAAAAAGAAGAGGTTGCCCAAAAGTAGCTGAATAGCTAATTTTGGGCAACCTTTTTAATATTTATGCTTCATTATGCTAATAAGAGCATCTCCATTGGTGAGCTCAATATTTTTATTCACTGCACATTGCGCTCGTTGAAGGGGCACTTGGTTTTGTATTGTCTGCTGTATGTAATATCCTACAGGAGAAATCTTGCCAAGGGGTGTAAAAAAGATGGAGAATGCAAGCTCAATTTTCGTTTACCGACTCTTACTGCATCAGAAGTAGTGGTAGATCAATCTAGATTAGAGAAACTGCAATTTATTCCAGGAAGATATATATGAAGGAAAACGCCACCATACTGCAAGTTCTGTATATTGACGACAAGGTCGAGTGGAAACATCTAAAAGAATATGAGATGGATAAACATGAACATACAGAATCACATGAACATCAACCATTGTGTGGTGATACTGGCTACGATTAGAAAGCTACAGTTTGCAACAAGAAGACATGTAATTAGTATTCATGATATGGGGAGTATCCGAAATGCAAAACTTATTATGAGAGATTTAAAGTCATATGTGAGCAAAACAATGCCAGGTGGTCCGGTATTGCCAATAAGGCTCAGTGTTACCGGTTGCCCCTGTAGCACCCGTTGAATCAGTGGGACCTGTAGGGAATTGAAAAGGTTGCATAGGTGGAAGTGTCGGTTCGACTGAACCTGGATTTAATGCAGCGGAGGATAAAAACTCGTCCAATAAAATTCACCTCTGAAAAATTCGTATTACTAATAGTAAATGCGTGGGTAGAGCCAAATGAAATGGACAAGCGATTGTATATATGAAATTTAATAAAATAGTTATTTAATAAAAAAGCAGTTAGCTTTCGCTAGACTGCTTTGCTCCCTAATGTAGTTCTTGTTATGTAATTTAGATGAAGATACTACCTACTAGGATTAAGGCTCCTAGCAAAATTAGAGAATCAACTAAAATCAAGAACTGGTTTTTCTGTGGCTTTTTCAATTCTTTTATTAAGCTGAAAACTGCACTTAATCCGAAACAAATGTATAACAAAATCATTATCGTTCCTGACATGATTAACACTCCTAATATATCGATATCTTAATTATATAACGAAAAATATATACATGTAAGTTTTTAATGAAATCCTTATTTAAATAGGGAAATACAGCTGAAATGATAAGTATATCTACTGAACATTTCAGCTGGTATTCAAAGTTTTAGAAACCAATTTTTTTAAACATCTTAGTATATGTAATTACAAGTGCAGCTTGTACAATTACGAATAGTGAACCCATAAACATTTTGTGGTTATGATCTAATGCACCGAATATTGCCATAGATATTCCAATTAAGATAAAAAGTACACTTAGGAAAGGCGTAATTTTCATTAACACATTAAGTCTTTTATTCATATACAGACCTCCTGTTCTCAATAGATTTAAGTATTAAACGAACTTATAAATGTATTTTACTATATTTTTGTTTTTGGATATACAGGGACGTATATAAGTACAGGAGAAATTTGAACGAAAACGCTATTTGGGTAGGAAAGGATAATGAAAACTGGTTACAACTTTAAATGTAACCAGTGTGGCCATAATAATACTGAAGAAGATATTGATTATACGAATATGCTTTGTGGAGAACCTTGTGGTTGTGAGTGCAATGAATACGAATTAATTTGTAGTTCTTGTGGTGATGAAATTTGCAGCGGTAATGGATGGGGAGAATTCGACAGAAAAGAAGCTGCTGAGGATGCTCAAGAAAAACTACTTTATATGAGCAAAAGAGCAGCTAGCAAAAGCTAACTGCTGATCTCCTCCAAGATGTAATTTACTATGTAAATTACATCAACTTATTCGTTAGTAAGTATGTAAATCCTATGAGAATTAACAAATTGAACGAAATCAAAAAAAGAGTTATAGAATTTATAGAAAAACCATAAAAAGATTTAAATTACTGGCAGAATTGTGCCGGTTGTTTTGAAATCATCGTGATATATTTGTATTGTGAGAAATGGCGGAAAAGAGAAAAAAGNATCTATTCAGTAGGTGCTTTTTCTTTTGCACAAAACAAACGAACACAACGAACGAAAAAACAAGACGTTATGTTTTTTTTATATTTTTCATTTTGTTTTGCTAACTTGATTNTGATGTGACGTAACCTTAAGTATTTAAAAAATTAAAAAAGTCCCTCAATAATGTTAAAGGGACCTTGCTCACGCAAATGATCTGTAAATCAATTCATCTTTGATATACAGATCATTTGTATGATAATATTTATAAAGAATTGCTAAATAATGAAATTACATAAATGCTTTTAGAAGTTCTTGAATTAATGGGATTGCTCCACCAATAAATTTTAAAACTGCCATTGCGATTTCCATATTATTCTCTCCTCTGTTTTTGTATTAAGATGTGTGAATCTTTATAANCTTATTATAGTAAGCGTTTACATTTATAACAATACATTTTCGTATGTAATATTGCATATTTATACGTTTAGACAAAAATTAGGCTCTATTAGTCATTCTTTAATGGTATCATAGCGAGGTGTGAGTCTTTAAGGGTTTTCCCTAATAGGAGGAAATATGGAAAGAGTACAAGTGATTTACAGTAATCTGAAAATTAAAAGTTGGGCTAAACAGGTATTAGCTGTAGCAGGAATATTAGGGTTCTGCTACTTGGTGTTATATGTTTTTAGTTTCTTAGTTGTTATGTAAATATTATATAACTAAACTAGTAGAGTCTTGCCAAGATAGGTAAGGCTCTTTTGTTTTTATCTGTGATGAGCAAACTACATACAAAACCTTTCAAGTTTGTCAGATACTATGTATGGTGCCTTATTTTTCTATGTTTTAGAACACTACCTCTTATTATTGAAAGTAAATAAACTTCTATTTAAAATTTTTCATTTATATTGAAAACACAATTGTATTGATAAAAAAATGTATTTTTATTAGATACGTCTAAAAAAAACAAGCATAAGTTATATTAAGTTTTGGTGAAATTTTTTTATCTTTGAAAAGGATTTAAATCTTACAAATAGATTTGATCCCTTTCTGTATACCATAATTCCTATATTATCATATGAATATAATATACTGAAATTAATTTAAAAGCAAGAATATTAGTAGGTGTCCGCCACATGCCCATCAACTTAAGATCTTAAAGTAGCCCCTAAACGAAGAATTTTTTTAAAATTGATTGATAGTAAACAAGATAGATTGGCAAATCACTAACTAAAGAAATCTCTTCAGGTAAGCTAATCAGTAATATATCAAAAGATTCTTTAAAAAATTTAGAGATATATTTCGTAGGTGTTTATCCTTCTATTAGTAGATTAGAAATGCTGATATAAGCCATGTTTATAATTTCTCCTTCAGTAGCCATTATAATTTGTTATATGATTTTCTTTTTTATTAAATCTATTCTAACTGGTGTTTATGAAACAGATATTAATAATAAAGAGCAATTAAAAGAAAAAATGAGTGATACCTTTATTTTGTGTTTTGTAGCAATAGGTGCTACCACATACAAATATAATTTACCTGAAGATTTTGTTGGATGGTTATCAGTAATAGCAAAATTCATTACACTTTTCATCTTCCTATTTGGGATTCAATACCTTATTACAGTAATAGCATGGAAGAGATCCAATAAAATATAAGGAAACGAAACAAAATCTATCAGCGTCTCTGTCAAAAATCAAAAACAGCGAAAAAAAGTATGAGAACGCTTACGTACAAAAAGGTAAAGAATTATATGCAAAACGAAAAATAGAGGTAGAACGCGTATTCGGTCATATTAAATAGAATCGCTTCTTCCAACGTTTTTCCTTAAGAGGCCTTTCCAAAAATCGACTGGAATGGGGTTTTATTTGTGTTGCCCATAATTTACGGAAATGGACAACAACAGCTCAATCTAAAGCGAAAAATGCCCGGTTATAGTAGAAAATCTGTTGATTTTCTACTATAACCGGGCATTTTTCATCCATATTAAAGTTAAAATAAAAAACTGTCTCCA
>Ga0058696_1001194_pt1 | contig 10205 bp, 8 predicted proteins | sample AgamicMgSfrz_FD_55077 | JGI IMG/M metagenome (GOLD analysis project Ga0058696, IMG submission 55077) | Agave microbial communities from Guanajuato, Mexico - Mg.Sf.rz | ecosystem: Host-associated > Plants > Phyllosphere > Phylloplane/Leaf | place: Guanajuato, Mexico | collected 2012-05-30 | reverse complement strand
AAGCTGCCGGGCAGCGCGATCCATTCGTCGGGCGTCTTGATGAACGCATCCGAATCGACGTTGATCACGCCGTCCCGGTCGAGGACGACGAGCTTTCGGTTGGGGCTGGTCGGCATCGTGCGGCCCTTATGCGGCGAGCTTCGAGATGTCGGCGACGCAGTTCATCTGCTGGTGCAGCGCGGACAGCAGCGCGAGACGGTTCGCNCGCAGGGCCGGATCTTCCGCGTTGACCATCACGTCGTTGAAGAACGTGTCGACCGGCGCGCGCAGCGCGGCGAGCGCCGACAGCGCGCCCGTGTACGCACGCGCCTCGAGCTGCGATTGCACGTGCGGCGTGACGGCCGCGAGCTGTTCGTGCAGCGCCTTCTCGGCGGCCTCGACGAGCAGCGTCGGCTGTACCGCGCCGTTCGCGCCGCCTTCCGACTTCTTCAGGATGTTCGAGATCCGCTTGTTCGCGGCCGCGAGTGCTTCGGCTTCCGCGAGGCGCGTGAATTCGCGCACCGCGTCGAGGCGCGCGACGAGATCGTCGATGCGCGTCGGGTTCAGGCTCAGCACCGCGTCGATTTCACCGGCCGAATAGCCGCGCTCGCGCAGCAGCCCGCGCAGGCGATCCATGAAGAACGCGAAGATCGCGTCCGTCGACTCGGCGACGCCCGGCACGCCAGCAAAGCGTGCGTGGGCCGTGCGCAGCAGCGACACGAGATCGAGCGGCAACTGCTTTTCGAGCAGCAGGCGCAGCACGCCGAGCGCGTGACGGCGCAGCGCGAACGGGTCCTTCTCGCCGGTCGGCGCGAGGCCGATNCCCCAGATGCCGACGATCGTTTCGAGCTTGTCCGCGAGCGCGACGGCGGTCGACACCGGCGTGGTCGGCAGTGCGTCGCCGGAGAAGCGCGGCTGGTAGTGCTCGGCGCATGCGAGCGCGACGTCGTCGGCTTCGCCGTCGTGGCGCGCGTAGTACGTGCCCATCGTGCCCTGNAGTTCCGGGAATTCGCCGACCATGTCGGTCAGCAGGTCGGCCTTCGCGAGACGCGCGGCGCGCTTCGCGTGCGNGGTGTCGGCGCCGATCGCCGGGGCGATCTCGCCGGCCAGCGCCTCGAGGCGCTCGACGCGNGCGAGCGCCGAACCGAGNTTGTTGTGATAGACGACGTTCGCGAGCTGCGGCACGCGGTCGGCGAGCGGCTTCTTCTTGTCCTGCTCGAAGAAGAACTTCGCATCGGCGAGGCGCGGGCGCACGACGCGCTCGTTGCCTTCGATGATCTCGCCCGGCGTTTTCGTCTCGATGTTCGACACGATCAGGAAGCGCGAGCGCAGCTTGCCGGCGACGTCGGTCAGCGCGAAATACTTCTGGTTCGTCTGCATCGTGAGGATCAGGCATTCCTGCGGCACCTGCAGGAATTCGTCCTCGAAGCGGCACGGGTAGACGACCGGCCATTCGACCAGCGACGTGACTTCGTCGAGCAGCGACTCGGGCATCACGACCGTGTCGCCGTTCGCATGTTCGTTCAGCTGCGTGCGGATCGTTTCGCGGCGATCGGCGAAGTGCGCGATCACGCGGCCCTTGTCGCGCAGCGTGTCGGCATACGCGCGGGCATGCTGGATCGCGACCAGGCCGTCGGACAGGAAGCGGTGGCCGAGCGTGGTGTCGCCGGCATCGACGCCGAACGCGGTGACGGGCACGACGCGGTCGTCGTGCAGCACCGTCAGGCGATGCACCGGGCGCACGAACTTCACGTCCGAGCCGTCGGGGCGCTGGTACGTCATGAATTTCGGGATCGGCAGCTTCGCGAGCGCTTCGTCGAGCGCGGCCTGCAGGCCGTCGGCGAGCGTGGCGCCGGCCGCCGAGTAGTTGATGAAGAACGCTTCGGCCTTGCCGTCCTGCGCNCGNTCGAGATCGGCGATCGACGCNTTCGGATGGCCGAGCGCCGCGAGCTTCTTCGCGAGCGGGGCCGTCGGCTTGCCTTCCGCGTCGAGCGCGACCGACACGGGCAGGACCTTTTCGCGGACCTGTTTGTCAGGGGCGACGGCGCGCACGTTCTGCACGACGACCGCGAGGCGGCGCGGCGTGGCGTAGCGCTCGAACACGAGTTCGCCTTCGATGAGGTCGCGCGCCGCGAGGCGTTGCGCGATGCCTTCGGCGAATGCGTCGCCAAGGCGCGCGAGGGCCTTCGGCGGCAGCTCTTCGGTCAGCAGTTCGACGAGCAGGGGGGCGGGATGATTGTGCGTCATGGTTGGATTGAATCTCGTCTCGTCAGTCCTGATCGATCTTGCGTTCGACCTTGAGCGGCGGCGCCCATGCCGGCTGCGCGGCGTCCTGGGCGTCGGTGGTGAGGCCCGGCACGCCCGGCGGGTTGCCGAGCATCGGGAAGCCGAGCTTCTCGCGCGAGTCGTAGTAAGCCTGCGCGACGAGACGCGACAGCGCGCGGATGCGGCCGATGTACGCCGCCCGCTCGGTGACCGAGATCGCGCCGCGCGCGTCGAGCAGGTTGAACGTGTGGCCGGCCTTCAGCACGAGCTCGTACGCGGGCAGCGCGAGCTGCGCGTCGATCATCTTCTTCGCTTCCGCTTCGTAGCTGTTGAAGAACGTGAACAGCAGGTCGACGTTCGCGTGCTCGAAGTTGTAGGTCGACTGCTCGACCTCGTTCTGGTGGTACACGTCGCCATACGACAGGCGGCGCAGCTCGGGGCCGTTCGGGCCTTGCTCTTCCCACTCGGTCCACACGAGGTCGTACACGTTCTCGACCTTCTGCAGGTACATCGCGAGGCGCTCGAGGCCGTACGTGATCTCGCCGAGCACCGGCTTGCATTCGAGGCCGCCGACTTCCTGGAAATACGTGAACTGCGTGACTTCCATCCCGTTCAGCCACACTTCCCAGCCGAGCCCCCACGCGCCGAGCGTCGGGTTTTCCCAGTCGTCCTCGACGAAGCGCACGTCGTTCTGCTTCAGGTCGAAGCCGAGCGCCTCGAGCGAGCCGAGGTACAGGTCGAGGATGTTTTCCGGCGCCGGCTTGAGCACGACCTGGTACTGGTAGTAGTGCTGCAGGCGGTTCGGGTTTTCGCCGTAGCGGCCGTCCTTCGGGCGGCGCGACGGCTGCACGTACGCGGCGCGCCACGGCTCGGGGCCGACCGCGCGCAGGAACGTGTGGACGTGCGACGTGCCCGCGCCGACTTCCATGTCGATGGGCTGGAGCAGGGCGCAACCCTGCTTGTCCCAGTAGGACTGCAGCGTCAGGATGATTTGCTGAAACGTAAGCATGAAGAGCCTTCGTGGCGCTGGCGCTCCGTTGCGGACGGCGCTCCGGGCGGGCCCGGAGGGTCGGCTCGCGCGGCGGCGCGGCTTGTTAGTGTGCTGAAACGCGTAATTTTACCGGATCGGCGACCGGATGCGGCCGGAAGGCGGATGCGGGCACCGCCGCACCGGTCCGGCGGCCTGCGCGNACGTGCGCGGCGCCCATGCCGCGGCGCGTCGCGCGGGCGGTAAGATGCGCGTATTGCGGCGCGCCACGCGTGCCGCGTCACCGCTTGCCGACGCCGACTGCATGGACGACCCGAACGACATNCTGATTCCGCTGCTTCCNCCGTTTCTCGCNCTGCTCGGGCAGGCCGCCGACGCGCAGGCGCGCGGCGAGCGCGCCGCGCACGATCTGTGGCTGGCCGCTGCGGCCCATCTGCATGCGGTCGATGCCGATGCGNTGGTGCGGCTCACGACGGCGCTCGTCGCGCGGCAGCGCNCGGCCGACGCGCTCGCGCTCGCCGAATGCGCGGTGCGCGTGCAGCCGGGCGCGGCCACGCACTTCAACCACGGTTACGCGCTGCAGATGGCCGGCCGTCACGCGGATGCGGTCGCGCCGTACCGCGCGGCGCTCGCGATCGATGCCGGCTGGCCGTCGCTGCGCAACAACCTCGCGATCGCGCTGCGCTTGTCGGGCGCGGATCGCGCGGAAGAAATCGCGCTGCTCGACGCGGCCGTGAAGCACGATCCGCGGGACGTGCAGGCATGGATCAACCTCGTCGTCGCGCGGATCGCGACGCACGATCTGGACGCTGCGCTCGCGTGCGCAGCGCGGCTCGCCGACCTCGCGCCCGACAACGCGCTCGCGATGAACAACGTCGCGATGGCGATGAAGGAGGCGCAGCGCTGGGACGAGGCCGAGCGCCATGCNGCGNGCGCATGCGAGCTGGCNCCCGACGATGCGTCGTTCCGCTTCAATCTCGCGATCATCCAGCTCGTGCGCGGCAANCACGCGGCCGGCTGGCGCGGCCACGAGGCGCGCTGGGACGGCGCGGGCGAGTTGCGCGGCCGCCGGCCGGCGNTGCCGGGCCCGCGNTGGCAGGGCGAGCCGCTCGCCGGCAAGACGCTGCTGGTGTGGGGCGAGCAGGGGCTCGGCGACGTGCTGCAGTTCTGCCGCTTCGTCGTGCCGCTCGCCGAGCGCGTGCATCGCGAGGGCGGCCGGCTCGCGTGGAATACGTTTCCGGCGCTCGGTACGCTGATGCAGCGCAGCCTCGGTGCGCACGCGGACGTGTTCGGCGCGGGCGGCGGCATCGATGCGTTGCCGGCATTCGATTACGAAGTGCCGCTGATCGGCCTGCCGCTGATGCTCGGCATGGAGGCGTCGACGCTCGCCGCCTCGGTGCCGTACCTGCGGGCCGAACCGGGCGCACGCGACGCGTGGCGCGCGCGGCTCGCCCGCGACGGCCGGCTTAAGGTCGGGCTCGTGTGGACGGGCAGTGCGGGCCACCAGCGCAATCCGTTCCGGCGCGTCGGGCTCGAGCGTTATGCCGACGCGTTCCGAGGCATCGATGGCGTCACGTTCTATTCGCTGCAGCCGGGTGCGGATGCCGATGTCGCCGCCGCGCGCGCGGCCGGTTTCGCGATCGAGGACTACACGGCCGAATTGACGAGTTTCGACGATACGGCCGCGTTCATCGGCGCGCTGGATCTCGTGATTACCGTGTGCACGTCGGTCGCGCATCTGGCCGGCGCGCTCGGCGCGCGCACCTGGGTGCTGCTCGACGTGAATCCGCACTGGCCGTGGCTGCTCGAGCGCCGGGACAGCCCGTGGTATCCGACCGCGACGTTGTACCGGCAGCCGACGTTCGGCGCGTGGGCGCCGGTGATGGAGGAAGTGAGCCGCGATCTGCGGCGCGTCGCCGCGCAGCCGGAGCAACTGGACCAACTGGACCAACTGGACCAATCGGACCGGCAGGCCTGAGCGGCCGGCCGGTTGGCGGTCACGGGCAGCCGCGCGTGGCGGCGGCCCGCTGCGTCATTTCGCTGCGTCGCCGCCGCGCTGCTTCCGGCCATTGCGCCGGCGCAGCCCGGGCCCGAACGTGAAGCCGAACGCGAGCAGTACCAGCGACACCGCGAGCACGATGTTGTTGCCGCTCGTCACGTACGGCGTAAAGCCGCTCGTGCCTTCGATCCGCACGTCGAGCGAGCCGATCGTGAACGGCTTCAACTGGCCGAGCACGCGCCCGTGCGCGTCGATCGCGGCCGTCATCCCGGTATTGGTCGAGCGCAGCATCGGCCGGCCGGTTTCGAGCGAGCGCATCCGCGCGATCTGCAGGTGCTGGTCGAGCGCGATCGTGTCGCCGAACCACGCGAGGTTCGTCACGTTGACGAGCACGCCGGGCGGCTGCGGGTTGTCGCGGATCGTCGCGGCGATTTCCTCGCCGAACAAGTCCTCGTAGCAGATATCGGCCATCACCGGCTGGTTGTGCACGAGGAACGGCTTTTGCACCGGCGCACCGCGCGCGAAGTCGCCGAGCGGCATTTTCATCAGGTTGACGAACCACCGGAAGCCCCACGGGATGAATTCGCCGAAGGGCACGAGGTGGTGCTTGTCGTAGTGATAGATGTCGCGCGAATTCGGCGTCACGCCGTACAGGCTGTTCGTGTAGTCGACGTAGTGGCCGTCCTCGGTCACCGACGCGCCGACCGCGCCGAACAGCACGGCCGAACCGGTCGTGTCGCTGAACTTGCGGATCGCGACGGCGAACGGCTCGGGCAACTCCTGGATCATCACCGCGATCGCGGTCTCGGGCGTGACGATCAGGTCGGCCGGCTTCTCGACGATCATCTGCTGGTACATCTTGATCGCCGCGTCGATGCCTTCCTGCTCGAACTTGATGTCCTGCTTCACGTTGCCTTGCAGCAGCCGCACGGTGAGCGGGGCGTTCGCGGGCACCGTCCACGTGACCTGCGACAGCCCGACGCCGGCCGCGACCAGCGCGACGGCGATGCCGGCCGGCGCGGCGATGCGCACGCGGGCGTTGCCGCCCGGTGCGCCGGCGCCACTGTCACGCCCCGGCGACGGGCGCGCGGCGGCGAGCGCCTGCACGACCAGCGCGGCGAACAGCGCGAGCACCCACGCGATCCCGTACACGCCGACGACCGGCGCAAAGCCCGCGAACGGGCCGTCGACCTGCGGGTAGCCGCTGCCGAGCCACGGAAAGCCGGTGAACACGGTGCCGCGCAGCCATTCGCCGAGCGCCCACGCGCTCGCGAATGCAAACGCGCCGTGCCAGGTCGGCGAGAACGGCCGCGGGTCGGGCTCGCGGCGGTGCCACGCATGGCCCGCGCAGAACGACCACAGCCCGGCCGAGAACGCCGGGTACAGCGACAGGTACAGCGAGAACAGCACGAGCGCGCCGCCCGCGAGCGGCGCGGCCATCTCGCCGTACACGTGCATGCTGATGTAGAGCCACCAGACGCCGGTGATGAAGTTGCCGAAGCCGAACGCGCCNCCGGTGAGCGCGGCGCCGCGCCAGCTCGACGTNCGCGTCAGCTGTGCGAAAAACCAGACGAATACGACGAGNTGCAGCCAGCCGCCATGCGGCGTGGGCGCGAAGCTGAGCGTATTGGCCGCGCCGGCGAGCAGCGCGGCCGGATAGTGCCAGCGCGGCAGCGCGCGGCCGGGCGCCGGCGCGAGAAGGCCGCCAGCCGGGCGGGACGGGATCGGATCGTCCATGTGAAGCGGAAGAGGGCGAGCGGTTGAAGGAGGCGCGGCTGGCGCGGAGCGGTCAGTCTTCGTGCGAGGTTTCGGCGCGACGGCTGGCGAGCGGGTTGCGGCGCACCAGCAGCACATGAACCTGGCGCGCATCGCCGCGCTGGATTTCGAACACGAGGTTGCCGAGCTGCAGCTTCTCGCCGCGGTGCGGCACGCGTCCGAAATGATGGGTGATCAGCCCGCCGATCGTGTCGACTTCGTCGTCGGGGAAATCGGTGCCGAACACCTCGTTGAACTGCTCGATCTCGGTGAGCGCGCGCACGCGGTAACGGCCGTCCGGCCCCGAGATGATGTTGCCGGCTTCCTCGTCGAAGTCGTATTCGTCCTCGATGTCGCCGACGATCTGTTCGAGCACGTCCTCGATCGTGATCAGGCCCGCGACGCCGCCGTATTCGTCGACGACGATCGCCAGGTGGTTGCGGTTCACACGGAAGTCGTGCAGCAGCACGTTCAGGCGCTTCGATTCCGGAATGAACACGGCCGGGCGCAGCATCCCGCGCACGTCGAACTCTTCCTCGGCGTAGAAGCGCAGCAGATCCTTCGCGAGCAGCACGCCGATCACGTTGTCGCGGTTCTCCTCGAACACGGGATAGCGCGAGTGCGCCTTTTCGAGGACGAACGGGATGAAATCCTCGGGCTTGTCGGCGATGTTGATCGCGTCCATCTGCGCGCGCGGCACCATGATGTCGCGCGCGCACAGATCGGAGACCTGGAACACGCCTTCGATCATCGACAGCGAATCGGCGTCGATCAGGTTGCGTTCGTGGGCGTCCTGGAGGATTTCCAGCAGCTCGCCGCGGGATTCGGGCTCGGGCGAGATGAAGTCGGTCAGGCGCTCGAGCAGCGAGCGCTTTTCTTGCGGTTTGTCGGTTGGCTTACGACTGGGATACGAATCGTTCATGGTGGTGCGCCCGGGTCATGCCGGAGCGCGCGGTCACGGAGTAGGCAAGGATACACCAAGGGCACGACGCGACCGTGTCACCCCGGCCGCACGGCCAGGATGGGCGGCTCGCGCGGGCCCCGCTCGCGGACGGCCGCGCCGGGCGCGGCGTCGTCTTCGGGTCCATCCTATCGCAGAAAGGGTCGGCGGGGCATGGCGGCCAAAAAACGCTGGCGGGAAGCGCGGCGCGGCCCGACGCGGGAAATCGGTCGTGACGGCGGCATTCTGCCGCAGGCGGGCGCCCGCCTCACGCGCCGCTCAGAACCGCATGCCGGCCGAGCAGCCGCCGGCAGCCGCGCCGTTGGTGGCTGCGCCGCCGCAGCCGAGTATGCCGCAGCCGGACAGCGCGACGCTCGCGGCGACGAGCAGCGCGGCGATCCTGCAACGCGACCAGCGTGACGGTTTCATCGGGTGTGCCCTCGTGCGGATGCGCGGGATGCGCTGGCTGAGCGGTGTCGCATGACGGCGGGCCGCGCGTCGTGCGGGATCAGCGGGATCACCGGCATCGCGCCAGCAGCCCTTCCAGCGCGCGGTCGGGGATGCCGCTCGCGCGCAGCGCGTCGACCGTGCGGCTCACGTAGTCGAGCGTCGTGCCGTAGCGGCCGGCCGCGCAGCCGAACACTTCCTTCACGACGGGGTCGGGCAGCTTGCCCGTATAGGTCGGTGCGTCGCGGCGCATCACAAACGCGAGCGCGTTCACGCGTTCGCCGGTCTCGAGCGAGCACGGCAGCCANGCGGGCCGGTACGAGCCCATCGGCATCTCGCGTTTCCACAATGTCTCGAGATGCGGCTGCGCGGTCGGGCCGGCAAGCCGGAATGCGATGCCCGAGCAAGAGCCGCCGCGATCGAGCGCGAGCACGAGGCCCGGCCGTTCGGGGGTGCCGCGGTTCACGCGCGACCACAGGTAGAGTCCGCGGTGATAGCCGTGCACCTTGCCGCGCACGGCGGCGACGGTCGGCAGGCCGGGGTTCCAGATCAGCGAGCCATAGCCGAACAGCCAGAGATCTTGCTGGCCGTCCCAGTCGCGCATCGTATGCGCGAGCGACGCCGCGAGCTCGTCTTCCGTCAGCAGACGGCCTTCGCCGATCGACGGCGGGTAGGCGGGCGGCAGCATCGCGGCGTTACGCATCGGGCGGACGGCTTACTGGTACGGGTTCGGGAAACCCAGTTTCGCGAGGATGTCGACTTCGAGCGCTTCCATTTCGGTCGCGTCCTCGTCGCTCGTCTCGTGGTCGTAGCCCTGCGCGTGCAGCGCGCCGTGCACCAGCAGGTGCGCGTAATGGGCCGCGAGCGGCTTGCCCTGGTCGTGCGCTTCCTTCTCGACCACCGGGCAGCACAGCACGAGGTCGCCGATCACGGTGCCGTCGGGCGCCGCGTCGTACGCGAAGGTCAGCACGTTGGTCGGATAGTCCTTGTGGCGGTAGCCGGCATTCAGCGTCCGGCCTTCGTTTTCGCCGACGAAGCGCACGGTGAGCTGCGCGCTCGCGAACAGCGCCGGCTCGATCCACTCGGCGATCAGCTTGCGCTTCGGCAGCGTCTTGCGCACGTCGCTCGTGATCTCGTCGCCGTACTGCACGGACAGGTCGAGCTCCAGCGCGCGNGGCTCGTCTTCGGGGTCGTCCTCGCGCGGCGCGAANTCGGCGCCGACGTGCAGCGTCACGCTGTCGTAGTGCTCNGGCTGCAGCGCGAGCTTCGCGCGCATCGCCGGATCGTTGTGCTGCGCGACGATCGCGACGGNCGCGTCGCCCGAGCTGCCCGACAGGTCGAACATCAGGCTGCGGCCGTCCGGGAAGTCGATCCGCAGCCCTTGTGCGTTGACGGTGCGGGCTTTGCCCTTCGCGTCGAACAGCGAAAGGCGGGGGGATTCGGGCGCGGCGGACGGGGCGCGGCCGGACTTGCGGGAACGGGAGGATTTCATGACGCGTACGGCGATTGGGACGCGTTGAGGATACACCAAACGGCCGATCGCGCCCGAATTCGGACCGGCTGTCCCCGGGCGAAAAAAAGCCCGGCGCGCCGTCTGGCGGGCCGGGCCGGGAGGCTGCGGGCTGCGCGCAGGCGCCGCCCGCCGCTCAGCCGTCCTGATGCTGCGCGTGGAATTCGTCGTACGCCTCGACGATGCGCGCGACCAGCGGATGGCGCACCACGTCCGCGCTTGTGAAGCGCGTGAGCGCGATGCCGCGCACGCCGCCGAGCACCTGCTGCGCCTCGACGAGGCCGCTCTTGTGGCCGCGCGGCAGGTCGACCTGGCTCGTGTC
>Ga0058696_1001191_pt1 | contig 10211 bp, 8 predicted proteins | sample AgamicMgSfrz_FD_55077 | JGI IMG/M metagenome (GOLD analysis project Ga0058696, IMG submission 55077) | Agave microbial communities from Guanajuato, Mexico - Mg.Sf.rz | ecosystem: Host-associated > Plants > Phyllosphere > Phylloplane/Leaf | place: Guanajuato, Mexico | collected 2012-05-30 | reverse complement strand
TACAACCAATTATTACGCATCGAAGACGAACTAGGCGAAATCGCTGTTTACGATGGTATCAAATCTTTCTATAACATCAAACGATAATTGTAGAAAATAAAAAACGGCTGAACTTAGTCATACAAAGCGATTGCGTACGGTTTGAATTATGTGATACAAAAACATGAATTTAGTCGTACAATAATTATTGCTTTTGACCTCCTATTTATATGTGGTAATCCACAATAAGTAGGAGGTTTTTTTATATGTTAATAATGGATTTATTGAAGGAATTTACTTTTGATTTAAAAATAAAGAATTATGCACCTCGGACAATTGAAACGTATAATTAGAATGCTGTTCAATTGATTAGTTATTTGAGCGAACAACATGAGATATCTGAAATTGAAGATATTTCCTCTTTGCATATTAAAAAATTTATTCAGTATCAATTAGAGGTAGGGAATAAACCAAGTTATATTAACACTATGATTAAATCGCTTCGAGCTTTTTATTTGTATTTGGTGGCAGAAGAATATGTAACGTTGAATGTTTTAGCAAAGATAAAATTACTTAAAGAGGATAAAACCGTTATTAAAACATTTACGGACAAAGAAGTAGCAAAAATGATTGAAGCATACGATTTTAAAACATATTTAAATGCTCGTAACAAACTTATAATTGCTATGTTTGCTGATACAGGTATCAGAATGACAGAGTTAATTAACCTGCAATCAAGCTGGATTCATGATACTAATATGAAGATACTTGGAAAAGGTAGTAAGTGGCGTTATGTTCCTGTTAGTTTGATGTTAAGAAAGTACATGATACGTTATGAAAGGGTTAAAGAAGCTTACTTCAAAAAGAAAATAATAGAACATGATAATTATTTTCTGTCTCGAAGTGGTAAACCATTATCAGGTGTGCAAATTGAGAATATTGTTAGGAGTGCAGGTGAAAAAGCTCATGTTAGAGAAGAGATACGATGCTCTCCTCATACATTAAGACATTATGCTATCCAATCTAATTTGAGAAATGGGCTTGATTTGTATAGTTGTTCAAAGATAGCTGGACATGAGAATATTCAAGTAACTAAGCGTTATCTGCAAGGGATTGAAACAGAGAATATTTTGGAAATGGCATCAAAGACAAGTCCGTTAATGAATTTATGAATACTTGCGGTAGCTACTACGTAGCTCCGCATAGACCTCACTTCGTTCGGTGGGCTACGCCCTGCTTTTACAGCAATCTATTCTTGAAAATGTTCTTAATTGAGTGGGGATTCACTAACATAATGTCATTATGATGTCAAGGTTTATATAACGTATTTTTTGACTTTTTTTATAATTTATGATATAATATTATTTGTAGTCAGGTTTAAGTGACTATAAAAACTAAAAACATTAAGAACTAATTAAATACAACATTAAAAGAAACAAACTAAACACAAAATTATCCTCTTTTTATTGGGGATTATTTTGTGTTTTTTTGTTTTCGATAACATCCAATTGAAATTGATGTTAAAGGAGTGAAAATAAAGTCTAGATTTAAGCAGCCATTTTGGTACTTTTGTGGCTAGGCTTTAAATGTGGAACGTAGTGACATCATTTAAAGGATGGTGGGCAAAAGTACATAAGTAGTTTTTTAGGTAAGTAAAAACGATACATAATTGCCTTATATATATATTATTTATTATAACTCGATTTTGTATCAAAAATTTATATTAAAGAGGAGAATAAGTATGTTAAAGGAGTTTAGCCAAGAAGAAATTGTAGAGCTTGTGGGTGATGAGATAGTTAAAAATCATCTCAAGAAATATGGGAGATTAATGCAAAACGTGTTTAATCGTTTTATTAAGGATTTAGACCAAAATTTTGAACAATTTAAAGTTGAAGGTAAGGGTGGGAAAAAGACAAGGTATTTTATGGGTGAGAAGAGAGTATGTCTAGCAGAACGTAACGATAAAAGGAAATTAAATGGTGAGGGACAACTTCCAGAGAATTATGAACAAGGATTTCCAATAATGATTTTAGAGTATTTAATTCGCTCGAGTATTAGCAAGCCAACCACCATGACATACCTTTTAAAGCAAATGGGATTTATCACAGATGGTATGTATGAAGCTAGTAAAAGTAAATATCATCAAAGTGTATTAAACAATCAAATTGCGATATTGAAACAAAAAAATATTATTGAAAATAAAACAGAAAGCGTTGTTTATGATTATATAGACCGTGAAATTACTAGACTAACTCAACATTTTATGAGTTGTATAAAAAAATTAGGAGATGCCAATTTGATAATACATAACAAACATACAATGGGTTTAATTTCTGCAACAGAGCCAATTGATATATACGATAAATTTAGTGGAAGAATGAAAACAGTTTTAGATGACCAAGAGAAATATATCGAATTATCACCATTTGTAATTGATGAAGTGGCAAAGATGAGAAGGGGCTTGCAAAATAAGCCCAAGTATAAACATCTAACTTCGAAAGACATTTACCGATATCGCAATAAAAAGGACGTTATTGAATATTGGAAAGAGCATGACATATTGCTTTATCAAATTCGGAATGAAAGTGGTGTCCAATTAAAATTAGTAAGAATTTTTGAAGCACACACATTATATTTACAGGCAGGTGATAATCCTGTAATAAGATGGTTAGAGAAAAAGCAAAATCGAGGAGCGATAGATTTATATACTAGTGATGAACTGCAATACTATTTGAAAAATCGTCAAGGGTTTCATAAAGAGAGAGAGAAATATGTTGTTAAGTTAGCGAATGATAGACAAGACAACGCCAAAAAGGAAAACATTAAATTATTAGATAAATTGGGTGGAAAGCAGAAAAAAGTTGAAATTAACTTAGATGATACTGAGTGGGTTAAAAATAAAAAATTGATGTTTTTAGGCTTATATATAGAAGCTTATGAGAATTTACAAGAACACTATGGTTATAATTTTAATCAAACAAAATCTATGGAAATATAATGGGTTATTAAAGCAGGATATAAGGAATTTGGAATTTTTGATTAACCTTATATAAAACATAAAAAACATATATGATGCTAATCAAGCATTTCAAACATAAAATAGTAAAAGTATCCCCCGTTGAAAATGATGGGGGATAGCTGTATAAAATGGGGTTTTTGTGTATAATACTTCCACTCATGTAAAAAAAATACGTTGCGTGTAATTTTAATGGAAAAGCTGTTAATTGAGATGTTTTTGCGTGTGAAATCATGAAGCTGTCAGTGAGACATGTTATGAATAAAAGAAGAATTTTATCAAATGAACTTTGAGAATTTGTATATATAACTTTTACGCACAATATAATATCTGAAAATTAAGAAAATATTCCGTATGGAGGATAATAAATTATAGTATACTCATATTGGGACATTATAATTGTAAGGGGGAATTTAGGTGGCAAAAATAGTAACTGATAGTACAGTTCAACCTAAAAAAATTAGAATAGGTTTTGTAATTTTCATTGTCTTAACCATCATACTTACTGTAATTGCTTTACTTATTGGGAAGGAAATAGGTTTTAACAATGCAACAATAGATTTAAGTGATAAAAAAGTCACAGTTGAACAAATAGAAAAAGAAATAGATAAAAGGCAAGAAGAAATCAAGGAGAAAAAGGAAGAGCTAAAACAAAAAAAGGAAGAATTAGAGAGTGTAAGAAGTGAGTATCAAGAAGTAAAGTCACTTGTAAATAAGAAAGATGAAATTTCGGAGAATATTGAAGGTTTACAAGCAACTGTGGAACAAAAAAATCAAGAAAGTTCGTCATTGGATACTCAAATTAATGATAAGAAAAGAGAATTAGAAATGTTAACAAAGGGTGTAATAGAGAAAAAACAAGAGCCAAGAATTATGGTTGCAGGAACCTTTACTGTAGGAAAGGATATCCCTGCCGGACGTTATAAAATTGAACCTAATAAGGGTTCAGGTAATTATTTTGTCAATGGGGGAAGTAAAACAAATATCATTTTAGGAAATGGTTACGATAATTTTTTACAAGAGTATGTAATCACATTAAACGAAGGTGACCAAATTGAAACTAGTGTATCGGTGAAATATACGGCTGTAGAATAAATGATTAATTAATCATTAGGTTGGTGAAAAGAAAAAATAAAGAGGAGATATATAAATGGTGAAAAAATGGGGAGCTATATTATTAATATTAGCATTAATGAATGGCTGTTCTACTAAAACTGATGAGAAAGCTAAAGATGAAGAACCAAAAAGTGAGCAGGTGGAAGAGGTTAAGACGGAGATAACCGTTAAAGAACAAGAAACAAATGTAAAAAGTTCACCACAATTGCCAAATGCAGACGAAAGATTAGTTAATGGCTTGAAAGTATGCTCACCATTATTTTTAGAAGTGAAAAGGAAAGTTATGGAATCTAACAGTGATAATTATCAAAAAGTAGATTTCAAAAAAATAGAAGAAGCAATTGCAAAGAGCGAAGATATTTACAGGTGTGTTGAGACTAATATGAATGACCTATCGGGAACTATAAAATATAAAAAGACCTTAGATGCCTTTGCTTCAAGCATGCAAGAATTAATAAAATTTAAAAATACAATGGAGCTTTTTTTACAAAATAAGTATGCTAAGGATTATATGAATGGCTTATCTCATTCTGATAAAATGCTGGAGAAATTAGATGAAATGCTTACTATATATCAAGAAGAACAGAAACAATAGGAATAATAATTGAGTATTGTAAAAAAATGAAGTAGAAAAGAACAGGAGCAGATATCCTGTTCTTTTTTGTAATGGTGTAATTATTATTTGATTGGAGTAATATGTTTTTGTTGTTTGTAAAGGTATACCTTTAAGGAGGGGATTAAATTAGGTGTCTTGTTGGTTGTAAAAGTGGGTGTATTACTTTATAAACGTTTGTAAAACGAAGTATATCCATTATAAATACTTTTGGATTAGAGCGTTGGCAGAGGATGCTTATCACTTTTATGAATGATTTATATATTGAATAATGTAAGCACAACTGCTCCTACAATTTTAGATGAAAAATTATGGATATAGTAAACACCTCAAACATTGAACTAGTACACAGTTTTTATGTTGTTTAGATGTGTGACCGATGGCTCATTAATGCCTGTTTAAATGCTTCATTAATAAGTGGCTTGATATACTCTAGACTCGTAACATGTTTCAATTTAATATCAATTTGATTAGGCTCTTTATCTTTATATTTATCGTTATCTAAATCATCTAAAATTTTATCTTTGTAACGGTATAGTTCTGGAATTGTAATTTTATATTTGCCGTATATACTGTCACGATTTCCATTAGGAAAATGAAATAGCAAGCGGTTTCCGATAGTTGATAAGGATAAAAATTTCTCGTTACATTGTACTAATTGAAACATGATTCCATCCGAGATATTACAGATAATGGAGTTGTCTAAAGTATGTAAGTTGTTAGCTATGTATTCGTAAATATCACTTGCAATAGTGCCTTGTTTATTTAGTTTCTTTATAATGTTTTCTTTAGTACGATAAATAGAATTTCCCTTTGGTATTTCAACTATATTTTTTAACTGTATTTGAATATCATTTTTATTTATACTCATATACTCTATTTGTAATTCCTGTAATTTTGATTGGTAAATATCATTTATTGGGTAATTTGCAACCAACATAAACCTTGAATTATTGTCTCCAACTAGTGTTCTGTATCTTAGAATTTGTTCAATAGCTTTATCATCTGCTACTTCTTTTACTTCGATATAAAGGTTCCTTCCCTTCATATCTTTAAATAAAATATCGCATCTTTTTCGTTCATGAATCATTGATTCTCTTTCAGTTAAGGTTAATCCTTCTTCAATTAAATCGTGCCTAATTAGTAATTTATTTTGTAAAACAATTTCTTCATTTGGTTTCATGTCATTACGCTCCTGTGTGTATTTTTAGGATAATTTTAACATTAAAATAGTATAAGTTTCATTTTTGTGGAGATTTTAGTTTCAAAATAATAGTTACCTTAAAACTGTTATGTATCATTTGAGTACACCTTATTGATACATTTAGATGCGATTGATATACTTAGGTTATAGATGTCTCATATACATGTATCAAAACATAAAGGTGGAATTGATATGAAATATGGTTATGGTCGTGTGTCATCAGCAGGCCAAAATTTAAGTGTACAAATTAAACAACTGCAAGAAGCTGGATGTGACACTATCTTTAAAGAGAAAGTTAGTGGAAGAAAGAAAGAGGAAAGAGAGCAGTTCAACCTACTTCTTGAGACAATAGAAGAAGGTGATATTATTGTTGTTACTAAGTTAGACAGGTTTGCTAGAAGTACAAAGGATGCTTTAAACACAATTGAATATTTAAACAGCAAAGGTGTTTCGCTTATTGTTTTGAATATGGGTGGAGATAAGATTGATACAAGTACAGCAATTGGTAAGTTAATGATTACTGTTCTATCTGGTATAGCTGAATTTGAAGCTGACATGATTAAAGAAAGACAATTAGAGGGCATTGAAGAAGCTAAGAAAAGAGGTGTTTATAAAGGAAGACCTAAGAAGTATACAGAGAACAATAGAGGTTTACAGTATGCTCTTGAGTTATTTCATAGCAGAGCAACTAATAAGCTGACTGTTAAAGAGATTGAAGAGATAACCAAGATAAGCAGGGCAACTCTTTACAGGGTGGTAAGAGAACAGGAAGAAGATATGGAATAATTAGAAATAGGGTAAAGTGTCATGTGGAGCACGGGAGATATAGGGGGAGCTTCTCACCAATTTGAGTAGATTTGTATGGTGGATAAGGGAGGAGCACATCTGCTCCTGCACTCTTAGAGGAATAGTGGAATTAAATCAAGTAGTTATAGGTTAAAGTAAAAATACAAAGGGGAATTTTCAATATAATTATTCGAACAAGGATTTAATGTATGGTATGATTTACCTTATCAAATGGAAAATGTGTATGTTTTTTTATTGTCCAAATATAAATGCTATTAGCTTTTAAAAGTTTTTTGAAATCTAAAATTAAAGAGGTATGGGAGTGATAAAATGGATAGTTCGATGACAAAAAAAGAGCGGGTCTTTTACAATAATATTTTATTGAAGATTCATGATGAAATATATAAAAAAATGAATCAGAATTATATAGATGTTTTTTTGTGTGGGGGAGCAAGCAGTAAAAATTATACATCGGTTCGAGATAAGATAAGAGACGGATTAAAGGGATATGAGCATATTAGGATTTTATACCCAGAGGATTTATTCATTGAGATGCTAAATAAAAATAAAGACTATGATTTATTAAGTCTTGAAAGATTTTTGGCAAACAATTGCGATATTATTTGTATAGTTTGTGAAAGTGCGGGTTCCCTAGTTGAATTAGGAGCCTTTACAAACAATGATAATACAGTTGATAAGGTTATAGCATTAATTGAGGAGAACAGAAAAAGACAAAAAAGCTTTATTATGCTTGGCCCTATAAAAATTTTAAAAAATAAGGGTAAAGAACGTGTGATTTTTTATAATAAAGAGTTAGATGGTATTCATGAGAAATTAAAAAAGACTTTTGAAAAAAATAAAATAATGAAGATAATGAATAAAAAGGAAGGGAATTATAAACCCATAAATACTCTAATTGGTTTATACTATTTTGTTCCACTAATTTTATACTTTTTCAAAAAAATTGATATGGAAGTTTTAACTGTATCATTAAAGTCTTTATTTAATAATAAGGGCTATACTTTAGAGGATTTTGATACCCTTTTTAGACCAACTTTAAAACTTCTTTATAAAGATAAGTATATTAGCAAAAATATTATAGAAGGAAGAACAGTATACACATTAACAGAAAATGGGTATAAAATGATTAATAAACTATTAGGTAAAATTGATATTACAGCCAAAAATGCTTTGTATGATAGAATCAGATTTGGTATTATTAAGAATGAGTATTATCGCTCCTCTTAGATGATACTGACTAAATTCATAATTATGTACATTATTTTATGATTTGGTTATGTGGGAGATGATTCGTCTTCTATTGTGCTAAGTGAGAACTAGATTTACCAGAAGAAAGTCCATTACTTCACCCTCGTGAAGCAACAAACTTTCTTCTGATAAAAGGATTTTAGGTAGGAGGAGCGGTAATATGAAAAATGATTTTACAAATAGTTTTATTCTGTATTCCTTGGATTTACCAATAATTAAAGACTTTGAATCTCTTTCAAATTCGGTTGGGATAAGTAAAACGATGCTATATTTATTATCTAAAAAGACTGATATGTTTTACAATTCTTTCGATATATGCAAAAAGAATGGAACCAAAAGAGAGATAAACAGTCCAACATATTCATTAAAGCTAGTTCAACGATGGATATTAGCAGAGATTCTCGAAAAAATAAAAGTGTCGAATGAATCAATGGCATTCCGTAAAGGGATAGGTAATGGTTGTAGAAAGAATGCAGAACATCATAGATACAGTCTATATTTATTACAATTAGATATAAAAGATTTTTTTACGAGTATAAATAGAGAAAGAGTATTCTATCTTTTTAAAAGCCTGGGATATAATTCACTAGTTTCTAATATATTAGCGAATTTATGTACGTATAAAGGCTATTTACCACAAGGAGGAGTATGTTCTCCCTATATATCTAATTTAATCTGTTATAAATTAGATAAAAGATTAAAAGGTTTATGCTCAACGAGAGATGTTTTGTATACTAGATATGCAGATGACTTAACTTTTTCATGCGACAATAAAGTAATATTAAGGAAAGTTAAAAATGTTATTGAAGATATAGTTATAGATGAAGGATTCGCTATTAATCCCTCTAAAACAAGATTGCTCTCTCCTTCATCACATAAAAAAGTTACAGGAATTACAGTGAATGATAATAAAATTAAAGCAAGTAAACAAATGAAAAAAACAGTCAGAGCAATGATTCATTACGCTCTTGTAAATAGAGATTATTCTGAGGAAAATGTAATAAGAGGTTATGTTTCTTATATCGATTCTATAGAGGAAGGTTATATAGACAAAATTAAAAATTATATAAATAAGTTGACGGAAAAGGATTATAAAAGTTCTAGTGAGATTGTAGAGTCTTTTAATAAAAATAAGCTATTTAATGACTTAAATGACATGGTTTATAATGAGGCATCTATAATTGATGAGGTATTCGATTGGGATATATTTGAATTAGATACATATAAACACATAAGTGCTACTAAGCAAGAAGATGATTTTAATTTTTAATTAAACAATAAGTAGGAAAGAGTTAAAAAACACTTCTAGAGGGTGTTTTTTATTTTGACCGCGGTTGTGTTATTATCAATTACAATGTAGCTTGAAAAATGGACTCATATAAAGTATTTGCAAATTTTACAAGGTTTGATAGAATTGAATTGTTATATACGTAGATTGAACATTGCAAAAAATATATTTGTGAACTAAGTAATACAACTACATATAAATAGGAAGAAATAAGTTGAATAATATTGTTTTAATCATGTTTTTATAAAAATTCTATGAGCCGTACTGACCGTATTGCTAAGTACAACCAATTATTACGCATCGAAGACGAACTAGGCGAAATCGCTGTTTACGATGGTATCAAATCTTTCTACAACATCAAACGATAATTGTAGAAAATAACGACAGACCGTGAGAAATCACGGTCTGTTTTTTTATGTTAAAATTGCTCACCCGTCATAAGTGACATGAAATGTTTAAAGAAGCGGTTATAATCAAAATCAATTGCGATTTGATGACTCGGCCAATCAATAAATGGCTTAGATTCTCCTAAAGAACGAAATTCCCCTATGCTTGTTCCTTGTGCATAAGATTCTGTCATGACAACGATAGGTGACTTGTGATATGTAAACATAGAGTTATCAAGTAAAGCGAGTATTGGCATTGTGTCATGGAAGGGGCTCCCCTTTAAATGCGGTAAGGCGTCTTTATAATATCCGTAGTAATAATGATTGAATAACGGTTTGACGAGTGGGGCTTTTCCTTTTGCTTCAATGTATTCAGCCATTTCTGNTGTAATGATGGAATACTGAGTGACGTTTAATGGATAGATGTACATGTTAGGTGAGGATTGAAGGACTATATTAGCAGCNGTAGGATCGCCATAAAAGTTTGCTTCGGAAATAGGGGTAACATTACCAGGATGTAAAAAGGCACCGCCCATTACGTAGTAAGATTTAAC
>Ga0058696_1001188_pt1 | contig 10223 bp, 9 predicted proteins | sample AgamicMgSfrz_FD_55077 | JGI IMG/M metagenome (GOLD analysis project Ga0058696, IMG submission 55077) | Agave microbial communities from Guanajuato, Mexico - Mg.Sf.rz | ecosystem: Host-associated > Plants > Phyllosphere > Phylloplane/Leaf | place: Guanajuato, Mexico | collected 2012-05-30 | reverse complement strand
AACAAGGACTTCACTTCCACCTCGGGCTCCTTTTCCCCTTCATATAATTGTTGACCTTTTTCATTGGATGCCGCAAGTTCAACCTTGTTTTCTTCAACTTTCCCTTCAATGACTTCCTCTGTCACTTGTTCCTTATCTTTCACTGCCACTTCTTCTTTTACCTCTGGCTCTACAACCTCTTCTTTTACCGTTACTTCCGGTGCTTCCTCTTTTACACTCTCCTCGATTACCTCCTCTTCAACCTCTTCCTCCGCAACAGGTTCACTCTCTTCATTCGTTGCAGCATACGCCGTTCCTTCCGAAGTCAAGGAACCTTCCTCTTCATCCTCGACAATCGGACTTTGACTTACAGCCGTCCCATTTGAAAAATCCAAGAAACACAATGGGGGAAATAACACACACCACCAATTAGCGCCGTCCCCTTCACCAAGCGTGATAATCACTGCTTCATATTCCCCTGCCGGATATAAATACTGCCCGTACAGTTTTGTCGGAAATTCAGCTTGTCCAAAATCCACTTTCACCGACTGCTCCAAACCCTGTTCCTTTATTACCGCCTCAGCCGTCGCCTGGATATCCGGCAGATGCGAGGTGATCACATCCCTCGCTTCATCCAAAGAAGTAAGCTCAGCGACCCACTTTGTGATATCTTCATTTACCTTATCCCTAATCAGCCGTTTAACCGCTTGATCCTCTTCTTTATCACTATTGGCGAGTATCCGCAGCCGAATCGCCTCATCCGGGATTACCTTCGTATCTTCTGCACCGACCATCTCCGCTTTAGGCATATATATACTTACGATCGTTCCTATAGTTAAGATTAATAGATAAATAATGGCTAAATGTTTTGTTTTCATCGCCTTCGCCCCCTCACATGAATTAGTCTCACCATTTTCCAGCTATCTTAAACTAGTAAAAACAAAAAAAGTTGATAGCTGGAAATATAGATTCCAAAGGATAAGAGGGTGTTGTCCCTAAAAAAAACCGTCTCACATAAGGGAGACGGATCATTTTAATTCAGCAAAGACCATTCGATCTTTTTCATTAATGTCATTTATGATGGATACTTCCGCGGCAGGAAAGGTTCGCTTCAATAAATCGGCAACCGCCGCACCCTGTCCTGCACCCACTTCAAAACCGATCAGTCCAGGCACCTTCATGACCAAAGGTAACTGTTCCATAAAGCGGCGGTAAAAATCCAGCCCATCGATACCGGCGAACAACGCACGATGTGGTTCATGACCAGTCACGACCACTGACATGGATTTATGATCATCTTCTGGTATATATGGCGGATTCGATAAAAGAATGTCCACCTTCTCGTTTATATTCATGAACGGCGAAAGCAAATCACCTTGCATGAACTCCACTTCGGCACCAAGTGATTCGGCATTTTTCCTCGCCACCTCAAGCGATGGTTCCGCTATGTCCGTGGCCGTCACCATCAGGTTTGATTTTTCAAGTTTCATCGTTATGGCAATTGCGCCGCTGCCAGTCCCAATATCAACTAAACGGAGCTTCTGTCCCTCCATAAAAATGGCCGGGAGTTTACGTAATGTATAATAAATCAATTCTTCTGTTTCCGGTCTCGGTATGAGCACTTCTTCATTCACGAAAAAGGTCCGTCCATAAAATTCTTCACTGCCGATTATATATTGGATGGGCGTCCCCTCAGCATGCAGCTCGATAGCGTCCTTAAATTGCCCAAAATCCTTTTCACTAAGCTCATCATGGAGATTGGCCAGCATTTGGGAGCGAGTTTGTTTTAAAAAGTACTGTAACAGGATTTCCCCAGCATTGGCATCACGATCATTTTCCTTTAAAAAAGAAGAAGCCCATTTAAGGGCTTCAAAAACTTTCACGGCAGAATTACTCATCTGCATTTTCCAGCCTTGAAGATTGGTCTTCCATGATTAATGCATCAACGACTTCATCCAGTTTACCTTCCATGATTTGATCCAGTTTTTGAATCGTTAAACCAATNCGGTGGTCGGTAACNCGGTTTTGCGGGAAGTTATAAGTNCGAATCCNTTCAGATCGATCGCCCGTTCCAACGGCCAGCTTCCTGTTTTGATCATATTCCGCCTGTANTTCGCGATTGATTTTATCGNACACCCTGGCACGNAAAACCTTCATTGCNTTTTCTTTGTTCTTGATTTGNGATTTTTCATCTTGACAGGATACAACCGTATTAGTCGGAATATGAGTCAAGCGCACCGCTGACATTGTCGTATTGACACTTTGCCCTCCAGGACCGCTTGATGCAAAGGTATCGACACGAATATCCTTATCATGGATTTCAACTTCCACTTCCTCAGCTTCAGGTANAACGGCAACCGTGGCTGTAGATGTATGAATCCGACCGCCTGATTCCGTTTCAGGNACTCGCTGAACGCGATGGGCTCCATTTTCGAATTTCAACTTTGAATAAGCGCCATTGCCATTAATCATGAATATGATTTCCTTGTAGCCGCCAAGCCCAGTAGGATTTGCTTCAATGACTTCAGTCCGCCAGCCCTGCACCTCGGCAAAACGGCTATACATCCGGTATAGACTGCCTGCAAATAAGGCCGCCTCATCTCCGCCAGCCGCACCGCGGATCTCCATGATTACGTTTTTATCATCGTTGGGGTCTTTCGGAATAAGCAATATTTTCAGCTTATCCTCAAGGCCTTGTATGGTCTCATCAAGTTCATTGATCTCTTCTTTTACCATTTCACGCATTTCCGCATCAAGTTTCTCCTCCAGCATCGCCTTCGCTTCCTGAAGTTGCTCACGAACCGCTTTATATTCTTTATAAGTCGACGCGGTCTCTTGAATGCTGGATTGCTCCTTGGAATATTCCCTTAGCTTCTTGGAGTCATTAATGATCTCCGGGTCACTTAATAGTTCATTCAATCTTTCATATCTATCTTCTACTGCTTGCAAACGATCAAACAAATTATTCACCTCATAAATTTTCCAAAACATCTNAAACGAATTGGAAGTAATCCATCTCTTATTACTATAAATAAGTAGCTCAGTGCCCCAGCTCAGTTCACTTCTAGGTTAATTATAGTATAGGTGAATAATCAACGTCAAAGAGATTCAAAAATGTCGTGCCGTTACTTGTTTAATTTGACATCTACATTATATTGAGGCACAACCCTGTTTATCATGCCTTGTATTCGCTGCATTTCCTTATTTCTTTCTTTTTCGGTCTTGATTTTGCCTTTATCATGGACCGTAACGTGTATGGTATTTCCATTAAACCAAACGGAACCGGCCTCATAATTAGTTTCCGATTCGATCACCCCGCGGATTTCATCAATTTGCTGACCCATGGATGGAGAATTATTGGATGTATGATGCGGTGTGTTGAGGACCTGATCTGATGGTCGTTCCGCTTCATTATCCCAATCATTATTGGATACTTGACTTAAACCATTGCCAACCCTGCCATCCCGGGATTGATCTCCATATTCCGAATCATTATTTATTGCATTGTCATTTTGACCGCATGCCGTTAGTGCAGCAAGCAGAAAGGCCGTCATAATAAGCAGTTTTGATTTCATATTTTTTCCCTCCATTTTGACTGGTTAAGAAGAACATTTCCTCGTTAGCCTACCCAAAATGGGGCAATATTTATCTTTTATTTCCCTTCCATGTATTGGTCAGGCCACCTGGATAACTCGACAGTTTTTCCACTTTTCCGCATAAAAAAAGCACCCTGTGATCTCATTGGATCATAGGGCACCATCATTCAAATATGTTCTTTAATCCCAACAGCCTGCTTACCCGGAACTTCGTGATGATGGCGGCAGCGGGGCTCGTACGATTCCGATGCACCCACAAGGATGATCGGCTCATCATAGGAGGCCGGCTCCCCATCTATCAAGCGCTGTGTCCTGCTCGCAGGTGATCCGCATACTTCACACACTGCCTGCAGCTTAGTCACCGATTCTGCAAGCGATAATAGAACAGGCATAGGGCCGAATGGTTCACCTCTGAAATCTTGATCGAGTCCAGCCATAATCACTCGATAACCGCTGTCCGCAAGATGCTGGGCAACCCCGATAATTTCATGATCAAAAAATTGCACTTCATCTATTGCAATGATATCCAGGGGCTTGTCCAAATACTTAAAAATATCCGTTGAATGGGCAATCGGTTTTGCCATCACAGAAGAGCCATTGTGTGATACGACAGCCTCTTCCGCATAGCGATTATCAATAGCTGGTTTAAATACAGCTATCTGCTCTTTAGCAAATTGAGCACGGCTGACTCGTTTGATCAATTCTTCAGATTTACCTGAAAACATGCTTCCGCAAATAAGCTCGATCCAGCCTGTTTGTTTCATTACATACATGGAAACAGCTACTCCCTTCCACCTGTCGATCCATTGGCCATAATTGAAGTCGACCTGGCTTTGTATAAATTCTTACTTGTTTATGGAAAAGAAAAAACAGGCAAGAAAAATACTTGCCTGTTTTTTAAAAAGTCCGGCTTATTTAATACCGTATTTTTTGTTGAAACGATCAACACGTCCGCCAGCTTCAGCGAATTTTTGACGACCAGTATAGAATGGATGGCACTCTGAACAAGTCTCAACTTTGATCTCTTCTTTAACTGAACCAGTTTCAAAAGTGTTTCCGCAAGAGCAAATTACTTTTGAAAGCTTATAATTTGGATGAATTCCAGTTTTCATTCTTTTCATCTCCTTATGCCCTGAATCATTCGAAACAGAGTTATATACTTCAAGTTGAGGGAAAAGCACCCTCACATTTATTGTAAAAACACATGAACTCATTATAACAACTTAAGACTAGTTGTGCAACTGTTTGTTTCTTACAGGGTTTAAGAACGTTTTACGCTCGCTGGACCCTTTTTCATTTCTGACATCTCTTCATCCAGCTTACTGAAAAATTCTTCATTGCCTTTTGTCTGTTTTAGACGGCGAAGGAATTTCTCCGAGAATCAGGCGAATCTGACATCGTTTTCCTAATGGCCCATAGTTTATCCAGGCGATCTTTCGGAATTAGCAATTCTTCTTTACGCGTGCCTGAGCGACGAATATCGATTGCCGGGAAGATCCGTCTTTCGGCAAGGGCACGATCAAGATGCAGCTCCATATTGCCCGTACCTTTAAATTCTTCATAAATGACATCATCCATTCTTGAACCCGTATCTACCAATGCTGTAGCAAGGATCGTCAGGCTGCCGCCTTCCTCGATATTCCTCGCCGCACCGAAAAAGCGTTTCGGACGATGGAATGCAGCAGGGTCAATACCCCCTGACAGTGTACGCCCGCTCGGCGGAATGACAAGGTTGTAAGCACGGGCTAGGCGAGTGATGCTGTCCATTAAAATGATGACATCCCGTTTATGCTCCACAAGGCGCATGGCTCGTTCCAACACCAGCTCAGCCACCTTGATATGGTTTTCCGGCACTTCATCGAAAGTTGAACTTACCACATCTCCTGCGACGGAACGTTCAATGTCTGTCACTTCTTCCGGGCGTTCATCGATCAACAGCACAATCAATTCCGATTCGGGATGGTTTGTGGTTATCGCATTGGCAATTTCCTTGATGAGCATCGTTTTACCGGCTTTTGGCGGTGCAACAATCAGACCACGCTGTCCAAAACCGACCGGTGCCAGGACATCCATGATCCTTGTAGATAAGTTCTTCGGTGTCGTTTCCAGTTTAATTTGCCTGTTAGGATACAGCGGTGTTAAACCTGGAAAGTGGACACGCTCTTTAGCTGATTCCGGATTATCGCCATTGACCGCTTCAACATGCAGCAATCCATAATAGCGCTCGTTTTCTTTTGGAGGCCTTACCTTACCGGACACTTTATCTCCATTTCGCAAATCGAATCTGCGGATCTGTGAAGCCGAAATATAAATATCCTCCGAGCTTGGAGAATAATTAATTGGACGCAGGAAACCGAAGCCCTCTGAAGGGATGATCTCTAAAACGCCCTCCATGAATAGGAGACCATCCTGCTCAGCTTGCGCTTTCAGGATAGCGAAAATAAGTTCCTTTTTGGAAAGTTTGCTGTAATAGGAAACTTTATATTCACGAGCGTGCTCATAGAGATCCTTAAGTTTCATGTTTTCTAAATTAGAAATAGTTAAATTCATTATGACACCACACTTTTATTAATTAAACGTTTTCACCCATACTGAAAAAGAATTGGTTTGTTAGATGGAAGAAAAACCGCAATCCATGTACCCGACCAGAGTTTTCTTAGAAAGGATGATACATTTTTACATGTAAAGAAGAAAATTATTTGAAGGCTTCTTGAAGTTTGGAGTGAAAGGGCAGATTTTAAATTATTAATAGTAGACCAAGCTTTATTTTACTTTTTTTATTTTAATTATTCAACTTAAATTTTTTTAAAGAGAAAGCGAGCGATGAAACCGCTCGCTTTTTAAAAGTGATTTTTCNAAAAAACGCTATCAGTCAATCAAACCATTCGGTTTAATCTTAAGACTGTGACGCCCATCAATGAATCGAACGGTACCAGATTTAGCACGCATGACTACGGATTGCGTTTCGCCGTAATGCCCTTTAAATTGTACACCGCGTAAAAGTTCTCCGTCAGTCACACCTGTTGCAGCAAAAATTGCGTCATCTCCGCGAACAAGNTCTTCCATTCTGAGGACTTTTCCTAATTCAAGGCCCATTTTCCCACAGCGTTCCACTTCTTCATCAGTATGAGGAACGAGCTTACCTTGAATTTCCCCTCCAAGGCATTTCAAGGCAACGGCTGCAATGACTCCCTCTGGAGCTCCGCCGGATCCGAATAAGATGTCAACACCGGTAAGATCGAAGGCCGTATTTATCGCTCCTGCGACATCTCCATCATTGATCAGCTTGATACGTGCCCCTGCCTCACGAAGTTCATGAATGATCTTCGAATGACGATCGCGGTTCAATACTGTTGCAACCACGTCTTGGATATCTTTATTTTTTGCCTTGGCCACCGCTTTCAGGTTGTCCAACACGGAAGCATTGATATCAATCTGACCAACCGCCTCGGGTCCGACAGCTATTTTATCCATATACATATCCGGGGCATGAAGCAAGTTCCCCTTATCGGCTATCGCCAATACAGCCAATGCATTCCAGCCGCCGGATGCAACGATGTTCGTTCCTTCTAATGGATCAACCGCAACATCCACTAGTGGCCCAAGACCAGTGCCAAGTTTTTCGCCAATATAAAGCATTGGCGCCTCATCCATTTCCCCTTCACCGATTACAACCGTTCCTTGCATGGGAATAGTATTGAAAACATCCCGCATCGCAGTCGTTGCTGCATCATCCGCTTCGTCTTTCTTTCCTCTTCCCATCCAACGAGCTGAATTCAGTGCCGCCGCCTCTGTTACGCGGACTAGCTCCATCGATAAACTTCTTTCCATTTCCGGTTCCCCCTCATGTACACTAGCATGATTTATTTATATATTAGTATAACACATTATATCATATATAGTAACACAATGAGGTAACAAGAAAAGGGATCAGCTTTTAAGCTGCTCCACTTCTTCTTGCGTCATTTCTTCACGCCAAATCGTCGCTCCCAAACCTGAAAGTTTTTCAACAAGATGGCTATATCCGCGATCTATATGNTCAAGCCCGGTCACTTCTGTAATCCCTTCTGCCATTAAACCGGCAATTACCAGAGCTGCTCCGGCACGTAAATCGCTTGCCTTCACTTTTGCCCCATGAAGTTGGACAGGACCATCGACGATGCCTGCTCTGCCCTCGACCTTGATCTTCGCATTCATGCGTCGCAGTTCATCAATATGCTTAAATCGTGCCCCGTATATCGTATCGGTCACCATGCTAGAACCGCTTGCTTTTGTTAAAAGGGAAGTGAAAGGTTGCTGAAGGTCTGTTGGGAATCCAGGGTAAACCAACGTCTTGATATCAACGGATTTATAATTTTCTCCCGGTGAGACAAATATCTGGTCATCACCNGCTTCAATATTGATCCCCATTTCCCTCAATTTGGCAGTCAATGACTCCAAATGCTGGGGAATGACATTATCGATCAGAATCCCTTCACCGACAGCAGCGGCTAAAATCATGAAAGTACCGGCTTCAATCCGATCCGGTATGATNGTATGCTTGCAACCATGCAAACTTTCCACACCATCNATACGAATGATATCCGTTCCAGCACCCTTNATTTTTGCTCCCATATTGGTCAACAATGTGGCGACATCGATGATTTCCGGTTCTTTCGCAGCGTTTTCAATCACAGTGCGGCCTTTGGCCAAAACGGCGGCAAGCATGATGTTGATCGTTGCCCCTACACTAACGACATCCAAATATATGCGTGCTCCCCGGAGCTCGTCCGCCCTAAGGTAAATGGCTCCTTGTTCATTCGTCACTTGTGCGCCAAGTGCTTCNAACCCCTTAATATGCTGATCTATCGGACGGGGTCCNAAATGGCAGCCTCCTGGCAAGCCGATCACTGCCTTTTTGAATTTACCAAGCATTGCCCCCATTAAATAATACGAAGCACGTAACTTCTTGACCCTGCCATTCGGAAGAGGCATTGAAATCATCCTGCTGGGGTTGACTGTCATCTGTCCTTCATCAAAGGACACCTCACCGCCAATTTCCTCCATTAACTCTTTCAGCATCTGTACATCCGAGATATCAGGCAGGCCTTCAATCGTTACGGGAGAGTCCGCTAAAATTGTTGCCGGAATAAGGGCAACCGCACTATTTTTTGCNCCGCTGACACGAATGCTTCCCTTTAGAGGATAGCCACCGGCAATTTTAAGTTTTTCCATAATAAACTCCCTTCCACGCTAAGCACTTAGAAGCTACTTCCAAAAAGTAATATTTTACCACAAGAAAATTGCATAATCCGACAACATTTACTATCTAGTTCTTTAGTTTACACAAAAGTAGAAAATTCATGTAAAAAAAAGATAAAAATTTCTAATTTATGTTAATTTTATTAAAACAGTGCAATCTATAGCGACTTAGCGGCAAGGCATTATGCTTCTGTACGTGAATTCCAATCATTCAAGAAAGCTTCAATCCCTTTATCCGTTAATGGGTGGTGGAATAATTGCATTAAAACTTTATAAGGGATCGTTGCAATATGTGCTCCTTTAAGAGCCGCTTCTGTAATATGCATCGGATGGCGGATGGAAGCTGCAATGATCTCAGCATTGATATCATGGATTGCAAATATGTCAGCAATATCCGAAATTAAATCCAAACCATTTTGGCCGATATCGTCCAAGCGTCCTAAAAATGGCGATACATAAGTTGCTCCTGCCCTAGCTGCCAATAATGCTTGGTTGGCACTGAAAATAAGCGTGACATTTGTTTTGACACCTTGTTTTGTAAGTGCTGAAACAGCCTTCAAGCCGTCTGGAGTCATTGGCACTTTGATCGTGATATTAGGTGCAATCGCAACAAGCTCCTTGGCTTCTGCCATCATTCCTTCAAAATCAAGCGCAATGACTTCAGCAGAAACGGATTCCTTAACAAGGCTTGTGATTTCTTTTAGCCGGTCATGGAAAGAAACTCCCTTTTCCCTTGCAACAAGAGATGGGTTAGTCGTAACACCTGCTAGAACGCCAAGTTCGTGCGCTTGTTTGATTTCTTCCATATTTGCTGTATCTATAAAGAATTTCATAAAATATCCTCCGTATGTAATCGATTTTTTATTTCTCTATTGAATTCTAATTGTTCGAAAAATAGAGATCGGATTAAGCCTGCATCTAAAAGAAACCATTAGGGGGGAGCCCCCCAATGGGAATATTGCCTACATTTAAAGGGATGGAACCCTTTTGAAATTATGCTTTGCCGTTTGAACCGAATTCACGAATTTTGCCGATGACCGTTTCTTTAATAGCTTCACGGCCAGGAACCATGTATTTACGAGGATCGTACACTTCAGAATCGTTATTCAGGATTTCACGAACCGCTTTTGTGAACACAATTTGATTTTCCGTATTCACATTGATTTTTGATGTTCCAAGAGAAATCGCTTTTTGGATATCTTTCGTAGGGATGCCTGTACCGCCATGAAGAACAAGAGGTTTGTTCGTTAAATCCCGTACTTCTTCCATTTCTTTATAGCCTAGGTTAGGTTCACCTTTGTATGGTCCGTGAACGGATCCCAAAGCTGGAGCAAAACAGTCGACATTCGTTTCTTTAACCAACTGTTCACATTCTTGAGGGTCTGCATATACGACTCCATCAGCGAT
>Ga0058696_1001185_pt1 | contig 10238 bp, 10 predicted proteins | sample AgamicMgSfrz_FD_55077 | JGI IMG/M metagenome (GOLD analysis project Ga0058696, IMG submission 55077) | Agave microbial communities from Guanajuato, Mexico - Mg.Sf.rz | ecosystem: Host-associated > Plants > Phyllosphere > Phylloplane/Leaf | place: Guanajuato, Mexico | collected 2012-05-30 | reverse complement strand
AATCGTCATGGATAAATCCAGGTGATCATGGGACAGGCGATACACAGCCATTCCTTTTTTAAATCCTGATTTCTGTGCATCGGGAATGACGTGAGAATTCAAAGAAACTAGCTCGGTGAATGACATATGATAAGGACTTAGTTTTCTTTGTAAACCATTTCTGCTAAAATAACGACAGAATGTAATTAATTTAGGGGGATAAAGATATGAAACCTTCCCGTTTACAAGCAGGGGATGAAATTCGCGTAATTGCTCCTTCAAGAAGCTTGGCGATTGTCAAAGGGGAACAACGCAGATTGGCAGAAGAAAGATTGACTGAGCTTGGTTTTAAAGTGACATATGGTAAAACGGTTTTGTTCCATGATGACTTTTTCTCGAATTCGATCGAAGACCGGATCGAGGATTTGCATGATGCGTTCAGGGATCCGAGTGTTAAGGGGATTTTCACAAGCATCGGGGGGTATAACGCTAACCAATTGTTACGGTATATCGACTATGATTTGATTAAGGAAAATCCAAAAGTGTTGATGGGGTATAGTGATATAACCGCCATTTTATTGGCCATTTATAATAAAACAGGCTTAACTACATATTCAGGTCCTCATTTCTCGACGTTCGGGATGAAGGCTGGTCTGGAATATACGATGGAATATTTTAAAAAGGCTGTAATTGAAAGTGAAGGCTTTTATCTTGAACCAAGTGAAACGTGGAGTGATGATTCTTGGCATTTGGAACAGGATGACCGAACTTTCCACCCGAATGCTGGATACATGGTCATTCAGGAAGGTGAAGCTGCCGGGACAATCATTGGGGGGAATCTTTGTACACTCAATCTATTACAAGGTACAGAGTACATGCCATCTTTAAAGGACAGTATCCTTTTCATAGAAGATGACGAAGAAAGCCATCCATTCAGTTTTGACCGGGATTTACAATCCTTGCTCCATCAGCCAGGTGCAAGTGGGATTAAAGGAATAGTCATCGGCCGTTTCCAAAAGGAATCAGGAATGACTGAATATGCTTTACAGGAAATCATCGCCGCCAAAAAGGAGATAAATGGCATACCCGTGATCGCTAATGCCAACTTTGGTCATGTTCATCCTTTTGTAACTGTGCCGGTTGGTTCAAAAGCAGTAATGAAGGTGAAGAACGGAAAAGCGACGATCCAGATCCATCCATGAACAGTTTGAAGACGCCGTTCAAAAAATGGACGGTGTTTTCATCTGTTAGGGGTATGTATGAATATGGTTTTCATTATGGTGTATATTAGGAGTCTTTCCTCTTGTCAGCCCTGGAAATTGTCCTATTTTACAAGCATTATTAGGGAATATGAGTCTAATAGTTCAAATTCTTTATTTTTCTGATATAATACTAAGAGATTTAAAATAGAAAAGGTGATTATGTGTTATTAACAATTCCAGCATCCATTCGTTTAGAAGGGGCTTTGGCCGAGTATAATAAAAAAGGCCGTGTGAGCCATACATGTTCCGTTTGTAACGAAGACACTTCTAACGGGGATGCAAGTAACTTGAACTACTATAAGTTAGGAACTAAAAAAGTTTGTCATTCCTGCATGAAAAATGTTTTGCGTCATCCGTCTTTAAAAGAGTATGAATATGTACATACTTCAAATATCGATAAAACGGCTTTTTATAAAAATGTGTTGGCTGTTTTAAAGGATGAAAGTTTTTTGGAATCCATTCGTGAAGAAAAACTAAATAGCGTATTGTAANAAAAAAGTGTATCTCTCGCGGATACACTTTTTTTTGTCGCCATTTTTGGACAATCANCCATGAANNCAAGAAATTATCCGTATACATGCTTAGGCCAATTTCATTAGCAAGATTGCCTTCATCTGGACATACACTTTAATATATGGCATTTGTTTTTAAAGAGAAGGAGTGTGTGGGCTTATGGAGCAGTCTTCATTGATAAAACCGGTCCTGGGAGGAGCCTACCCGACTATCAGTCATGGTCAGGGAGTGTTTTTATACGATAAAAATGGAAAGGATTACCTCGATGCTTCTTCCGGTGCTGTTACAGCCAATATTGGCCATGGAGTCCAGGAAATCATTGAGGCGATGGTAAAACAGGCTAAACAGGTTTCATTTGTGTATCGTTCCCAATTTACCAGCGATGCTGCAGAGAAACTCGCCGGGAAAATTGCAGAATTGACCAAAGGGGAACTGACATACAGCTTTTTTGTAAACAGCGGTTCTGAGGCGACTGAAACGGCATTGAAAATTGCCATTCAGCATTGGCAGGAAAAAGGGAAGCCAAAGAAACAGAAAATCATATCGAGATGGATGAGCTACCATGGCATCACGATGGGAGCTCTTTCAATGTCTGGACATCCGATCCGCCGGGAACGCTTTACCCCTTTGCTTGAATCATATCCTTCTGTATCTCCTCCATATTGTTACCGATGTCCACTTCAACTTGACCAACATACTTGCGGAATGGCCTGTGCTTCGGAATTGGAAGCATCAATCCGGCGCATTGGCAGTGAAAATATAGCGGCGTTCATTGCAGAACCTGTTATCGGCGCAGCCGGAGGGGCCATTGTTCCTCCTGACGGTTATTTTCAAAAACTCAAGAAAATCTGCGAAGAGAATGATATTTTATTCATTGCGGATGAAGTAATGACCGGATTTGGACGTACCGGTAAGATGCTTGCTTCCGAATATTGGGATGTTGAACCTGATATCGTGACATTAGGTAAAGGTATGAGTGGGGGGTATACCCCAATAGCGGCAGCAGTAATGACCAAAAACGTGATGGAACCCATAATGAAAGGCTCGAAGTCAATTATAGGAGGTCATACTTTAAGTGCGAATCCGTTATCGTGTGCGGTATCTTTGGCGGTTTTAGACTATGTCGAAAGGAATGAACTTGTCGAAAAATCAGCCGACAGGGGGAATTACCTGATTAGAGGCCTGAAAAAGCTGGCAGGGAAGTATTCCTTTATCGGTGATATACGCGGGAGAGGTTTATTGATTGGCATTGAATTTGTCCTGGATAAAGCAACGAAGGACCCATTTCCGAAGGATGCAGATGTGACCAATGAAATCATTGAATTGGGAATGAGGAACGGAATCCTTCTTTATCCCGCAGCTGCAGGCCTTGACGGTGTAACCGGGGCAGCGCTCATCATCTCCCCGCCGCTAACGATATCGGAAGAGGAGTGTGCTGAATTGTTAATGAGGGTCGATATAACCTTTGGACAATTTAATGATTCGATAGGTAAACGATCATCACAACAAGGAAGTGAGTCATAGTGGTGGAAAATACATTCCAGAAGATTTGTCGTTTGGAAGATGTCCGCCATCACTTTAAAGATAAACAGTCCATCCTGTTTGGGGGATTCGGTGGCATAGGAACGCCTCCGGGATTGATCAATATGATTTTGGAATCAGGTATTAAGGATTTAACCTTGATTGGGAACGATACAGGTTTCCCCGATATCGGAATCGGGAAACTGGTCACCCAGCGCCGAGCGAAAAAAGTCATCGTTTCCCATATCGGTTCCAATCCCAATGCAGGACTATTAATGAACAATGGTGAACTCGAAGTGGAGTTCTGTCCGCAAGGGACACTTGTCGAACGCATCCGGGCCGGAGGGATGGGTCTCGGCGGGATATTGACCGATATTGGAATGGAAGCCGATATCGTCCGGGACGGCAAGCAAACCGTAAAGCTAGGTAAGAAAAATTATCTGGTGGAATCGGCATTAACTGCAGATATCGCCATTGTTTACGCAGAAATGGCAGATCCTTATGGAAATCTTCTATTCGATAAAAGTGCCAGGAATACGAATCCAATCGTTGCTCCGGCCGGACAGATCACTATAGCCGAAGTCAGGCAAATCGTTCCGCTGGGCACTTTGAATCCAGAAAACATCATTGTACCGGGTGCCTTTGTGGATTATATCATTCCATCAAAAGGAGTCGATTGGAAATGGGTTTGGGAACAGGGGATAGAAACAGAATAGCGAAACGGGCANCAGCAGAAATAAGCGATGGGATGCTGGTCAATNTGGGAATTGGCATTCCATCACTTGTACCGAATCATCTTTGGGATGATCATAAAGTTATGTTTCATGCAGAAAATGGCCTTGTGGGAATTGGCAGTACTCCTGAACCNGGGAAGGAAGATGCGCATCTTTGCAATGCTGGGGGATTGCCGATCACCATTAGAACCGGGGCTTCTTACTGCGACAGTACTGTTGCATTTGGAATGATACGTCGCGGCAGGGTGGATATCACGATTCTAGGAGCCCTTCAAGTAAGTCAAGCGGGGGATCTCGCTAATTGGATTGTTCCGGGAAAGCGGGTGCCAGGCATGGGCGGTGCAATGGAACTGGCTGCAAAGGCAAAAAAGGTCATTGTCCTGATGGAACATAACGATAAAGCGGGCATGTCTAAATTAGTCAAAACATGTACGTTGCCGTTAACAGCCCAAAAATGCGTACATATGATCATCACCGAATTAGGCGTGTTTTCCGTAACTTCGGAGGGCCTCCTATTAACTGATGTATTTGATACGTCCAGCATTGAGGAAATCAGGAATCGGACCGAAGCCTCGTTTACCGTCTCTGAAAATATCCAAAAATTAAAAGAATGAGAGGGGAGAATGGATATGTATGAGGAAAAAATAAGAACATGGTTGAATGAACATCGGATGAATGGGGTTCAGCTTTTGCAAAAACTGGTTCAGGAACCGAGCAAAAGGGGCCAAGAAGGAAGTGCACAAGCAATAGTGGTCGAGAAGTGCAGACAACTGGGTCTGGAAATAGACCTTTGGGAAATCGGGGATGAACAATTAAGAAAACATCCCCATTTTTATTGCGACCGCAGGGATTTTAAAGGAAATCCAAACCTTGTGGCCATTAGAAGAGGAACAGGCAAGGGGAAATCCCTTATTTTAAACGGACATATTGATGTAGTTCCTGAAGGTGATCATGCAGCATGGAACGATGAACCCTATAGCGGCAAGTTGATGGACGGGAAAGTTTTCGGGCGGGGAACGACGGATATGAAAGGCGGCAATGTATCTTTATTGCTGGCCATTGAAGCGATCGTCGAATCTGGAATCCAATTGAAGGGGGATTTGATATTTCAGAGTGTGATTGAAGAGGAAAGCGGTGGTGCCGGCACACTTGCGGCAGTCATACGCGGGTATAAAGCTGATGGTGCAATCATTCCGGAACCTACAAATATGAAACTATTCCCTTTACAGCAAGGTTCGATGTGGTTTCGACTGAGAATAAAAGGCAAGTCTGCACATGGAGGCACTAGGTATGAAGGAGTGAGTGCAATTGATAAAGCGGTTGTAGTAATGAAAGAAATCAAGATGCTTGAACAAGAACGGAATGAGTCACTCCGTCATTCACTCTATAAAAATGTCCCTATTCCCATTCCAATCAATATTGGTAGCATTCAAAGCGGGAATTGGCCTTCCTCCGTGCCGGATACAGCCGTACTGGAAGGAAGGTTCGGCATCGCCCCTACAGAAACCATGGAAGAGGCACAAAAATCGCTGAAGGAGCGACTAGATGCTTTAAACGAGAGTGATGCATGGTTCAAAGAAAGACCTATTGAATTAGAATGGTTTGGGGCCAGATGGCTGCCTGGCAATCTCGAAATCAATCACCCGCTCATGAAGACAATTGGCACATACTATGAAAAAGTGGTCGGGGAAAAACCGCTTGTCGAAGCTTCCCCTTGGGCGACGGATGGAGGGTATCTTTCAACGGTTGGTTCTACCCCCGTCGTTGTGTTTGGACCAGGGGAAACGAAGATGGCCCATGATTCGAACGAATATATAGAGGTGGANAAAATGTTGGAAGTTGCGGAAATCATCGCATTGACCATTATTGAATGGTGTGGGGTGGACCAGGAATAATCATTTTTCCAAGGTCTGATCCAGGAAGGGTCAGGCCTTTCGCAACAATTTTCGAAGATGTGAAAGGAGCGGGACAAATGGAGGCTGGAATCATCGAAAAAAGAATTCAAAAGCCAATGTGCACCATACATATTACGATCGACCATTTTAATAAGCGAATCAGGGTTGATGATTATCTAGGGCATTTTCAAGAATGCGTGGAGGAATCCTTGAAGGTGGCTAAAAGCATATCAGCAGAAAAAATCATCTTCAAGTCCCGCAAGGAAAACGTTATGGCATTGCTTGCTCAGGGCTTTCTATATGAAGGAAGCATCGATAAATTCTTTTTGGGAAGCGATTGTTTCTTCCTTGTTAAATATAAACGGAATGAAAGGCGCAACAGTGCTGAATGGGAAAGGGAAGATCAAATCCTTACTGATGTTCAGATGCTGCCGATTAAATCCGGACTGGATGAACCGCCGTCAGCCTATCAAGGCCGTAAAGCTGAAGTGGCAGATGCACTTCAGCTGGCCCAACTGTATGGGAAGGTTTTCGAGGTGTATCCCACACCTATGAATGATCCGGTATATGTGAAAAAGTGCATGGAAATGGGAACGGTTTTTTATATTTATGTCCATGAAGAGAGGATCGTCAGTGCTGCTTCCGCAGAAATTAATTCCTTTTACCATAATGCAGAAATCACTGATTGTGCGACATTGCCGGAACATCGGCAGTACGGCTTGATGAAACACTTGATTTCCGCGCTTGAAGACTATCTTATTTCACATGGCATTTATTGTATCTATTCGATTGCCCGGTCGCTCTCGTTCGGCATGAATGCTGCATTGCATCAGCATGGATACTCGTACCGCGGACGTTTGGCCAATAATTGTTATATCTTTGATAAACTGGAGGATATGAATCTTTGGGTGAAAAACTTTAGTTAGATGCTCATTTTTAGGCGGTTCATGACAAGTTTTTGGCATTTCCTCATATACATCTAGCATGAAGGTATTGAGGAGGGATAGCTTGCCTAGTGAATTTTTTAATACAAGTGAAGTGTTGGAAGCGATATTAGAAACCATTGATGAAGGCATTCATGTGATAGATCCAAAAGGACAGACCATCTTTTATAACNNAGTGGCCGCCAATCATGATGGGATGAAAAGAAGTGANGTNCTNGGGAAACCGTTGCTTGAAGCGTTCCCTTCTTTGAATCACAAATCATCGACGTTACTCCGGGTCATTAAATCTGAAAAACCAATCTATAACTATAGTCAATCGTATGTAAATGCNCATGGGCGTATCATTGAGACGCTAAATACTACTCTACCCATATATGTAGATGGGTTTATGATAGGTGCAATAGANATTGCAAAGGATTATTCAAGCTTGAAGCAATTATCGGAAAGGTTAGCTGATCTGGAAAGCTCGCTCAAGACAATCAAAAGTCCTNAAAGGAAAACGACTGGGAANGGCGGATTGTATTCTTTNACTGAAATCCTGACAAGTGATAAGGGGTTTAAAGGTTTGATATCNCAAGGTAAAAAGGCTGCCCGNTCCACCTCATCGGTATTGGTTTATGGGGAAAGCGGTGTAGGAAAAGAGCTTTTTGTTCAAAGCATCCACCAGGAATCGAGCCGCAGTAANGANCCTTTCATCGCGCAAAATTGTGCNGCCNTACCAGAAAGTTTATTGGAATCGCTTCTATTCGGTACNGCAAAAGGAAGCTACACTGGTGCTGTGGANCGACAGGGATTGTTTGAATTGGCCAACGGCGGAACCTTGTTTTTGGATGAATTGCAATCGATGCCGATTGACTTGCAGGCAAAGCTTCTGCGCGTGCTTGAAGATGGGTTCATCAGGAGGATAGGNGGCACAAAAAGTGTACAGGTGAATGTCAGGATCATGGCAGCGATGAATATTGATCCGAAAAAGGCCGTATCGGAAAATAGGCTAAGGCCGGATTTATTTTACCGATTGAACGTNTTGAGCTANGAGCTGCCTCCGCTAAGGGAGCGGATTGATGATATAGAGCTTCTTTCTGAACATTTCATATCAATATTTAACAGTAAATTAGGACTGTCCATAAAAGGCATGGATGAGAAGACAAAGGATTTTTTTCGGAAATATCACTGGCCTGGAAATGTAAGGGAACTTAAACATACGATAGAATTCATGATGAACCATACGGAGAATGATGTTATGAATCTTGAAGATTTGCCCCAGTTTTTAAAGAAGCGCAACCCATCCGAAAAAATACTTCCGCTTCGTGAGGCCATGATTGAGATGGAAACAAAATTGATTACCGAGGCNCTTCTTCAAACGAACGGTAACGTTTTCCAAGCATCNAAGCTATTGCAAATTCCAAGACAGACCTTNCAATATAAAATAAAAAAACATATTTGATGGAAAAAAATCCGGATGCAGCCTGCAGTCCGGTTTTTTTTATGGGCATTCGAATTTTTGGGTCATTTTGGCATCCTTCTTGCATTTAATACTACTATCATAACTCAGGAGGTATAACCATGTTATTTGACTTATATAAGCCAGACGCAATTGGAAAGATATAGAGCTATGGAAAGATGTAACCGAAGAACAATGGAACAACTGGCTGTGGCAGCTTACAAATACGATCCGAACAGTTGATGATTTGAAAAAAGTGATAAACCTGACTCCGGATGAAGAGGAAGGCGTGAGGATTTCCACGAAAACCATTCCATTGAATATCACCCCATACTATGCTTCGTTAATGAATAAAGATGACCCAAGGTGTCCAATCAGAATGCAATCGGTCCCAATCTCGGAAGAAATGCATAAAACCAAATATGATATGGAAGACCCCCTGCATGAGGATGAGGACTCCCCTGTACCGGGATTGACCCATAGATATCCCGATCGCGTTCTTTTTTTGGTGACGAATCAATGTTCCATGTACTGCCGTTATTGTACGCGAAGACGTTTTTCAGGCCAAATTGGCATGGGCGTGCCAAAAAAACAATTGGACGCTGCAATCGGTTATATACGTGACACACCGGCAGTTCGGGATGTCCTTATTTCCGGCGGGGACGGATTATTGATCAATGACACGATCCTTGAATATATCCTCAAAAACTTAAGGGAAATTCCTCATGTTGAAATAATCAGGATAGGTACGCGGGCACCTGTTGTTTTTCCTCAAAGAATTACTGAAAATTTATGTGCCATTTTAAAAAAATATCACCCGGTTTGGCTGAATACTCATTTCAATACCTCGATAGAAATTACCGAAGAGTCAAAGAAAGCATGTGAGATGCTTGCCGATGCGGGTGTACCTGTAGGCAACCAGGCAGTTATTTTAGCGGGGATAAATGACAGTGTCGCAATCATGAAAAAGCTGATGCATGATCTTGTTAAGATCCGTGTCCGCCCTTACTATATCTATCAGTGCGACCTCTCGGAAGGGATCGGTCATTTCAGGGCACCCATTTCAAAAGGAATTGAAATCATCGAAGGGCTCCGGGGCCATACATCCGGGTATGCAGTGCCTGCCTTCGTCGTCGATGCTCCAGGAGGGGGAGGGAAAATCACCCTGCAGCCGAATTATATCCTTTCACAATCTCCAACAAAAACGGTGCTGCGCAATTTTGAAGGTGTGATAACCACTTATCCTGAACCTGAGCAATATACACCAGGACTTGCAGATGATTATTTTAAAGGGGTATATCCTGATATGGAAGAAAAACAGTCAGATATAGGTGTATCTGGTTTAATGAACGACAAGCAATTCAATTTAGTGCCTGAAGGGCTGAAGCGAATGAACCGACGGGAAAATTACGTGACCAACCCAGAGCATGCTTCATTGAAAAACAAACGTGAAAAGCGAGATTTGTTAAAAGAAAAGAAATTCCAGGCACAGCAAAAAAAGAGCACTCCTAAGGGGGATGAATAGCATGGAGTTGTGTCCATGGTGTGAGGTCGGAACATTACAATCGGTAACTGATACAGTGTTTTGGGAGTTGCCAGATGGATCGAGGGCGGTTGAAATTGATGAAACGCCATCGTTCTATTGTGATAATTGCCATGCGCTATTTCAGAGTGATGAAACGACTAAAGAGATTGAAGACCAGCTGTTTTTAATTGATACGAAACAGTTAGGGAAACAGACGACGTATGACGAGTTATTGAAGATGAAGCGGTTGTTAAAGCGGAATTATTTTGATTTTGGGAAATGAAAAATATTTAGAAGTTGCCTCATCATCTACTTTTTTTGGTGAGGTTTTTCTGTGCGCCCGGCGGTGCGGTCTATAGGGTGCACATCTCGAGCAGTGAAGTCATTATTAGCGTTGCTTTCCGTAGTGGCGCGGAATTCTGAA
>Ga0058696_1001184_pt1 | contig 10241 bp, 10 predicted proteins | sample AgamicMgSfrz_FD_55077 | JGI IMG/M metagenome (GOLD analysis project Ga0058696, IMG submission 55077) | Agave microbial communities from Guanajuato, Mexico - Mg.Sf.rz | ecosystem: Host-associated > Plants > Phyllosphere > Phylloplane/Leaf | place: Guanajuato, Mexico | collected 2012-05-30 | reverse complement strand
GTATAACGATTATAGTGATGAAGCCATTGATGTCATGATACGGACTCATCAAGTGAAAGAAAAGCTGACGATTGAAAGAATGAAGGAGATCGCANTGCTGGCAAGNGAAAACAATATTGCCGTTGCCTCACATGATGATGATTCAATAGAGAAGCTTGAATTGGTTCACAGCTTTGGAACGAGTATAAGTGAATTTCCAATCACACTTGAGATTGCCCGTAAGGCCCATGATATGGGGATGTATACTATAGCCGGTGCACCAAATGTGCTTTTGGGAGGTTCTCACAGCGGGAACTTAAGTGCATCTGAAGCCATTCAGGATGGAAGCATAGACATATTATGCAGTGATTATTACCCTTCAGCCCTTCTGCATTCAATGTTTGAATTAGTCGAAAACCATGGGATGGATCTTGTCGATATGTTCAAGCTGGTTACGATTAATCCCGCAAAGGCAGTCAAGATGGAGGACGAAATTGGATCGATTCGCGAAGGGAAAAAGGCTGACATACTTATTATTGAAAAAATTTCTGGTGATTTCCCTGTAATAACAACTGTGATTGTAGATGGGAAATTGATTCAAAAAACGAATTACAGGATATAAATTTTAGAAAGCGGGTGGCAAAGTGGAGAACATATTGGAAATCAATGATTTATCCAAGTCTTTTACTTTACATAATCAACGCAAGAATATCCATGCGGTCAGCAATATTACGATCACGGTGAAAAAAGGCGAATTCATTGGCATTACAGGCAAGAGCGGCAGCGGAAAATCAACGATCCTAAAATCGATTTATGGTACTTATCGGGTTCAAGAAGGAGACATCTGGTATGATTCTTCCCGCTTTGGTGCGATTAATCTAGCAAAAGCAACAGAAAGGGAAATGATTTACCTGCGTAAGCATGAGATAGGCTATGTATCCCAATTTTTAAATGTCATGCCAAGAACGACAGCAAGGCAGCTAGTTACCGGGGCCATCCTTGAAATGGGAAAAACCAGGGAAATGGCCAATATTGAAACAGAAAAAATCCTCGGCCACTTTGAAATAGGAAAAGAGCTATGGGACAGTTACCCTGCTACTTTTTCAGGAGGAGAGAAGCTAAGGTTAAATATTGCAAGAGCAATGGTGAAAAGGCCGCGGCTCCTCCTGTTGGATGAACCGACAGCAAGTTTGGATCACGATTCTAAAGTGAAGGTGAAAACCCTGCTGGAACAGCTAATGAATGAAGGAACGACAATGCTGGGCATTTTTCATGACTTGGAGTTCATGAATCGGTTGGTAACTAGAGAATATAGCATGCAGAATGGCTGTTTTACTCACGCCATTCAAAAAATTTAACGATGAATTCACATAAACTTTACTGAATATTCAGCCCCCTTAACGGCAGGTTAGTATTGTACCGGTATGGTTATATGTGAAGTGACTGAAATGAGAAATGATCTTTTAATTGGAGGGGAGATTTAACGTGAAAAAATCGATGATGTCCATATTGATGTTAGTTATTTTACTGGTGTTCACAGGCTGTTCTTCTAGTAGTTCAACAGGTGCAAATGAAGATGATACATTGACCGTAGCATGGCTGCCAAATGAATCCGGGGAAGATTTAGGGGAAGCCCGCGATGAAATCGGGAAGATCTTGGAAGATGCCACAGGAAAGAAAGTCGAACATAAGACAACTACGGATTATAACATTGCAATCGAGGCCATTGCTAATGGAAACGCAGATTTAGCATTCCTGGGTGCCCAAGGATATATTGAAGCAAACAACAAAAACGATAGTGTTCAACCTCTGGTTGTTCCAAGCGGTGAATCAGGTACGTTGGATGATGCAGTCTATAATAGCTGGCTGGCTGTCCAAAATGCAGATGACTATAAAAGTAACGGCGAATACAAAATAGACGGTATCCAAGGGAAAAAGTTCTCTTTCGTATCAAATAGCTCTACATCCGGCTTCAAAGTTCCTTCCACGGGAATCGTTGATTATTTTTCACAGCAAGATAAATTCAAGGAATTAAAAGCCGAGGATTTATTGGAAGGCGGGAAAGATAAATTTTTCAGTGAAGTGCTATATGGCGGTTCACACCAAGGTTCGGCTGTAAATCTTTTGACAGGGAAAGCGGAAGTGGCAGCTTTTTGTGATACATGTGTCAATAACTATGTGGAGCTGGCCGATGGTGAAGAGAATAAGGCAGGTGCTGTGTATAAGGTAAAGAAGGATGCAGCTGAACCCTTCAACACAGTTGTGGGGAAGACATTCTCACTCATTTCAGTGACTCCGGTTTTGAATGCACCTTTCGTTGTTAACACCGAATTAGTCAGTGAGGAAACACGTGAAAAAATTCTTGAAACGTTGATGTCTGATGAGATAGCCAATAACGAAAAAGTTTTTGTACCGGAAGATTCTAAGTTATCAGGTCTATTTAAACGGGTGAGCGGAAAGGAAAGATTGGTGGAAGTCGAGGATGACTGGTTCAATCCAATCCGGGAATTATCTAAATAAAAGGCAGTAATCTTTAGGAGGATCATACATGAAAACATTATTGGAAGTGAAAAATGTCTCAAAACATTTTGGAAATGGTACAAAGGCGTTATCCAATATTGACTTCACTGTGAAAGAAGGAGAGTTCGTTACGATCATAGGGCCATCCGGAGCAGGGAAATCAACTCTTCTTCGATGCATCAACAGGATGATCGATGCTTCTAGCGGAGAAATCATTTTTGATAATGATCATGTATACAAGGTGAATAAAAGGGAGTTAAAGAAGGTACGCAGGAAAATAGGGATGGTTTTTCAACATTACAATCTTGTAAATAGACTAAGTGTGATTGAAAATACCCTGCATGGAAGATTAGGCTATAAATCTACACTGGCTGGAATCCTTGGGCTTTATAGTGAAGAGGAGAAACTTCAGGCTGCTAAAGTGCTCCAAATTCTCGGTCTTGAAGATCTAATCTATAAAAGGTCCGATCAGTTGAGCGGAGGCCAGAAGCAACGGGTTGGCATTGCGCGGGCGCTTATCCAAAATCCTAAATTGCTATTATGCGATGAACCGATTGCCTCTCTTGATCCGAATTCTTCCAAAGTGATCATGGACCATTTAAGGAATATCTGCACTTCCATGGGAATCACAGTGGTAGTCAACCTGCATCAAGTCGATGTTGCCCTTAAGTATTCGGATCGAATCATCGGTGTGAATGGCGGCAAGGTTGTTTTCAATGGCACAACTCAAAATATAACCTCAAATGATATCCATCAAATCTATGGATCAGATGAAGGAAAGTTGATTTTTGATTTGGGAGGTTCCCATGCCGGCTGATGTTTTTGCAAAAAAGAGAAGAAATTCACTAGTATTGTTTTTGCTTATTGGGGCTGCGACGGCTGTTTCCATCATCATTACAGAATTCAGCATCGCAAAAGGGGTTACTTCGGTTCCTAAGGCCATACAATGGTCGTTATCGAATTTTTATCCAACAAAGGATTCCCTTGCCAAACTTCCAGACATTTTGGTAAAGCTGAAAGAAACACTTTTAATATCCGTTGCTGCAACCACATTAGCGGGAATATTGGCCTTTGCATTTGCGATATTGGGTTCCAATACAACAAGGGTGAATGCTTTTTTCGGGGGTTTTAGCCGTGGGATAGCCGTTTTATTCAGAAATATTGATGTCTCAATATGGGCATTGGTTCTGCTATTCTCATTTGGACAAAGTTCCTTGACTGGTTATTTTGCCTTGTTTTTCGGATCTTTCGGTTTTTTAACAAGAGCTTTTATTGAAACGATCGATGAAGTGAGTTCAAGTTCCGTAGAAGCTTTGCAGACAACCGGCGCAAGTTATCTAACCGTCATTTCGCAGTCTGTTATTCCTTCGACCATTCCGCAAATGATCAGCTGGGTACTTTTTATGATTGAAACGAATATCAGGAATGCAACATTGGTCGGACTGCTTACGGGATCGGGCATTGGTTTTACGTTTAATCTGTACTATAAAAACTTGAGTTATGACATTGCCAGCCTTGTCGTCATTACGATCATCATTTCAATATTATCTATTGAATTGATCTCAAATTATGTGAGGAGGGTGATTTTATAATGCAGGCAGAAGGTCCAATCAAACCATTTCCTGCTCCTACTGGCCAGGATTTAGATAAAATGCTACTTGAACGATTATCGAAAAAGCCCTTCTCGAAATCTTCAATCGCGATTAGGTTGAGTATGCTGGTACTGGCAGTTTTGACCATATATGCATTTGCCAGTTTTGATTATAAGGATGTTAAACTGTGGGACGCGCTATCATTGACCGTCGATAATTTGAAGACCATGTTTTTTGAACCGCATCTGAAGCACTTTACCTTTTCACAAGCGCTTTATCAGGTGTCGATTACACTAGGTTTAGCTTTCTTGACAACAATATTTGGTGCGGTCATTGCCCTGATGTTGGGGCTTTTAGCGGCTGGGAATATCTCGTCCAAGCCATTATCGATTATCATAAAGGGATCGGTTGCCCTGATTAGAGCCGTTCCTACCGTCTTATGGGTCCTCATTTTTGCAGTCGCAGCAGGGCTGGGCAGTGTAGCGGCCGTTATAGGCATGACGTTTCATTCCATAAGTTACCTTGTGAAGGCCTACTCGGAATCCTTCGAGGAAATTGATAAAGGAGCTATAGAGGCCCTGCAAGCAAGCGGAGCGAATTGGTGGCAGATCGTGTTCCAAGTCATCATTCCATCTTCGATCACCTATATCATTTCATGGACTTTCATGCGCTTTGAAATCAATTTTGCAGTGGCGGTCGCAATGGGCGCAGCGGCAGGTGCAGGAGGAATCGGCTTCGATATGTTCATGGCAAGTGGATTTTACTTTGACTTGAGTGAAATTGGGGCAATCACTTATTTTATCCTGATCATCGCAATCTGTCTTGAAATCTTTGCAACACAAATCAAAAGGAAACTAAAAGTATCATCTTGATACTGGAATGCTGGCTAGGGAAATATGGGCTCTGCCAATCTATCAACTTGGTGCAGCCCCCGACAGTCACGATCGTTTCATAGCATGCATGAAAAAAGACCACAAAATGACGTGGTCTTAGTTTTTAGAAAAAAGTTGATTGGAACGGAAAGCGAGTGCCTGGAGTTAACGTACTAAATTGGTAAAAGCCTTACCGAATTAGTTGTTTGAAAAGTCTCCGGCTGATTATCTAATTTGTCATGAAAGGCTTATATAAGGGCGGTCTTTATTTCTTGAATCTGTTTGATATGCCTTTGTTCATGTAAGGATAATAACTCAATCCATTGATCCAATGAGAGGTCCCCGAACAGGGGATGTTTGGCCTTCTTTCTATTTAACAGGATATCTGAATCCATATCATAAAGAACCTGTAATAATCGATCCCTTGATTCTGCCAGCAAATCCATGAGGCTCGATAATTGAAATGGGGCTGAAGAGGGTGAAATGGCCTCAGGGGATGAGAATTTCCTTGTTCTATCAGTAACGAAGTAAATGTTTTTTTGAATGATATTATTAAAATCCCTTTCCCGAATGCCATTTGCTATAACTTCTGTAAAAACCTGCTCCGTAAGATATAAATGATGGCAAATTTGGGCGATGTTCCATACTTCAGGCACAGGCTTATGGTGGAGCGTTTTTTCATCCAACTCCGTAATTTCCTCAATTAACTGTTTTCTTGATTCAAATAGCAAATCATACTCGATATAATTCATGAGAACTCCCCTTTTGTGACACCCACATATGAAAGTATCACTGAATTTTTGAAATGGGAAAAACAAAGGGATATCTGATTGCATAAAGAATAAAAACTACGGAAAAAAACCTGATTTAAAGTGGAATCATGATGATTGAAGGAATGTGACACTATGTTTTGAAGCATGGTTTCTATTTAATGAAGAGTGTAAAAAGATATTTCTTATAGTACAACGAAAAGAGATGTTTCACTGGTATTCGTAATTTTGGGAGGAAATGCAGATCTGGAGTCAGGTCTGTATTTCCAGGGACTACATTTTTTCTGGAGCTTTGATACCCTATCATGCCTATGCAAAAAAGTTGNGTTTATGCCTACTTAGAATGTTGCGCCTAGGGCCTCCGCTAATGAACCGAAAAATGAAGCTGGCATTCAAAGGGAAAAGAATCTATAGAAGCTGGACNTTGGAAATTATTATATCTGAATTATAGCACAGTTAATATTTTCCTAGAAATGATTATATGAAAAGAGACGGAAGGTTTCCACATCGANTTTTGACTTTTTATACTATCTAGAGAAAAGTTGCTAACGCAATGGGAAGCTTATAAACTGAAGGTAGAAAAAATCAACNAGGATTGGATGGTGAATGNAATGNCTAAAACAATAGTTGAAAAACTGAATTTACATAAATATGAACGGGTGGCAGTCCTGAATCAGCCAGCCGGGGCGGATTATTTAGCNGAGCTGCCGGATTACGATACANAGCTTANTGAAAGTGCCTATGATCTTATATTTGCCTTTGTATTNGATATGGATTCTTTAAAGAGAATCGTGGATAAGGTGATNGANAAAAATCATTTAAGTAAAAACGGCTATATTTNTTTGGCGTACCCCAAGAAGGGGAATAAAGAATATGCTACATATATTCATCGTGATGATCTGATGCAGGGCCTTGGTGCGGATGATGAAGGGTATGTCGGTTCGAGTGACCTGAAGTTTGCCCGTATGGTTGGGTTGGATGAAATCTTTACGGTAGTCGGACTGAAAGAAGACTCAAAAAATAGAAAACGTCCATCTACCAAAGCAAGCCAATCAGTAGATGATTATATCGGAATGATTTCTGAAATTGAGAAAGATTTGCAGGATTCCCCTGATTTGCTTGCGTTCTATCAATCACTTACGCCAGGGTATCGCAAGGATTGGGCACGTTACGTGTATAGTGCAAAACAAGAGGCGACACAAGTGAAACGGCGCCAGGAAATGAAAACGATTTTAGGAGAAGGTTATAAGAGCAGGGATCTATATCGAAGGAATAAATGAGGGTGGGGAATGTCTTCCATACTCTTTTTTCTTGTTCTTTTCACCCTACCAAAAGCATATACTAGACCGAATCCAAACTAAATCGTAATAATTATGATTTGTGAGGTGGTTAAATATGCTTTTGAAACGCTACATGGGAAATTTGCTGTTATTGATTCTGCTGTTTTTGCTGCTGGCATTCTTTTTTCTAGGCGATGTGTTCATTCCCAAAGCGATTGATTTCTCGGACTACCCGATGCTTCACTCTGTGTTCGTCGTGTTTTTGGGGTTGTTTTTAGAATCGATTCCTTTCCTGTTCCTGGGGGCCATTGCTTCATCATTCATCCAGTTGTTCATCAGTGAAGAAATCATTCAGCGGATGATACCCAAAAGACCCCTGACGGCCATTTTTGCCGCGATAGCCGCGGCGCTGATCATTCCGGTTTGCGAATGTGCAATCATCCCGGTCGTCCGGAGATTGATTCAAAAGGGTGTCCCGGTCCATGCAGGTGTGGTCTTGCTCGTAACAGCCCCAATATTGAATGTCATCGTGTTCGGTTCAACTTTTTATGCGTTCCAAAACAATCCGTCCATTCTATATGGAAGAATCATCCTTTGTGTCCTGACGGCCATAATCGCAGGTTTATTCATTCATATATTCAGCACAAAAGATGTGGTGAAAGAGGACAAGCTGGAACTGGTACAAGGGCATGAACATGATAGTCAGTCCAGTAAATGGACAAGCTTCATTGATCATACTTCGCAGGAGTTTTTTATGGTCGGCAGATACTTTATCATCGGGGCATTGTTTGCCAGTGTATTTCAGGTGTTCATGGATCGGTCCGTAATGGCCGATATTGGTCAGGCGCCAATAAAAGGCACGGCGTTGATGATGGGAATTGCGTTTGTGCTTTCACTCTGTTCATCAGCTGATGCATTCGTTGCGGCCTCCTTTTCCCATAGTTTTCTGCCAGGCTCCATACTGGGATTCCTTGTATTTGGTCCCATGCTGGATCTGAAAAATGTTTTGATCATGATGTCCTGTTTTAAACGGAGCTTCGTCGTCACGTATGTCCTGCTTATTTTCGCAGTCGTCTTCAGCCTATGCCTGATTGCAGGCGGATTGATCAGTAAGGGGGGCTTCTGATGAGACGTTTTTTTATCCAAAGACTGGAAGGGTTGCTGCTGCTGGGATTGGGCCTCATGATCTTTAAATTGTATGTTTCAGGATATTTAACGAAATTGATCGCACCCAAAATGGTTCCATATGCATTGGCGGCACTTTTCGCTTTTTTAGTGATCAGCCTTCTCCGAATGAAAAAACAAAAACAAAGTGAACAACATTGTGATTGCGGATCGAATGGGGAGCCTTCCTCCTCCGCACTGGTCCTGAAATATAGTTTGTTCTTCCTTCCGATTCTTCTGGGCTTCATCCTGACCGATTTTACTTTAAGCGGGGAAGTGCTGGCGAAAAGGGGGATGGCAAAGCAGCAGGCACAGATGGTAAGTTCATATGATTCTGGGAAACATGCGAATGGGGAGAAAATCTCCGTAACCGATGATAATTATTTTGAAGTGCTGGATGATTTACTGAACAACCTCGATACGATCGAGGGGAAGGAGATAGAGATTTCGGGGTTCATATACCGTGAGGATACATTCACGAAAAAACAAATGGCCATCTCCCGCCTCTCCATGTCCTGCTGTGTGGTCGATGCGACGTTATACGGATATATGGTCAACGGGAACGTGGAAGGAATGAAGACGAATGATTGGTATACGATTACAGGGACATTAAAAAAAGGAAGGTATAAAGGGGAACCCGTACCGGTGATCGATTTAAAAGAGTCGAAGAAAATAAAGGCACCGGAAGAAGCTTATTTATATGAAAATGTACAAATCATTCAGTAGAATTGGAAAACCCGGCAAAAGGATCTTTTGCCGGGTTTTGGTGCCGAAAAGGGGATATTATTTTGCGGAAACCGGAAACGGACGTAAAATCGTGCGCTGCGGGCGGAAAATCGGGAAACGGCGCCATTTGTTCGGGAGCACGTAACATAGTATAATGGCCTTACCATGGATAAGAGTGTAAGGGGGGATAATCTTGTCTTCAAGTAATCGAAACAATCAAATTGGACCGCCGCGGTTTGCCATTGCCATCCACTCTTTGGTTTGGCTCGCACAAAGCGAAAAGCTCCTGACAAGTTCGGCAATCGCCTTAAAGGTGAAGTCACACGCCACTTTTTTAAGAAGGGTGATGGCACAGCTTGCAGCTGCGGGGATCGTCGAAACAAAGGAAGGACGGGAAGGCGGTTATAGTCTGAAGGTGCCTGCCTCTCAGCTTACTTTGGCGGATGTGTATCAAGCGGTACGGCCGGAATGTCTTGTTTGTATGGAAACGAGCGAATGCGGAGAGGTCGGGAAGCAGCTGGATACGGCTTTGGAGGAAATCATGAACGAAGCCGAAAAGGAAACATTGCGCCTGCTAAAGGGCTATACATTGGAAGAATTCATGAAAAAAGTCGACTTNACCAATTTTGAAAATGAGTGTCTGGGCTAATATCCTTGCAAGAGGATACCCAGGANTATATAATGTGCTTAATGCAATTGCATTTAAAATGAGGAGGTATTTACATGAAGGTGGAAATTTGGTCGGATTATCAATGTCCGTTCTGTTATATAGGTAAGCGTCGATTCGAAGANGCTTTAAAGCAGTTTGAAAATAAAGACCAGGTAGAGGTCTCATTTCGCAGTTTTGAGTTGAACCCAGAGGCTGAACGGGATATCAATATGACTCAAAATGAAATGCTGGCCAAGAAATACGGCATGTCTCAAGCGCAGGTGGAAGCGAACAGCCAAAACCTGACTCAACAGGCTAAAGAATTGGGACTCGATTATCATTTGGACAAAGTGGTCTTAACGAATTCGTTCGATGCCCATCGCTTGATGCACTTTGCTGAATCAAAAGGTAAAGAGAAAGAAATGAATGAACGCCTATTTAAAGCTTACTTTACGGAAGGCAAACATATTGGCGATCACGCTACATTGGCAAGTTTNGCTGAAGAGGTTGGCATTGAAAAGTCCGAGACGGAGTCCATGCTGGCAGGAACGGCATTCACGGCAGAAGTTAGGGGAAATGAGCAAGAAGGAAGCCTGCTTGGCATTACAGGCGTCCCATTCTTCGTCATTAATCGCAAATATGGAATCTCCGGCGCCCAGCCAACGGAAGCATTCCTCGATACGCTAAAA
>Ga0058696_1001183_pt1 | contig 10246 bp, 6 predicted proteins | sample AgamicMgSfrz_FD_55077 | JGI IMG/M metagenome (GOLD analysis project Ga0058696, IMG submission 55077) | Agave microbial communities from Guanajuato, Mexico - Mg.Sf.rz | ecosystem: Host-associated > Plants > Phyllosphere > Phylloplane/Leaf | place: Guanajuato, Mexico | collected 2012-05-30 | reverse complement strand
CCAACACAACCCGGGCCACGCCGGGACTCTCTTTCGAAAGCCGGGGTCAGAGAACTCCTAAATGCAGTTCATACGCAACCCACCAAATTCTGGTTCCGACCACCCATCCATATTTTCTCCTTCCCTCAGGCACAGGAACGGGCACACTGATACCTCCAGCCAAGAGGAGTGAGAGAGAGTCCATTACCTTGTAGCCCCGCTTACTAACTAAATAGTGAGAGTTCCAGCCGTCAGGTTGGATGGAGAAAGATTCGCAATTGGACTCTTCTATAGAATGTATATTGAGAAGGATTCGAACCCTTAACCTGTAGTTTTGAAACTGATCTATCTCAAGCCACCGGAGTCAAAGCAGCCGTTCTCTTCTGATCGTGGACCACCCTTCTGATTCATCCCACTACTGAAGTGAGATCACCACCGGAGAGAGGGAGAATTCAAGTGAGACTGCTAAAAGGCGGATCTTTCCTTTACTAAAGCATTTCATTGACCGCCTCAAACTCGTGAGCAAATCTCTTTCTTTGCTCACGAGAAATCGTTCTATTCGAAATGGAGTGGTGATGACTGTACCGTTGACTTGGATGAGAACTTGTTACTGAACCGCCTCTTGGTCGAGAAGTAAACTCCCTGACCTTCACTGGTAGTTCAGCAAGCAAACAAACCAACGAAGCAAAGGATCGAGAGAGGGATTGAACAGAAGGAGGAGATGGCATTTCGTTGAAGTGATTAGATTCTCTAACCCCTTATCAATCAACGGGAGGACGGATTAGTTCTTCCGCTGAAGGAACTGCTGACGTGGGCAAGGCAAGGGGAAGTCAAAGCCGAGTTCAAGAAGTCAACCATGGGCAGAAGAAGAAGAAGAAAGAGAATCAGAATCTAAGTCTTTATCCTCCACTCCAAACCTGCCCTGCCAATCCGATTAAAAACAAGCCAAAAACACGGGAAAATGAACAAAAACACGGTAAAACGATCCTCTTTGTTTTAGGTATTGCAGAAAGGAATGAATCAAGCTAGGTCCGTGTCCGTAGCTCACAGGCAGGTGAACCAGCCACAGCTCTGTCTCCGGGGTAAAGGAATAAGCGAGATCGCTCAGAAAGGTTCTATTCTAGTTCTAGTCAGGGCATAAGAAGAAGTTGAATAGGGATTAAGCGGAACAAGGGTAAGTAAGATACGGTAGAGGTGCAAGTGATTGCTCTTCTTCACCTTACTCGGCTCGAGGAAGAGGAATAGATAGGTACACGAGGTGAGCGGAAATCAATTATTATTATAGTCCAAGGTTTTATAGTTCGTCTGCAAAGGAGAAGGCGAAGAGCAAGGTTTTTGACTAGAGGAAACGAAAGTTCACTCGAGATGAAAGTAAGAAGAAGCTCAAACTGACTCGACCAAAGGCTCAGCCTAAAGAGAAAGCAGTAACAGGAGAAGGATCAGTTCAAATGGGTAAACCACGAATTATCTCAGGCAAGGGTCCTCATCACTAAAGATCGATTATCAAGCCAACTTATAACCTAATAAACGAATTGAAAACTCGCAGAAAGCGATGGGATCACTATGGATGGATCAGAAAAGGAAATCCCGTGTGAAAGGAATAGGAGTTGAGTGAAGAAGCTCAGTCAAAGGGGAAGACGACGGGCTCTCTTAGTCGTCAGGATATGGGGCAATATACCTATACCTTTGTGGAATGAAAATCAATCCAATCCGTTTTGTCTTACCTTATTAAAAGGGCAAAGGCATAGAGCGTGAGTAAGAGATTCTTAGGAGGTCCTCGATTAGTTCATTTTTCAACTTCCGTATCAATTCATTCCGTTCCCGATTCTTAAAAGCCGAAGGAATGAAATGAAAAACTTATCTAAGCGGATCCACTCAATAGGAAGATTGGAGATAGAGGAAAGATCTATCGCAGAAGAAAAAGCGGGGCTAGCTCACAGAAGGTAGTTTTCTCTAGAACCGGTTTCGGAAAGGGTCATGTTACGGTTGTCCTACAAACTAAGCATGTGTATAAGAACTAAATACTGAACCAATAGAAAGGAAAGATCGTAGGAATATCAAGGGACTTTAGTCTGAAAGATTCGAATCTCTGCTCATAAGAAGTGAGTTCCTGTCCGTCTCGTGAATCGAGGAAAAAGAATGAAATGCTTTTGAAAAAGGGCAAGCAAGGAACTTCAGTCATCCATTCCCTTAATGCAAGTTTGAAGTGAACTACCTTTCTCTGTCTTGGATATTTTCACGATATATGACGCATCTCTTATGATAAGTTGGGAGGAGCAAGCGGGGACGAGACTCAAATGGATAAGTTGAATTTTTAAGGTCATTAACGATTGCAACTTCAGGGACTTGGGTATCATGGCATACCTTTGACTTGGTGTAACAGAAGGGAGGGTGTGGATAATGTCCGAGAAAGAAAAGATCGAGCCTTAGCGTCTGTTGATTGGTCTTCCAGGTTCAAAATTGTTAGAGTGAGAAAGCTCATTTCGTCTGTCTCTGCATCCTGCTGACCGCATCTTGCTGTGAACTAGAATCTCATACTCGAAGACTCACATTTTTAGATCCCTCCGTGTCAACATTGTCAATTTTCTTTTTCTTTTTCTTATGGAATCGAATTACCTACTTTTTTTGAGGGGTTCAGACGATTGGATTCGTTCTCCATTTCATAGAGCTGGGCATGGGCAAATTCTATTCCTATATGATTTCCTGCTCTTTTTCCCTCTATTATTGAGCTGTCATCCGCCTTAGCAGGTCGCGCTCTCTTCTATAAACGTATGCCAGCAGAACGGCTTTATGAAGTCGAGTTTACTTTAGGCTTGACCTTATAGTTATAGCAAAAGACAAAGATTTGGTCTCAAGGTTTGCTAAAAGAAAGATTGGAAAGAATTAGAGCCTGCACTAGCTAATAAAAGAGAGGGAAAGACGTGAAAGCAAGCCTAAAGCGTCTGTAGTCCTATCAGGCATGAACTAAAACGGGGAATGGTCTAAAAAAAGGGCTGTTAGAAGGCGTCGTCAGGGCCTCTTTTCAGCTGGTCATAACCCTTAGTAGAATGAATAGGAGAACTATATTCGTCTATATAGGCTGAAGATAATAGGTCATAGAGACGAAAGACGGATAGTGATAAGGACTAGCTTTATCATAGTTAGATCGTTCAATAGCCCTATTTCTTCTTTCTTCTTTGATTCTCGGGTAGTAATGTGTTCAAGGCCAATCGAATTTTCTTCGCTCGAAAGACGAAAGTCAACTAGCGCTTTCTTTCTATACGAGAAGAATCGTTCTCTATCTTCTATTTGTTCTCGCTCCCGAGCCCACAGATCGTGCAGACCGGGAACAGATCGAGACGGGAAAGCCTAAGAATTTGCTAGAAATCCCTACTTCTATAAAAAGTTCATCAGAAAAGGCTCTTTAGACTCCGTCTTAGGCGCACAAGCAAGCTTTGTTAGGTCAACTTCCCTTATAGCCTTTCCCCGTTTTAGTACTATTCTAATAGTTTATTTTATCTAATAATAGCTTCTCCTTTATACTAAGTTAGAGCTAAACTTTGAGTAAGGCTCGAGAGAGTAGGTCCTTATATACTATAGTCTGAAATCGTCAGCTATAAGGCTGATTACTTCACTTAAGGAAAGAGCACCAACTAAACTAGTGACAGCAGAAGCTGAAGCTGAATACCTGTTACTTTCTTCATTAAGGGGTTGACAGCAAGAGAAAAGAGATAGGTGTCGGTTTTCAATGTAACAAGACGTATTTTCCTCTAAAGAAAGAAAAGATAAATAGAAATTCATGTTTGAAATCCTTGAATCCGAACTCTGTACGGAGCAGTAGGCTGGAGTTAGAGTCCGTATCCGTACTACTTGCCTGGAGTAGGAAAGATTGTTCTATCTGTTTTTAGCCAGTCACTGGTAGTGCTAGTCTTCTTTATGGTTCGCAATACAATAGTGATTTTGCTTTCTTTCTTTCCGTTCGCTATAGTCCATTAGTGGGTCTAAAGGCGTCTCTCTTTCTTGTCCGGTAAGCAAGCAAGGGAGCCTCTGGCTTCGTCCCTTCGTCTCGCCACTTCACAAGCTGTGATATAATCTGTCTATACCTTAGTCCTTTCAGTCAGATTATTCAGTAAGATATGCTTTGATCTTTGAGGCTTCGCTTCACTTACCCCTTATGGTAAGTGCCTCGTGAACTCCGTTAGCTAGGTGCGGGTCTTTCCCCCTCCTAGTAGTCAGTCTGTTCTTTCGAGGTAAAGGAGAGTGACGGTTTAGTTGAACGTAGCCCGCAGAAGTCAAGAGGTTGGTTATAGGGGCGACTGTAAGAGAAAATTAAGACGAGGAGAGGGACAAAAAATGAGCATAAAGCTTAGTAAACTACCAAGAAGAAAGGTCGAAGGGCCAGAAGGATTAGGCGAGAGTGGCTGAAATAGCCGAGATCTTTTCTCTTGCTGTCTGCGATTTACGGGTTTGTTCACTCAACAATCGCTTTGCTTACACCAGGACTCCCTATGGGGAATCGACACAAAGTAAATAGGGAAAGCAAGGTGGATGAGAGCGTCTGTGATCCCCGATTCCTTTACCGTCCACTGACGTGGTACTTCGTCTCACTCAGAAGAGAAGGGATAGATATAAGGAAATACCTCCTGCCGCTCTTTTGCTTGCTTCTTTAATAAGAATAAGAGATAGTCAGACATCAAGATCAAGCTTTGATTTCCCCTTTCTTTGATGATTTCTGGGCAATTCTTCGCACTGTATACTCTATCGCATACGTACTGGGGCATTCGCCTCACCCTACCCCAAAGAAGTGCTTGGTCCTGTAGAAGCCTTAAGAAAAGAAGGACCACTAGTTCGCCAGAAGCAGGATCCATCGGCTGACGCTTGACCCCGGGTTCGGGACTTCCCAAGTCACGGAGTCTTTGACAAAGTTGTCAAAATGTACCCTAATTAATATAGATTCTATATATTTTCCAAAGGCTTATAGTTAGTAAGACAGGTGTCAGTACCAAATACTTAATAAGTAGTGGACTACTAGTTAACGCACTACTAAAGCGGGGTAGCCAGCATGCGCACATCATGATTTGCCAGAAGAGCTCAGAGCTCAGCGAATGGAAGAAGCAAGCATGGATAGTGCGAATTTGGTTGGTAAGGAAAAGTGCTTTGTTGGACTTGTTCCCAGGGTGAAAATCAAAGATCTTTGCTTGCAACGCGTTGATTGCCTAAGAAAGAGACTGGGCATCTATCACAGTTTTTTTTTCGAATGAAGCAAAAGACAATAGGTTGAAGATGGGAAATAAGAGACGTTAGGAAGGCCGAAAAGGACTCAAAAGAAAGCGATCGACTGAATACTTGACACGTGAGGAGCGACGTACCTCAAGAGGTGGAGAGGCATCTGGTTCCGGGGTAGGAAGTGACTCCGCTGCTTCCACGCTTGGTGCACTGCATCATCTGACGATTTGTCATGTCTCTCTTCCTTGGGCCAAAAGACATAGAAATTTTTGAATAGATGGTGAACCTCAGTCGAACTCGGAGGACTCTGCAAAGAGGATACGGGAAGAGGAAGAACACAACCTTTATCATTGCTCCCACACCCGCGAGCTTGAGGTTGGAGACTTCTGAAGTCCTTCAGAGTCAGATCTTTCAAACGTTATACTCTTATCGAACTGAGTTTTGATCATAGCATGGAATTTCTTTCAAAAATAAGGAAAAGACTAAGAATTTTGCTTTCAGCAAATAGACCCATGTGCCTAACGAAAAAGATAAATGAAATGTAACAAAGAACACGTATCCAGATATCGAATTCACTGGTGCAGGTCACCACACATCAGAGAATGGACAATATGGAAAGGAAATGAACTCATCTTTATTGAATTCAAAGGTAAGGTTGGCAAGCTCACAGCTTTTTTTTATTCAACTCAACACTCGTCCTTTCGTTTAGACAATGGGGGAAGAAGCCCTGCTTTATTCAAACGATGTAGACGCTGCGTATTCGTATGCCAAAGACGCTTGCTTGTGCCACAAATAATAGGGTTCATGGGATGCAGATGGGGATGCTTTTCTATATCTTTATTCTGTTCGTCACCCATAGGACCATGTTTCAAAGCTAGCCTATATACCTTACCCCCGAGGAGCCACCAAAGTAAGCAAGCTACCTTTAGTTTAGGGCAGCAAGCCCTTTCTGTTAGTTAGTCGGGCAGCGTTAACCATTATCTTTTCAGGCGGTTTCTTTAAGAACTCTTAATTCCCATCCACACTTTTTCTTTTTGCTTGCTGGTGACGGCTTAAGCGACCGTAACTTGCTCGATGCGGGCTAGTTTGGCATATGCGACTACTGCTTGGTCGAAACCCCCTGCTTGCTGTTATGGCCTAAGCAACCATAGCTTCTACCTTGCTTGCTGGTTACAGCTTTAGCGACTGTAACTTTCTATTCAAAACAAGCAATTTGAGTAGTGAATCGCCCAGTGTAGGCTTGCTTCGCGTAGGCTACACAAGCGTTGCTTCGAAAGAAAGAAAAAGGTGCGTGCCGCACTCACGAGGGACTGCCTCTCTGAGTTAGATTCCGAACAAAGTTTTTTGTCCATTCTCTTCCTTTTTTGCAACCCCTTTCTATTAAGTCAAAATCGATGGAACTGGAGCCCCATAATCTCATTCATTCTCTTTTCCAGTTCAGTGCTACCCGGGCAACCTTAACTCGCTTCGTCGTCATGATCGGGAGAACTCACAATGTCCAGATCAAAGGCGAGATCAGCTCACTTCCACACCGACTCAATAACTTCATCCTCTCGAAAGAGGGAATCACAAAGAGAAGAGGAAGAGTGGAAAGCATCATAAAGAGGGGTTGCTGGTTCGCGCGCTACGGCTTGATGTCTACGCGCCTTAGCACGCGCGATATCGCTTTCAACAGCTAAGCGCTAAGCTAGCTCACTTTCTTTGTGGGTCACGACTTCAAGGTCTGACGTTAATGACCCGTAAGCGAAGGTCGCTTCAATCAAAAAAAGCCGAAGGTAGGCCAACAAGGCAAGGCCCTGAAAAATGAGCAAAGATTGACGATGAGAGGGCAGAGGCAAAGCAGGCACATCAACAGGTTGATTCGGTTAGTTCAAACTCAGAGGATGACCTGTTGACTATGAAGTTAGTCCATTCTATTAAAGTTAGGAATACCGAAAATCTTTCATGATGAGCGTCAAAGACTCAAAAGCTCACGCACGATCTACTGATTATGACGCATAATCGCGTTCAGGGACAGGCTTTCTCCCCAAAGCAGACTTTTGCTGGCTCGGCATAGCACAAGCTGATCACACTGTGACTTCGAGCACTTCGGAGGAAGCGCGGTTAACAAATTCCTCAGCGCTTAAAGCAAGATTCGGAACTTTAGTTTAGTTAGGGTCCTCGTTTCATCCGCCCTTTATCTTTCGACAGATGGTGAAGGTCTGTGTTGGTGGTATCATGAGCTTAGCTAGGCAGAGGGCAGTATGCCGGGCCATCGAAAGGGCGAAAGCGTGGAAGAGAGGGGAGTGAAGCCATGAGCTCATTTATCCAATCATCCAGCAGCCAAGATCAGATATCGAGATTGAAAGCCTTCAAAGTAAGATCAAGGCGAAGGTCTCTTTTTCTGATGCGGATTCCTCTTTTTCATCTTTCTTTCTTCCTGGAACTAGAAAAGAACCTACAGGCTACCCAGCCTGACGAGTCTATTCAGGATCACTTTTTCGAATGAGACCAGAATATCAAGCTTAATTCGAAAGGAAATCAAAGAGCATAAGCAGCGCAGCGGCTACTCTTTTGTTTGCCTTAGGAGTTATGTTCTTGTCGTTTAGTTTAGCTTTCATTAGTTTTTGGTAGTAGTCGCTGCTGGCACCTCTCAGTTTAAGGTCGCGTCAAACTGCAAGGTGCTCTTAAAGCCTTTCATCTTCTTGAAGTATGAAAACCCTTTTTGTCATACGAGAGAAGCCCTCTGGGTCTTCGACCTTTGGGACGCTTATTGCTCTCCGACAAGTAGATGGCCAATATCCATCTTTCTATCGTTTTTCGTGTGTTCATCTTATCATTCAAAATTTTGATCTCTTTCTCACTTAACTTCGGGAGCTCCGACAGGTTTTCCGGAGGCAGAAGGTGGTCTGGCAGCATAGAAGACCACCCTTTTTTTTTGAAAAAGAAAGGAAAAAGGAGAATTCGAAGGAAAACCAAAAAAAGCACTACGGAGTAGTAAACAAAAGAATCTGGTGCAGGAGAGGGGGCATTGGCGAGGCTACCAGGATCGGAATGGAACTTCTTCACTGAACTATCTCCAACTAGCGGAAACTGACGCATCTTTTGAAAGCAGGCCATGGATCAATTGAACCTAAACACAAACTAAATAAATAGCAAACAGCGATCAAAAAGAAAACGATCGAAATTCTTACGCATCGATTTCTTCTTTATGTTAGTACTATGTTTGCCCAATAAGAAGAAAGTCTTCCTCAATCTTCGGAGTACCCGGTCATACTTTAACAGCCGAGATTGTTCCAAAACTCTCTGCCCTATTATTCTAAGTAATATGCTAAACAATCGTTAGTTCATCTTAGAATTGTTAAGCTGTGCTTCCACCGGTTGATAGACCATCCCCCATCATTACCGACAACCAGACATTTCGACCTCGGCAATCCCTAGGACGGGATTTGGTACCCTAGATACACCGACGCTGTAGAATTATGAATTGAAAAAATTATTGAATTCCCGCTTCCGCATCACCCAGAATTTACTAAACAAACTCTAAAGGGGACTTAGTTTGTTTTTCACATTACTTTGTCGAGAGGGGGAGTCGCTAGTTCTTCTTTCTGGCAGTTCAGTTAGCTCGAAAGGTATCAAGCCCTTCAACTAACCCTAAAAGAAATAGCCATTGACGCATCGCCTATTCCTCCAACTCCAACAATGGATTCTTCTTATTCTTCTTCGATTCTTCTTGGCTTGGACACTCTTCATGGAGTCGTTTTGGCTTTTGACCTTCAGAACGAGCTAGCCACAAAAGGTACCACCGAAAGAAGGTCGACCTCACCCTCGGTAAACCGAACCGAACCTGAGAAAAAGAAAGAAGAAAAGCGAGGCTTAGGTAATGGTACTAACATGAATAAGGAATAGCTTTTCTTTTCTCTAGCCCCGAGCCGGCGTCACTTCTTCTATTTCATTTCTATAGGGATTCACTCAACATAGAAAAGCAACTAGAGCAGAGCGGCCTAAAGCTCTTGAACGTCAGGAGGGGGTAACGCATACTGAAACATAAATGTAGCTATAAAGCCGCATCTTCCTTACGGTCTCCTAAATCAGAACTATTGAACTTTGTTTTAGCTTCGCTAGCTTTCCTTTTCAACTCGGAAGCACTTACCCTTTCCAATAGCGTAAGCTGATCCAGCTGATGCAAGAGTTACAGCTCAAGCACCTATTTATTTTGTACCTGAATTCAATTCTTTTTTGAAATCTCAGGCGCCAATTCATTAAAAAAAGATTAGCGCTTGCTAATTTTTTTTTCAAATGCTTTCATACTCAATCAATTAGGGATAGACTCTCTCTCTTCTATACGACAGACTAGTTCCCTATGTTAACTAGCGGAGCTCTGAAAAAAGGGAAGTCTAAGACAAAGAAAGAGTATTGAAGCTTATATATTAAATGAGTCCATCCCGAAGCCCCAACCTTACGCATCACTTTTGAAGCGAAAGCCTCCCTATTTTTTTATTTAGAGAAGAGCTCAAAGTGGCGAGAAAGGGAAGAGGGAGATCAAAAACGAAACAAAATCTTTTAGAAAATAGAGAAGACACCTGACGTACTTCACTTCCAAACATGACAGCCATTGAACACATTTTATTAAGAAATTATATGCATAGAGACGAACTCCAACACTATTGGAATAAACGAATTCAATTCCTTCCTTTACTCCGGGGAAAGGAGATAGACCGATCATTATGACCGGGCCGACAGGCACCATCCCTTAGAAGGGAATACATTGAAAGAACGAAAGAAATTGCGTACTTCACCCCGGACTATTATGCGAGCTAGTCCTCTACTGATACTTCATTTTTCTATTTCCTTATCCACGCGGGAAAGAAATTTGTACGAGGGGCCTCTCTTTCTCTTGCGCTGAAGCAGCCACATCTCGTTTGGCTGTCCTACTCTCGTCCCCGCCGAGACCAGAATGGGTCGGAAAGAAACCGGCCTTTGAAGATCACCCACTTTATCAATGCGCGCGATGTTGGAATACCAAATACCACTGTCCATATGAACTTTTTTCTCCACTTCATCATCCAGGTCTTCCTTCTTG
>Ga0058696_1001179_pt1 | contig 10283 bp, 10 predicted proteins | sample AgamicMgSfrz_FD_55077 | JGI IMG/M metagenome (GOLD analysis project Ga0058696, IMG submission 55077) | Agave microbial communities from Guanajuato, Mexico - Mg.Sf.rz | ecosystem: Host-associated > Plants > Phyllosphere > Phylloplane/Leaf | place: Guanajuato, Mexico | collected 2012-05-30 | reverse complement strand
CCGTATGCTCAGGCGTACAACCGTGGTGTCAAGATTATCGGAGCAACAGCACATTATGTGACCGAAGAACTGGACGGCGGGCCGATTATCGAGCAGGATGTTCAGCGCGTAAGCCATGGAGATGACGTGACTGAATTGAAACGGATTGGACGTACCATTGAGCGCGTTGTACTTGCACGTGCGGTAAAATGGCATGTGGAAGACCGGATTCTGGTTCACGAAAATAAAACGGTTGTATTTTAGCCTTATGCTTTAATACTGTGCAAGGTTGATTCAGGACCATATGAATTGTGCATGATAAGAAAGGCGATTTCCTATTAGCAAGCCAGGGAATCGCCTTTTTGCCGTTTCCATACCCGTCCGCATACGCCAAGGAGGATACCGAACAACAGATGTCCGATGAGCCAAAGCAATATGGCAGGGAAATCCATTAAGCCGGGGACTCGTGAAGATAACTGGGAGAGCGGAATATACAGCAGGGAAGAGAACACACCGAGCAAAACGCCTTTAACCAAGGGGAAACCGGAACGCTGAATCCACCAGAAGTAGAAGATGCCGATGATTACAGAAACAATGAGATGGAGTGTGAATTCAAGCCATTCAGGCAACATTGACGGAAGCCAAGGCACAAAGTCGACATTCAGAAGCAAAGTATATACCTTTTCGCCTGTGTAAGCCTGAACCCCTTTAAGAAAAAAACCTAGGAATACGCCGGTGATGATGCCTGTTAAAGTCCCCGATATCCAGGGTAATGGGTGATTTAGCGACTTTTTCCGCATAGCCTGAGGTCCTGACATGAGGCAAGCCTCCTTTCTTTCTGAAAGTAACGCAGCCGCAGTGATTTCGAATCAGAGTCATATACGATTCCATTTCAAAAAAACTTCGGGCTGTAAAAAGTGTATGGTTTTCCGGTTAAAGGTTATACTTCATCCGATGGATTAGCGAGGCTTGCCAAGCCGGACATGGGCTCAGATGCTCTACCGAACACCTTTTATTCTGCGCTGGAATAAACCCGCCTCACCCACAAACAACCGAATTTTCCGGAACTTCTAAAAGAAGGTTATGGAAAAGCTTCACGCCAAGTGATACAATACAAAAGTGAATAAGTCAAAATGAAACATTCAAGCGGATTCACTTATTGTTATATACGGTTTGCTTGTATGATGAGAGGGATTCGCTTGCGCACCCGACTTATCTAAAGACATGAGGAGGACAAACCATGACTGACAAGAACGAAGCGATTCAAAAGGACGAAAACAACACAATCGACAACCTGTCGATTACGACTGTACGTACTCTGGCAATTGATGCAATCGAGAAAGCAAAATCGGGACACCCGGGAATGCCTATGGGCTCCGCTCCAATGGGATACCAACTTTTTGCAAAAACGATGACACATAACCCGGACCACCCAACTTGGGTTAACCGGGACCGTTTTGTGCTGTCTGCAGGACATGGTTCCATGTTGCTGTACAGCTTGCTGCACCTGAGCGGCTACGATCTTCCTATGGAAGAATTGAAACAATTCCGCCAATGGGGAAGCAAAACTCCGGGTCACCCGGAATTCGGACATACTGCAGGTGTTGACGCTACGACTGGACCACTGGGTCAAGGGATTGCAATGGCTGTAGGTATGGCTATGGCTGAAGCACAACTGGGCGCGACATACAACAAGGATAAATTCAACGTAATCGACCACTATACTTATGCAATCTGTGGTGACGGTGACCTCATGGAAGGCGTATCCCACGAAGCAGCTTCCCTTGCTGGACGTCTGCACCTGGGCAAACTGATCATGTTGTTCGACTCCAACGACATCACGCTTGATGGTGAGTTGAACCTGTCTTCTTCCGAAAGCATCGCAAAACGCTTCGAAGCTTATGGCTGGCAAGTGCTGCGCGTAGAAGATGGTAACGATCTGCCTGCAATCGAAAAAGCAATTCAGGAAGGACAAGCAGATACACTGCGTCCTACACTGATCGAAGTGAAAACCGTTATCGGTTATGGTAGCCCGAACAAACAAGGTAAAGGCGGCCACGGCGGTACTCACGGTTCCCCACTGGGTGCTGACGAAGCGAAACTGACCAAAGAATTTTACAAATGGGTTTACGAGGAAGATTTCCACGTACCGGCTGAAGTTCGCGATCACTTTGCTCAAGTGAAAGATCGTGGTATCTCCGCAAACAAAGCTTGGGACGAGAAATTCGCCGAGTACAAAAAAGCATTCCCTGAGCTGGCAGCTCAGTTCGAAACAGCAATCAACGGTGACCTTCCAGAAGGTTGGGACCGCGATCTGCCTAAATATGCTGCAACAGACAAAGCTCTTTCCACTCGTGTTGCTTCCGGTAATGCACTGAATGGTTTGGCGCACAACGTGCCTCATCTGACTGGTGGATCTGCTGACTTGGAAAGCTCCACAATGACACACCTGAACAACATTGCAAACTTTGCTCCAGAAGATTACTCTGGCCGCAACATCTACTTCGGTATCCGTGAATTCGGTATGGCTGGAGCAATGAACGGTATGGCACTGCACAGCGGTGTGAAAGTATTCGGTGGTACATTCTTCGTGTTCACTGACTACCTGCGTCCGGCTGTTCGTCTGGCTTCCCTGATGGGTCTGCCTGTGACATACGTCCTGACTCACGACAGTATCGCTGTTGGTGAAGATGGTCCTACGCACGAGCCAATTGAGCAACTCGCATCCCTGCGTATCATTCCTAACCTGACAGTTATTCGTCCGGCTGACGGTAATGAGACATCTGCTGCATGGGCTTATGCGCTTGAGAACAAGAACAACCCGGTAGCACTCGTACTCACTCGTCAAAACTTGCCGATCCTGGAAGGAACAGTAGAAGGCTCCCGTGAGAACGTTAAACGCGGTGCTTATGTTGTTTCGGATGCAAAAGACGGCAAACCAGTAGCACAAATCATCGCTACAGGTTCCGAAGTGCAATTGGCTGTCAAAGCTCAAGCTGCACTGGCTGAACAAGGTATCCAAGTTCGTGTAATCAGCATGCCGAGCTGGGATCTGTTCGAGAAACAGGACAAAGCGTACAAAGAATCCGTCCTGCTTCCGGATGTTAAAGCTCGTCTTGCGATTGAAATGGCTTATCCAATGGGCTGGGAGAAATATGTTGGCGATCAAGGCGACATTCTCGGAATCAGCACATTCGGTGCTTCCGCGCCTGGAGACCGTGTTATCGAAGAGTATGGCTTCACAGTCGATAACGTGGTTAGCCGCGTAAAAGCATTGCTGTAATAGCTTGAAAAACGCTGCTATGAATAAAACAGCCTAATCTGTTTTATTCATAGCAGCAAAGTTATTTCGGGCAGAGAAAGGATGAGGATTCATCCTGATCTGTTTTGCCTTTTGTTTTAATTAACTTCAGGGGGAGCGGGTACGCATGTCACAGTTTGATCAAGTCAGTGTAGTGAAAGAGGCCAACATTTATTATGATGGCCAGGTAACCAGCAGAACGGTTATTTTGGGGGATGGCAGCAAAGTGACTCTGGGCATCATGCTCCCAGGCAGCTATGAGTTCGGTACAGATTCCCGTGAAATCATGGAGATTCTGTCCGGCGATCTGAGAGTATTGCTTCCCGGAGAAGAAGATTGGCAAGAGATTCAAGGTCAAGCTACGTTTCACGTGCCTGCCGAATCCAAATTCAAACTGGAGATACGCAGCGTTACCGACTACTGCTGCTCGTACCCGGCGGAATAATACAAGAAGGGTAGCCAAAACCCGCAATCAGCGGATATGGTTTACCCTTTTTGCTTCTTGAATTTGAAGTGACAAAGTTCAAGCTGCAAGCTTGTCAGCCCCGTGGATTTGAAGTATCCTTATGCTAAGTTGTTTGAATGGAAAACGGAAAAATAAGCTACCGATATCAGGAGGTTTTTAGATCATGGCAAAAAAAGTGAAGTTTGATTACAGCACTGCCTTGCAATTTGTAAACCAGCATGAAGTGGACTATTTCGCTGAACCGATTCGTCTGGCTCACGAGCAGCTCCATAACGGAACAGGAACCGGATCCGATTACCTGGGCTGGATTGACCTGCCAACTGCTTATGACAAAGAAGAATTCTCCCGCATTCAAAAAGCGGCTGCCAAAATCCAAAGCGATTCCGAAGTACTGATCGTTATTGGTATCGGTGGTTCATACCTGGGTGCACGCGCAGCGATCGAGATGCTGACACACTCCTTCTATAACAACCTGCCAAAAGATAAACGCAAAACGCCTGAAATCTATTTCGCAGGAAACAATATCAGCTCCACGTATGTAACTCATTTGCTGGATCTGGTGGAAGGCAAAGACTTCTCCGTGAACGTCATCTCCAAATCCGGTACGACTACCGAGCCTGCCATTGCTTTCCGTATCTTCCGTGCAGCACTGGAGAAAAAATACGGTAAAGAAGAAGCACGCAAACGTATCTATGCTACAACAGACAAAGAGCGCGGCGCACTGAAAAAACTGGCGAACGAAGAAGGTTACGAGTCTTTCGTTATTCCGGATGATGTAGGTGGACGTTACTCGGTACTGACNGCAGTAGGCTTGCTGCCGATTGCTACAGCTGGCATTAACATCGAAGAAATGATGCAAGGTGCAGCTGATGCATCCAAAGAATACAGCAACCCGAATGTAGCTGAGAATGAAGCATATCAATATGCTGCTGTTCGTAACGCATTGTACCGCAAAGGTAAAGGAACAGAAATCCTCGTTAACTACGAGCCATCCCTGCACTTTGTATCCGAGTGGTGGAAACAGCTTTACGGAGAGAGTGAAGGTAAAGATTACAAAGGAATCTACCCTGCATCTGTTGATTTCTCCACGGACTTGCACTCCATGGGTCAATTCATCCAGGAAGGAAGCCGGAACATTTTCGAAACCGTCATTCAGGTAGCTGAAGTATCCGAGCATATTTCGATCGAAGCTGATCCGGATGACCTCGATGGTCTGAACTTCCTTGAAGGCAAAACAATGGACTTCGTCAACAAAAAAGCGTTCCAAGGCACGCTGCTTGCACATACAGATGGCCAAGTTCCAAACCTGATTGTGAATATTCCGGATATGTCTCCATATTCTTTCGGATATCTGGTATACTTCTTTGAAAAAGCATGCGGCATCAGCGGATATCTGCTGGGCGTCAACCCGTTTGACCAACCAGGAGTAGAAGCTTACAAGAAAAATATGTTCGCATTGCTGGGCAAACCAGGCTTTGAAGAAGAGAAAGCAGCGCTTGAAGCGAGACTTTCTGAATAATTCATGGTTTGACTCATATAGTTAAATAAAGCATGTGTAATGACACCCGGGTTTCATTGTGAGGTACAATGCAGTGATCCCCGGATGTTTAAACCAAGGCAGTTCATCCGCGTCCGCGCGGGGAACTGCTTTCTTGTAAAATGGATTAAATCGGAAAGTTGGATTGAAATGCTTGAACGTTATCGCACGGTTCGAGGACCGGGCAATCTGGAAATTGTCATCAAGAAGTCGCGTTTCATCGGTCATATTATGCCAGTTACAACGGAAGAAGAGGCAGTTGCTTTTATTGATGAAATCAAGAAGAAACACTGGAATGCCACTCATAACTGTTCCGCTTACATGATAGGGGAAAGAGATGAGATCCAGAAGCAATCTGATGACGGGGAACCAAGCGGAACTGCTGGGAAACCCATTCTTGAAGTCATCAAAAATCAGCAGCTGAAAAATGTGGCTGTTGTGGTTACGCGTTATTTCGGGGGAATCATGCTTGGAGCAGGCGGTTTAATCCGTGCATATACGGATGGCGCTGTAGCGGCTATTGAAGCTGGAGAAGCCATTACCAAAGTGCTTCATCGTGAAGTGTTTGTGGAACTGGATTACACGTGGCTGGGGAAAGTGGAAAATGAATTAAGAAGCCGGGAAGTCCGTACGGGTGAAACTGGATTCACCGATAAGGTTACGTTGACTTGTCTTCCGCCGGATAGTGAAACCGAGGCATTTATCGCCTGGATCACGGATTTGACGCAAGGGCAATCCCGGATCACGGAGGGACAGCGGCTTTATTTTATTGAAGGGGAATAAAATATATGGCTAGAAGAGCAGTCGAACAAGAGTTGTCGAGGGAGCGGATCCTGGAGGCGGCGAGACATCTTTTTATTACCAAAGGATACCGCGCCATTTCGATGCGAAGCATCGGCCAGCATCTGGGCTATAGTCATGGGTCGCTGTATTATCATTTTAAGGAAAAGGCAGAACTGTTCTATGCCATTGTGGTAGAAGATTTCAATCATCTGGGACATTTGCTGCTGCAAGCCATGGTCAGGCCAGTCGTGGGCGGTATGAGCAAGGTAGAGCATATCATGCTCGAATTCATTCGTTTTGGTCTGGAGAATCCGTATCAATACGAGATTATGTTCATGATTCGGGATGAGGAACTGTTATCTTATTGTCGCACGGAGCAGGGAAGATGCTTCGAATTGTTTGCTTCAATTGTGAGGCAGTATATGAACGAAGAAGGCTGTACGGAAGAAGATATCCAATGTGTGCCGCGCACACTGTTTTTATCCATGCACGGATTCATATCGTATTATATTCAGGATCGTGTAACGTTTGCTGAGATTGAATCGTCGGCATTATCTCATGTCAAAGTACTATGCCGCAATCTATAACACCAGCCTGGCGTCCAATAAAAGACGCTTTTGTCGCACTCCTATACTTCAGGGCGGTGAATTGTCATAACATTAATTCTTTATAACGTTGTCTCGCGAAAGTTTCTCAACGCGGAAGACCAAAACAGGCGGATCTTAGCCCTAAACTAGGGTTGACCGCCTGTTTGTGTTTGGTGAACTTATCCTTCCATGATCTTGATATAATATTCCCGCTCACGAGGACCGTCAAATTCGCTAAAATAAATGCCCTGCCATCTGCCGAGTAATAATCTGCCTTCATGAATGATCACCGTTTGAGATGGACCGGTTGTGATTGATTTCAGGTGGGAAGCGGTATTCCCCTCGGCATGCCGATATTGAGGATGTTCCCAAGGATACACTTCGTTCAGACGAAGCAGCACATCATGTTTAACATCCGGGTCTGCATTTTCATTAATGGCAATGCCTGCTGTCGTATGGGGACAATAGACAAGGGCAGTTCCGTTTTGCACACCGCTATTTCGGACAGCTTGTTCTACTTCTCTCGTAATATCCTTGATTTCATCCCGTCTGGAAGTCGATATATTCTTCGTATATAACATCTTGCAGCACTCCTTATCCTCGTAATTTGTCCTCTAGATTGTACCTTAACCACTTCATTTCAAACAAACCAAGGTTCAAAGGTGAAATTGTTAAAAAATGATCTTATATGCGTCCCAATTATATACAATAAAAGCATTGACGATTAGCACTGCAAACTGGTAAAGTATCAGATAAGCAAAATACCAAGTAGACTAATGGGAATAATGTTAAAGTGATATAATCCAACTTAGGAAAATGAATGTACCCACAGGGAGACTGCCGACCGGATATGGAACCGGAGGCTGGGAGGGAATGCAGCAATGAATACCGTTCTTCGTCACAAGGGCTGGACTTGGGGATTCCGCAGTACTGTATTGCTATATTTTATCGTACTCATCGTGCTTCCGATTATCGGTGTGTACGTCAATTCCTTCTCCGAAGGATGGAGCAATTTTGCCGAGAGCATCATGGATCCAATCGCGTGGAAAGCCGTATTGCTGACGGTTCGACTGGCTGTTGTCGCCACACTGATTAACGTGGTTCTGGGCACCATGATTGCCTGGGTGCTCACACGTTATCGTTTCTTTGGAAAATCGTTTCTCAACAGTCTCGTAGATCTGCCCTTTGCACTTCCGACGGCAGTCGGCGGATTGATGATTATGCTGCTGCTGGGCCCGGTCAGTGCGGTGGGCAAGCTGGCTGAAAGCATGGGATTTGAAATTGTGTTTCATCAGCCTGCAATCGTCATTGCGATGACCTTTGTCACGTTTCCATTTGTGATTCGTGCGGTGCAGCCTTTACTTGAAGAGATCGATCCTTCTGAGGAAGAGGCCTCCTACACCATGGGCGCATCGAAGGCGCGTACATTCAGGCAGGTCATTCTGCCTTCTATGGCTCCAGGCATGATTAGCGGTGGTATGCTTGCTTTTTCCAGGGCGCTTGCAGAATTCGGGGCAGTTGTTCTGGTGGCGGGCAATATCCCGGGCAGAACACTGACGGCTTCCGTGTTTATCTACGGTGAGATTGAAAGTGACAACCCTACGGGTGCAGCTGCTGTATCCGTGCTGCTCCTCACGCTCTCTTTCCTGATCCTCTGGCTGATTAATCTGGTGCAGATGCGGGGGAGAAGACGATGAGACGGCTATTAATTGGACTGACGTTTGCGGTATTTATTGTGCTTCTGATTATTCCTCTGGGACGCATTTTGATCGGAGCATTTGAAGACGGTGCAGGAGGCTTCCTGGAAGGGCTGATGCGCCCTGAGGCGCTGCATGCCTTGATGATGACCGGCCTTGTTGTGCTGGTTGTCACGCTGTTAAATACATTGTTTGGCATTATGATGGCTATTTACCTGGTTCGTGCCGGATGGCTCAGTGATCGTATCAAAGGATTGCTGAACAGTATCGTGGACCTGCCTTATGCGGTGTCCCCCGTCATTGGCGGGTTAATGATTGTATTGCTGCTCGGGCCGAACAGCATTATGGGCGGCTTTTTTGAAGGAATAGGGTTCAATGTGGTTTACGCCTTTCCGGGTATGGTCATTGCAACGCTGTTTGTCACATTCCCGCTGATGGTCAGGGAGGTTATGCCCGTCCTGCAGGAACTCGGTTCGCAGCAGGAAGAGGCGGCTTCAACGCTTGGCGCTTATGGTTGGAGAACGTTCTGGAGTGTCACTTGGCCTTCCATCCGCTGGGCTGTCGTGTACGGGCTTGTCCTTACCGTTGCGCGATCGCTTGGAGAATTCGGTGCGGTGCTGGTGGTGTCCGGCAATATTATGAACAAAACGCAGACGGCAACAACGCTTGTTTATCAGGATGTTGAGAATTTTAATGTCTCTGCCGCAAATGGTGTGGCATTGGTACTGGTTACCTTCTCCGTTGGGCTGCTGCTCATGATGGAATGGGCCAAGAAGCGAAAGGAAGTGCATTGAGATGCATGTGGAAGTCCGTGATCTGAACAAACATTTCGGTCAATTTCATGCGGTAAAAGATGTCTCGTTCGATATTGCCAAAGGCCATCTCATCGGTCTACTGGGACCCAGCGGAGGAGGAAAAACGTCTATCCTGCGCATGCTCGCCGGTCTGGAAAGCCCGGGTTCCGGAGAGATTCGCTTTCACGGAAAGGTCGTGAATCATCTGCCTCCGCAGGAGCGGGGAATCGGATTCGTTTTTCAGAACTATGCCTTGTTCAAACACATGACTGTTTTTGATAATATCGCCTTTGGACTTAAGGTCAAAAAGACACCCAAAGCCCAGATTCGTGAACGGGTTATGGAACTTGTTGAGCTGACCGGGCTAAAAGGTTTTGAACAGCGCTATCCGCATCAACTGTCCGGTGGACAGCGTCAGCGTGTCGCATTTGCCAGAGCTTTGGCTCCTGAGCCGCAGCTGCTGCTGCTGGATGAGCCCTTTGCAGCCATTGACGCCAAGATTCGCCAAGAGCTGCGTTCATGGTTGAGAGAGTTGATTGAGCGGGTCGGCATTACCTCGATATTTGTAACGCATGACCAGGATGAAGCGATCGAAGTCGCGGATGAAATCATGATTATCAGTCAAGGCCGTTTGGAGCAAAAAGGAACACCGTGGGATATCTACAAAAATCCACAGACTCCATTTGTGGCAACCTTTATCGGTGAATCTACTGTTGTGGAAGATGCTTCACAGCTCAAGGGTTTTGAACATGCGATAGAGGGAGATCACACACGTGCCTTGATTAGGCCCGAATATATCGAGATTGGTCTGAAAAACGAATTCTCCATGCTGTCAGCTACCGAAAAAGGCACGGTGAAGCATCTTCACTTCCGCGGAAGTCAGTGGATGGTGGAAGTTGAGGTACAGGGTCACAAGCTGATCACGTATCGTTCTCTAGAAAAAACGACACTGGAGATTGGTCAACAGATTCGGGTGCTTGTGCACCGGGCTTATCTGTTCAATGATGTAGATAGCTGGGTTGTTGAGAATCGCTTGAAGGAAGATCCAATGCCGGTTATGATCTAAAACGCNCCCGAAAGAGAGGCTGCCCCATGCAGACGATGAAGAAGAAAAGAAACCCCTTATACGTTGCCCTTAT